>Ga0134098_1000858_pt1 | contig 28841 bp, 28 predicted proteins | sample 9_3taG_FD_94456 | JGI IMG/M metagenome (GOLD analysis project Ga0134098, IMG submission 94456) | Switchgrass degrading microbial communities from high solid loading bioreactors in New Hampshire, USA - 9_31_10_142_A3 metaG | ecosystem: Engineered > Bioreactor > Semi-continuous > Anaerobic >... | reverse complement strand
TACGTACCTCCGTTGTTAGTCTTATTCATTAGGGGTAAGCCCGCGAGCCTTACACCCTGTATTCTAACAGGAGGTACTTCTATTTTCAAAAGTCATTTTGTTTCATTACAGGAATGCTCCTTATTTAAAATCAGATTCTTCCAGCCTTCGCATTTTTTCGTTTTAATTCTGCCATTCCCAGGGCCAGGGGCTTTCTATCCATTGCCATGGACATTTGCTGAAAGAAAAGCGGGCTGTTAAGGGGCCGTACAGCCTTTCATAGGTATCCCTCAGCGCTTTGGCCCTTTGGACCATGTTGTTATAAATCGTTATGCTCTGCTGGTCATAAGGGTGTGTATTAAGGTATAGATTTAACTCGATGATAGTGAAGTCTGCCGCCTGGATTTCTCTGAGCAGGCTTTCGCGGCTTACATCTTCCATACTGACACCTCCGTCTACGCGTCGATTGTATACTCCGGGTCGAGGCCATATGGCCTGTCAAGCCCCGGAAAGATAGTCCCCTTATCCAAGCCGACCATTGGGGGGTACAGGCGTGTGTAATACTGGTATGGAACATAGGCGTGGGCTAATTCGGGTGAAACCGGCATTATAGGCATGGGATAAGGATAGCGCAATTTATTCATTCCGTATAAAGGACTGAAATTCATAATTCTCCCTCCATAGTATTACTTTACTTTTATTAACATAATATTCTCCAGCCTTTTGAAAAGTTCGTAAAATTAACAAATTATGATTAACTATGTAGATTTTTCATATAGTTTGAAATATACTAATATTACTATTACTATAGCAGTTTGGGAGTCAATATATTGAAGGGATAATTTTAAGCAGCATACCCAAGATAATGTATATCGGTTTTATTAAGGTGTGTCAGAATGAAGGGCTGCATCGGGAGGAACAAAGGGATGAAAAATAGTTTCAGATTGGCGATATGCCAGATGAAAACGGGGGATGATAAGGAAAGCAATGTATCCAGGGCCGTTGAAATGATAAAGAGGGCAGCTGAAAATAAGGCGGAGATGGTGGTGCTCCCGGAAATGTTTAACTGCCCCTACAACAGCAGCAAATTTCCAGAATACTGCGAGGCGGAGGGAAACAGCCTGACCCTGTCCGCCATTTCAGAAAATGCAAGAAAGCTTGGATTATACATCGTGGCCGGTTCCATTCCCGAGACTGATTCCGGCAGGATTTATAATTCGAGCTACATTTTCGGCAGGCGTGGAGAGTTAATAGGAAAACACCGCAAGATGCATCTTTTCGATGTGGATATACCGGGGAAGATAACTTTTAAGGAATCGAAAACGCTGACGGCGGGAGAACAGGTGACTGTGGTGGATACAGAGTTGTGCAGGGTCGGCGTGGCTGTATGCTACGACATAAGGTTCCCGGAACTGGCAAGGTTGATGGCGCTGAAAGGAGCCCAGCTCATCGCCCTACCTGCAGCCTTCAACATGACTACAGGGCCGGCCCACTGGGAGCTTCTTATGCGAGCAAGGGCTGTTGACAACCAGGTTTATGTAGCCGCTGCTTCTCCGGCGAGGGACGAGAAGGCGGCATACGTAGCATACGGCAACTCGATGGTAGCTGATCCGTGGGGAAGCGTTATAGCCCGGGCCGGTGGGGGAGAGGAAATCGTGTATGCTGATATCGATATTGCCAGGGTGGACAAAATCAGAGAAGAACTGCCTTTGCTTAAGCATAGGAGGACAGATGTTTACAGTGTTGAAGAAAAATTCAAAAGATAAAATATTTACAATTTGTCAGTAATATGTTAGAATACTTTAGTGCATAATAACCATCTGCTCGGATGTTGGAAAACTCCGGCCAATTTCCAGGCTGATGGCGATTAAAAATAAGGAGGCGTTTTTTTATGCAGAAGGACTTGAAGGCACAAATAATAAACCAGTTTAAGCTTCATGAGAACGACACAGGTTCACCCGAAGTGCAGATTGCTCTTCTTACGGAAAGGATCAACCACTTGAATGAGCATCTGAAAATTCACAAAAAAGACCATCATTCAAGGAGAGGGCTTCTTAAAATGGTTGGTCAGAGAAGGGGCTTGCTGAATTATCTTGAGAAAAGAGACGTTGAAAGGTACCGTGCTATTGTCGAAAAATTGAATTTAAGGAAATAATCAGTGAGCGGAGAAATCCGCTCATAATTTTATTTTTGCTTATAGGACGTTTTTTTAGCGCAAAGTTGGATATGCTAAATACAGCAGCTTTGTGAAACAATTTTAACGATATTAGACGATATTTGATTACTAAACTGCAGCCAGCAGAAGGTAACTATGGGAATGCAGAAAACAGAGAACAGAGACTAGAGAATAGAAGCAAGGCGTTAAATGCGTTGCCGGTTCTATTTTCTAGTGTCCGTTTTCTGTTCTCTGCCCTTTTGCTGTAGTCTGCAGTCAAATTATAAAGGGAGGCAGATTTAATGTACAAGACATTCAGTATGGAATTGGCAGGTCGAAACTTGACAATTGAGACCGGAAGGATGGCACAGCTTGCAAATGGAGCTGTGCTGGTAAGATACGGTGATACCGTAATCCTTTCTACAGCTACAGCATCAGCTACACCAAGGGAAGGCATAGATTTCTTTCCATTGAGTGTGGATTACGAGGAGAGGCTTTATGCAGTAGGTAAAATTCCCGGAGGATTCATAAAAAGGGAAGGCAAACCTTCCGAGAAAGCAATACTCACTTCAAGGGTTATAGACAGGCCTATAAGACCTTTGTTTCCAAAGGATTTAAGAAATGATGTGGCAATAGTCAACACCGTGCTGTCAGTGGATCAGGATAATTCTCCTGAAATCGCTGCCATGATAGGAACATCCGTCGCTTTATCAATCTCGGACATACCTTTTAACGGACCTATCGGTGGGGTAATATTAGGTCTGGTAGATGGCGAGGTAGTAATAAATCCGACAACTAAGCAGAGGGAAAAAAGCCAGATGTATGTCACTCTGGCCGGGACAAGAGACAAGATAACGATGATAGAAGCAGGTGCAAACCAGGTGCCTGAAGCGGTGATGCTGGACGCTATCAAGAAAGGCCATGTTGAAATTAAAAAAATTGTTGAATTCATTGACGGAATTGTAAAGGAAGTCGGCAAACCTAAGTTTGAATATCAGTCATTTAAAGTTCCTGATGAAATTTTCAACGCTGTTCAAGAGTACGCTTATGATAAAATGAGAGAAGCAGTGCTTGCGGTAGACAAACAGGTGAGGGATAATGCCGTCGCCCAGCTCACTGAGGAAATTCAGCAGCATTTTGCAGAAACCTACCCTGATATGGCCACAGCAATTGCAGAAGCCGTTTACAAGCTTGAGAGAAAGGTTGTAAGGGAATATATACTGGAAGAAGGAAAGAGGGTAGATGGAAGAAAATTGGATGAAATCAGGCCTATGTATGCCGAAGTCGGCCTGCTTCCCAGAGCACATGGCTCGGGTCTTTTCCAGAGAGGACAGACCCAGGTTCTTACTACCCTTACCCTTGGCGCCCTTGGAGAGGTCCAGATGCTCGACGGTGTAGACCTTGAGGAGGAGAAAAGGTATATGCATCATTATAACTTCCCCGGTTTTAGTGTGGGGGAAGCCAAGCCGGCAAGAGGGCCCGGAAGAAGAGAGATAGGCCATGGAGCCCTTGCAGAGCGTGCATTGGAGCCGGTTATACCCAGCGAGGAGGAATTCCCTTATGCCATCAGGCTGGTGTCCGAGGTGCTTATGTCCAACGGTTCAACATCCCAAGGAAGCGTGTGTGGAAGCACCTTGGCCCTTATGGATGGAGGAGTGCCCATAAAGGAACCTGTAGCGGGCATTTCAGCAGGTTTGGTCACAGATGAAAACAACCCTGACAGATTTGTCGTATTTATGGATATTCAAGGCATTGAAGACTTCTTTGGCGATATGGACTTCAAAGTTGCAGGCACGAAAAACGGCATAACCGCTATTCAGGTTGACATAAAAATAGACGGGATGACCTATGAAATAATAGAACAGGCATTTGAAATGACGAGAAAAGGCCGTCTTCAGATCCTGGATGAAATAATTTTAAAAACCATAAGTGCGCCAAGAAAAGAGCTCTCTCCATATGCACCCAAGATATTTACGACAAATATCGAGCCTGACAAGATCAGGGATGTAATTGGGCCCGGCGGCAAGATCATAAACAAGATAATCTCCGAAACAGGCGTTAAAATTGACATTGAAGATGACGGCAGGGTGTTTGTGGCTACTTCAGATGTTAAAGCAGGCAAGAGGGCACTGCAGATTATAGAGGGTATTGCCAAGGAAGTACAGCCGGGACAGGTCTTTTTGGGGAAAGTTGCCAGGATAATGCCCTTTGGCGCCTTTGTAGAATTTCTTCCGGGGAAGGAAGGGCTTGTCCATATCTCCAAGCTCGATAAGAAAAGGGTTTCCAAGGTAGAGGATGTGGTCAATGTAGGCGATGAAATACTCGTAAAAGTCCTTGACATTGATAAGCAGGGAAGGATAAACCTTTCAAGAAAGGATGCCTTAACCGAAGACTATGAATTAGAGAGGCGAAAGGCTGAGGGGAAATAATCTCTGAAGTTCTGACTTCCCTCAAAGGAGGTTTATAGGAAATCCTTGAATTAAAGAGGAACGCTGGCCATTTTGTTCTTTATGGAATATATATGCTGGAGGATATATGCTTAAGAAGGTAACATTAGACAATGGGCTGAGGATAGTTAGCGAAAAAATACCATATGTGAGGTCGGTTTCGATTGGCATATGGGTTGGAGCAGGTTCCAGGAATGAGAACGAAATGAACAACGGTATATCCCACTTCATTGAGCATATGCTTTTTAAAGGGACCGAAAGGAGAAGCGCAAAAGAAATAGCGGAAAGCATTGACAACATAGGAGGGCAGCTTAACGCCTTTACAGGGAAAGAATGTACCTGCTATTATACAAAAACCCTTGATTCGCATATTGATATTGCGGTTGATGTCCTGGCAGACATGCTTTTTAATTCAAAATTTTTAGAAAAGGACATAGACATAGAGAAAAAAGTCATACTTGAGGAGATAGGAATGTACGAGGACTCGCCTGAGGAACTGGTGCATGACCTCCTCGCCGAGGCATCGTGGGATGGAAATCCGCTGGGTTATCCCATTCTGGGAAACCAGCGGTGCCTGCAAAATATAAGCAGGCAATCTATAGGCGAATATATGCGTGATAACTATACGCCATCCAACTGTGTTGTTTCGGTTGCAGGAAACTTTGAAGATGAGCGGCTTGTTGATTTGCTGTCCAGGTACTTCAATGACTGGAAGACGGAAAACAGGAGCCCCGGAGGCTATGGCAGGGTGGAATTCAAGGCCCAAACCAGGCTTAAAGAAAAGGACACCGAGCAAGTGCACATATGCCTTGGCTTTAATGGGATAGAACACGGTGACGACAAGCTTTATACCCTTCTTGCCATAAATAATGTTTTCGGCGGGGGGATGAGCTCACGCCTCTTTCAGAAAATAAGAGAGGAGCAGGGTTTGGTTTATTCGATTTACTCTTATCCCTCTTCCTATAAGAATGTCGGGCTATTTACCATTTACGCAGGGATGAACCCTGAGCATTTGCCCACCGTTGTCAGGCTTATTGCTGATGAGATCAAAAACATTAAAAAAGACGGTATAAAGGAAGAAGACCTGAACAAATCAAAGGAGCAGCTTAAAGGTAATTATATTCTGGGACTGGAAAGCACCAGCAGCAGGATGAACAGCATAGGAAAGTCAGAGCTGCTGCTGGGATATATCAATACCCATGAGGAAATTCTTGATAAAATTGACCGTATCGATATGGACAGCGTTGTAGAGGTTTTAGAAAGTGTATTTGATCTGGATAATGTGAGCTTCTCCGCAGTAGGAAACATAAAAGAGGATATAGACTTAAAAGCGCTTTTAAAGGCTTAATGCAGGTTTAGGGAAGGATATTCTCCACATCGGTAGCACATTAAGCCAATTTGATACAGCGAAACAATTTACTACAGAGAAAAGGAAATAAGAAAAGGGTTCAGTATGAGCTCTTTTTTTATTTTGTGTTTCTACTCCCAAACCTGACGGAAGTCGGCTTTTGCCGTGGGCTTTATGGTACACGCACTTAACGCTTGAAGGTGTCATAAAATATAGTGGCTGCAACAGGTTATGGAAGTTTAGTTTCGGGGGGATTCTAAGTGAATAAAAAGCAATACACCGTTATCGGAGGAGATTTAAGGAGCATAAAGCTGGCTAATTTAATAGCCGATGAGGGTAATAAGGTCAATATTTACGGTTTTAAAAATGCAGGTTTTGAGCTGGGGCTGAAAGAAAGCGAAAGCTTGAAGGAGGCTATATATGAGTCCGATGTGATAATCGGGCCTATACCGTGTACAAATGACGGCGAAACTTTAAACGCTCCCTTTTATCTTGACAAAATTTACATAAATGAAGTTTTCAAAATCATGTCGAAAAACCAATTATTCCTTGCAGGACTTATAAGTCAAAAGATAGCCCAGATGGCGGAGGTATACAATGTGTACACCATAGATCTGCTGGAAAGGGAAGAGATGGCTGTTTTAAACGCTATACCGACGGCGGAAGGGGCTATTCAAATAGCTATGGAGGAAACGCCTATAACGCTCCATGACAGTAATACCTTGGTGCTGGGTTTTGGCAGAATAGGAAAAGTGCTGGCTAAAATGCTCAAGGGAATAGGTGCCAATGTATTCGTAGGAACACGCAAGTATTCGGATATTGCCTGGATAAAAAGCTACAGCTACCAGCCGGTGCATATGAACAACTTAAAAGCCTGTCTTCAGAATATGGACGTCATATTCAACACAGTACCTCACATCATCCTTGATACCGAAATGTTGAGCAAGATTAGAAAAGATGCGCTTATAATCGACCTGGCGTCAAAACCCGGCGGAGTGGATTTTGAAAAAGCTAAGAGCATGGGGCTTAAAGCAATATGGGCGCTGTCTTTACCCGGTAAAGTGGCGCCTGTAACCGCTGCCAAATTTATTAAAGAAACAGTCTATAATATTATTGAAGAATTGGGGGTGTAAAAAATGCTGCTTAGCGGAATAAAGGTAGGATTTGCGCTTACCGGCTCATTCTGCACCTTTGCAAAGGTGATGCCCGAGGTTGAGCGGCTGATTAAAGAAGGTGCGGAAGTATTCCCAATCGTATCCGAATCCGTTAAAAATTTCAATACCAGATTTGGAAATGCGGACGAATGGCTGTTGAAACTGGAGGGAATAACAGGCAAAAAAATAATATCTACCATTATTGATGCAGAGCCCATAGGCCCTAAATCGCTGCTGGATGTTTTAGTGGTAGCGCCCTGCACAGGAAATACATGTGCCAAAATAGCGAATGCCATTACTGACACACCGGTGACAATGGCTGTAAAGGCTCACCTTAGAAACGGCAAGCCTGTAGTCATCTCAATTTCCACTAATGACGGCCTGGGCTTAAATGCCAAAAATATAGGGTTGCTTTTGAATATGAAAAATATATATTTAGTTCCCTTTGGGCAGGACGATCCCGTTAAAAAACCGAATTCTCTTGTTTCAAAAAATGAACTGCTCATCGACACCATATTGGAAGCCATGAGAGGCAAACAAATACAGCCCCTGTTGGTCTGAAAATCACCTATATCAAATAAGGCAACAGAAAAAGGACAATTTAAGATTTCGAAAGAATGGGTTTAAAAGAATGGGGAGGTCTTTTGACCGCCCCCATTTTGCTCATAAATAAATGATAGCGCTGCTTATCACGGATAAACAAATGGCAGTGCTGTTCATCACGGAGAAGTGATTTCTCCGTTGACATCCCACAAATCTTCCCAGCTCCGGGCTCCCTTCCACAAAAATACCTGACCTTTGATAAGGCGGCAGTTTTTGTCTATCTTTTCGATTTCCTTCATTTCTTCGTCGGTAAGCGGGTCACTGACCACAGCTTGAATATTGCTGAGATAGTATTCGCGTTTCACTGCGAAGGGTATCGGTATCTGGCCGCGCTGGACTGCCCATTTAACGCAGACAACAGCAGGATGGACATTCAGCCTTTTAGCTATTTTTACGATAACAGGGTCTTCTATATCGACGGTGTCATCGGGGGTTCTGTCACGGTCGGGCCGGTTAGGGGAACCGATAGGGCAAAAGCCTATGGGTACTATGCCGTTGTCGACAACAAACTTGAACAGCTCCGGCTGTTGAAAGTGGGGATGCAACTCCATCTCGTTGCACGCCGGCTTGATTCTGGCGTCCCTGAGCAAAAGCTTCAGCTTTGGAATGGTCATGTTGGAAGTTCCGATATGCCTTACCAGGCCCATATCTACCAACCTTTCCATCTGGCGCCATGTCCGCATAAAGTTTTCATGAATATACGGTTTGGCGTCGGGATTGCGCGAGTCGCCGCTGCATCCGGGCGGATGAGAATTTGGAAAGGGCCAGTGAACGAGATAAAGGTCCAGATAATCCAATTTCAGGTCCTTCAGAGTTTTTGCGCAAGCGATCAGGACGTCGCCATCTCCGTGCATATCGTTCCACAGCTTTGAAGTGATCCAGAGATCTTCGCGTTTGATGCCTCCGTTGATAGCTTCCCGCAACACCTCACCTATCAAGTGCTCGTTTCCGTAGGCAGCAGCGCAGTCAAAATGCCTGTAACCGACAGAAATAGCGCCTCTTACGGCCTCGGCCACCTGTTCGGCGGAGAACCGGTCAGAACCGAAAGTACCCATCCCTATGGCAGGAATTTTCGCTCCGGTATACAGGGTTCTCTTGGGGACTTTGTCAGGGTTAACGCCATCACTGGCGATGGGGAATGAAGTGATGTTTTGGTTATTCATCAACTCGATCATCTCCTCTAATGTGATAAAAAAATTTTATTAAAAATAGGCTGGCTTGTCAATGACAGTTATATTATAATAGTTGGGTATAGTTTAAATCTATTTTTCAAGGAGTGTATGCAAAGTGGACGAAATAAAGAGGCAACTTGTGGAAGTGTCAAAGCTTATGTATAACAAAGGAATGGTTAACGCCTTTGAAGGCAACCTGTCAATCCTTGATAACGATAGGATTTACATAACACCAAGCGGGGTTTGCAAAGGTATTTTGACTGAAGATATGATTATGGTTACGGACATGGAGGGTAAAGTGCTGGAAGGTAACCTTAAGCCTTCGTCCGAAATACTTTTACATATAGGAGCTTATAGAAGCAGGGATGACATAAAATCGGTGGTTCATGCCCATTCGCCTTACTCTACCGCTTACGCCCTGGCTAATAAACCAATTGAAACCAAAGCCTATCCTGAAATGATCACGCTTTTTGACAAAATACCTTTAGCCGAGTATGGAACCCCATCCACCGACAAGATATTCGACGGAGTGAAAAAATATATCAATGAATATGATATAATACTTCTGGCTAACCATGGCATCATGGCTGTAGGCAGGGATGCCTATGACGCATTTTTCAAACTGGAAGCCGCTGAGAGCACGGCAAGGATCTTCATGCTGGCAAAACAGCTGGGGGGAGCGAAAGATTTGTCCTCTGAACAGTTGGAAGAGCTTTACGAGATCAGGAGAAGGAAAAAAGGAGCAAAGTAGTTTATTGGAGCTTATATGGCAATAAAAGCTGATCGACAGTCCATTTAAAAATATATATTTTTAGTGTATTATATTTGTTGTATAAGTTAATTTTTGGAGGTAATATGACATGCTAGAGGCGTTAAAACAGAAAGTTTTGGAAGCAAATCTCGAGCTTGTGGCCAAAGGCCTGGTAATTTATACCTGGGGCAACGTAAGCGGGATAGACAGGGAAAAAGGTCTTGTCGTGATAAAGCCCAGCGGTGTTCCATATGAGAGTATGAAAGCAGAGCACATGGTAGTGGTGGACCTTGAAGGGAAGGTAGTGGAAGGCGATCTGAACCCTTCCTCAGACACACCTACCCATCTTGTCCTGTACAAAGCCTTCCCTGAAATCGGAGGCATAGTACATACCCATTCTACATGGGCTACCCAATGGGCACAGGCAGGTAAAAGTATTCCGTGTCTGGGCACCACCCATGCGGATTATTTCTATGGTGAAATTCCCTGCACAAGACCCATGACTGACGAGGAGATAAAAGGAGCATATGAAGCTGAGACAGGAAATGTGATAGTTGAAACTTTCAAAGGCCTGAATCCCATGCATATGCCTGCTGTCCTGGTGAATGGCCACGGGCCCTTTGCCTGGGGCAAGGATGCCCAAAACGCCGTGCATAACAGTGTCGTCCTTGAGGAAGTAGCGAAAATGGCCCATAATTCGCTCATGTTAAACCCAGGGCTCAAAGGAATATCGCAAACTTTGCTTGATAAGCATTTTCTGCGCAAACACGGCGCCAATGCGTATTATGGGCAAAAAAGCAGCAAGTGATTGAAGTTATTTAAAACTCTTCTTAAATAAGAAGAGTTTTATTTTTTAATAAAATTAGTTTAAGATTTTAGAATTTTGTTGAGGTGATAATATGGGTAGTAGAGTAAAGATTATTACCAGAACAGCCATTTTGCTGGCTTTGGCTGTTGTATTCCAGATGATGGGCCAATTTTGGGGACCGAACAACAACTTCATAGTAGGACCGCTGGTGAATACGATATTAATAGTTTCTACCGCAGTGACGGGTTTATGGGGAGGTACGGCGATAGCCGTTATAGCGCCCTTCATATCCGCCTTTACAAACAAGGCACCCATAGCGCCTATAATTCTTTTCTTTTCACCTTTTATAGCGGGGGGAAACTTTATTCTGGTCCTATGTTATCACTTAATTGCGAAACGAAACAAAATAGCGGGTATCGCAGTAGGTGCTGTGCTAAAGTTTGTTTTTCTTTACACCTCTGTAGTTATTTTCATAAGCATGTTTTCTGAAGTTTTAAACATCTCCCCGACGGTAGCTGCAATGTTAAACTTCCTATTCAGTTGGCCTCAGCTTGTAACCGGGTTGGCAGGTGGAATTGTAGCGTTGGCTGTAATAAAGGTCTTGGAAAGAAACGTGGATATATAAACCTTTTTTGTGTCTGTGGAAATGTGGAAAGTAAACATGAGGGCAGGGGAAACATATTATGTTATTAGTTAAGTATTTATATAATATGTGGGGAAGCTGCTCATGATATATCTTGACAATGCTGCAACATCGTATCCGAAGCCGGATGCGGTTTACTACGAAATGGAAATATGTATGAGGGAATACTGTGCCAACCCGGGCAGAGGAGGGCATCAAATGTCGATCATTTCCGGGAAGGCTGTTCTTGAGGCAAGGGAGGAAATATGCAATTTTTTTAACATACGCGACCCGATGCGGCTTTGCTTTACGAAAAATGCAACAGAAGCCCTTAATATAGCTATTAAAGGCTTTCTTAAGCCGGGCGACCATGTCATCACCACCAGCATGGAACACAATTCGGTGATCAGGCCGCTAAAGACGATGGAGAGGGATGCTGGAATAGAATTGACAATTGTCGGCGGCAACATGTTTGGAGAGATTGCCGTTGAAGATATTGAACGCGCTATAAAGAGCAATACCAGGCTGATTGCCTGTATTATGGCTTCAAATGTGAACGGTACGGTGACTCCTGTGAAAGAAATAGGGAGTATAGCCGCTGAAAAGGGGATAGCATTTCTTGTTGACGCATCCCAGGGAGCAGGGCATATTAAAATCGATGTAGATGAGATGAACATAGATATGCTTGCTTTTCCCGGTCATAAGGGACTGCTTGGACCTCAGGGTACAGGAGGCCTGTATGTCAGGCAGGGGCTGAAAATCAACCCGCTTTTTCAGGGAGGTACCGGCAGCAGCTCTGAAAATCTGTATCAACCCGAGATGATGCCGGATGTTTTGGAAAGCGGGACGCTAAACACGCCCGGCATAGTAGGGCTGAGCTGTGGAGTAAAGTTCATCAACAGCCTGGGGCTCGAAAACCTTGCCATTTATAAACACATGCTTGTAAAAAGGCTTCTTGACGGTATGAAAGAGATTAGGGGAATTAAAATATATAGTTTAGATGATTTTCATAGGAATTCAGGAATCGCTGCCGTCAACTTCGAAGGAATAGATTCTGCAGAAGTAAGCTGTGAGCTTGATAAAAACTACAATATAGCCACAAGAGCAGGGCTTCACTGCGCTCCCCTGGCCCACAAAACCTTAGGCACTCACTCTATGGGCGCCGTCCGCTTCAGTGTGGGCTGCTTCAACACCATAGACGAAATAGACTATGCCCTGGAAGCTATGAGAAGGCTGTCAAGAAAATATTTCGGCAGAGGGACTTTCTTTTTGTAAGCCCAGCATATAGTTTTAATGAGGCTCACTTGTATTTTTCAGAAAGAAAAAGTCCATGTCAAGAATGAAAATCAGCCTCTCATAACCTTTATATAAATTTTTCTGGTTCTTGGGCCATCAAACTCGCAAAAATATACACCCTGCCATGTTCCAAGCTTTAGCTCGCCGTTTTCAATTATTATGGTACACGATGAACCCATCAAGGAGGCTTTGATATGCGCATGGGAATTGCCTTCCATATGCAGGTAGTTGTTGCTTTTCGGGAAGGCTTTTTCAAGTCCCCATAATATGTCGCGAACTACGTCGGGATCAGCATTTTCATTAATCGTTACGCCTGCTGTCGTGTGAGGAACAAACACAGTTACGATACCGTCAGTTACCCCACTTTTTTTTACTTCCTGGCGAACAATGCTTGTAATATTTATAAATTCTTCAGATTTAGCTGTCCTTATCACGTGTTCCATACCTGCAGCACAACCTTTCTTTACTTTTTGCGGTAAAACCCTTTTCAATTCAAGCGTTTAAAACAGTGAAGTCCCGACAGGGGACCAAGAAACAATAAAATAAGCGGATCTCATTTTTGAAATCCGCCCTTTTCTCCTGGTCGGAGTGACTGGACTTGAACCAGCGACCTCTTGCACCCCAAGCAAGCACTCTAACCAAACTGAGCTACACCCCGGTAACGAATATTGATTATAGCAGATAAGTTGAAAAAAGTAAATATGCATTTAAAAATTTTTAGATGTATAAGGTTTAAAAAAATGAAGATAATCTAATGATAGATTATTTTTTATCAAAAAATCATGATGGGAGGTAGGCTTATGTCCGGCTCTGAGACTTCAGACAGCATTAAGCCTCAGAGTAGAACTGAAAGTTATAAAGCAGTGAGAAAAGTTACAAGACGGTATTTCTGGGCGGTTTGTGTTTTGTTCGTTGTAGTGTTGCTGCTGTGTGCTAATAATTTTATAATATATGAATCCTATAGAGAAGTTCAAGAAAAGTTTGATTCCGCGTCACAAAGGTTTGAAGCTGTAGAGGCAGACAAGCAGATACTGGATATTGAAAAGGAAAATCTCATAGCAGAAAACGACTATCTTAAAAAAAGAAATGAAGAAATATTAAAACAGAATGATGAAATATTAAAACAGATGGAAGAAATAAAAAGGCAAAATGATGAATTGATGAAGAAAAACAGGGAACTTATCGAAGACAATCTTGCCCTTCAAAATTCGCTGAAAATGGCCGCATCAGCAGGTATAAAGCCCCAGAATTATACTAAGTTTAATGGATTTAGCTCGAGAGGCGGGTTCGACAGAGGCAAATATATAGGAAAATTTTTGGGAACCGCCTATACGCCCAGCAAGGAGGAATGCGGCAATGATAAGGGTATCACCAATTCAGGCAAACCGATAATTCCCGGCGTGTCCATTGCTATAGACAATAGATACTGGCCCTTCGGTACAGTTTTTTATATTAAGGGACTTGGATATGCCGTAGCGATGGATACCGGCAGTGCAATAAAGGGAAAGTACAGGTTTGACTTTTCTGTATTTGATAAAAAGTTTGCAAAAATTTTAGGAACAAGAGAATGGGATGTATACCTGGTAAAGATGGGAAAAGGTTACGTTGAGGATATAGAGCTTTAAAAGGCGGCTGATTTTACTTTTATTTTTCATACAAGTGGCACAGCCGGAAACTGAAAATCGGCGCACGGCACAAGGTTGGCCATGTGTAAGCTTCTACGGAATGTTAATTTTTTAATTGCACGTCAATACAATGAATACCTTTTGCATATTTCATTGGCAATCAACCCATAATATAGTCGAATAGGTAGCCAACCAAAGGAGTGAAGAAGAATTGGCCGGATTGAAAGATACTTTAAAAAGGCTTCTTTTTTTTAGAGAACCTGAAAAGATAGAAAAATTTATATTAAAGGAGAACAGCACTGACAGAAAAATCCCGGAAACCAGCATTACAAATGATGACCTGCAAAACAAAGAGGAGCAAAAGAACCGGGAAAAGAATGAGACGCAGAATAAAAAGAAAAACGAGGATCTGCTTTTGAAGAATTCGGGCAAAGAAAAGCAAGATGCTCAGAAAAACAAGAAAAAAGAAAGTGAAGATAAGTCCGAAATAAGCACATCGCTTTCGGATAATCTTGAATACATGAAAAAGATTTATACCGTTCCCATCAACGGAGATGTGGTGATAAGAGAATTTAAAATAACTTTCAAGGATAAAACTGTGGACGCTTTTATCATATTTATAGACGGAATGACGAACGGGACAGTAATAAATACCAACATGCTTCAACCGTTGATGCTTTTATCGAATTTGAACATCAAGGATGTAAGTGAAGGTCTGGAAGAGCACATAAAGAACCGGCTTGTGCCCCATAACCAACTGAAAATTTTCAGGAGTTATAAAGACGTGATAGATCAGATCAACTTCGGCGGCTGCGGATTGTTTGTTGACGGAATAGATGTGGCGTATGCCGCAGATGCTAAGGGCTGGGAGCACAGAGGCGTAGAAAGGCCTAACACAGAAATGGTCATAAGAGGTCCCCAGGAAGGTTTTACCGAAGTGCTCAGGGCCAATACCGCCCTTGTGAGAAAGATACTCAAAGATGAGGACCTCATCGTAGAGGACATCGCCGTCGGAAAAAGGAGCAGAACACCGTGCGCCATACTTTATATAAAAGATATAACCAATGACTCTCTGGTGGAAGAAGTCAGAAAAAGAATTAAAAGCATAAGAGTGGACTATGTGCTTGATTCGGGTGAGCTGGAGCAGTACATCGAAGAAAGTTCGTTCCTCCCGGCCCCACAGATTTTTGCCACCGAAAGGCCGGACAGGGTTGCATACATGCTGGCTCAGGGTAGGGTAGCCGTTATAGTCCATGGCAGCCCCTTTGCTCTTGTAATGCCCGTAACCGGCACTGATTTGGTTCACTCCGCGGAAGATGTGTATATAAGATTCCCCTATGCCACTCTTTTAAGGCTTATCAGGATTTTGGGCATATTCATGGCCCTTTTGCTTCCGGGCTTTTACGTGGCTATTACCAATTACCATCAAGAAATGATACCTACCGACCTTATTTTTGCGATTTCCGCCTCCCGCGAGAAGGTGCCTTTCCCTTCGGTAGTTGAAATTCTCATAATGGAGGTCTCCTTTGAGCTCATCAGGGAAGCGGGTATAAGAATACCCGGCCCCATAGGGCCAACCCTCGGCATTATAGGTGCGTTAATACTGGGACAGGCTGCGGTTGCAGCCAACATTGTAAGCCCGATACTTATCATAATAGTTGCCGTAACAGGGATAGGCTCTTTTGCCGTCCCCAATTTTTCCCTGGCTTTTGCATTCAGAATTATGCGGTTTGCCTTTATTTTTCTGGGAGCGGCAATAGGCTTTCTGGGGATTACGACAGGGGTGTTTGTAATGGGTATAGCTTTATGCGCCGCCAAATCCTTTGGAGTGCCCTTCATGGCTCCTTTCGGCCCTAGGACTGCGGGAAGCTTCGCAAATCAAATAATAAGAGCTCCCATATGGAAGCAGGAAAAGAGGGATGATTATGTCAATCCCAAAGACATAAGAAGGCAAGCCAAAATCAGCAGGGGCTGGATCAAGAGAAGCCCGGGGAAGGAGGGCAAGGGTGGCAAGTAAGATAGTATTCGGGAAGTGGGAATCAATATCACTGCTTGCGGTATTGATGTCCACTCAGATATTTTTAGGCTTTCCACGGTTGATGGTTGAGGCGGCCGGAACAGGGGCATGGCTGCTCGTCATTTATGCCGCTGTCCTTGCCATGCTTTTGTTTGCAGTTATTTCAAAGCTCTATTCTCCCTTCGAGGGCAAGGACATAATAGACATCGGCGGACTGGCGGGGGGCAACGCCGGCAGGATAATCACGGGGTCGATATTTCTCCTGTACCTCATATTTATAGTTTCTGTATCGCTGCGCGAATATGCCGAGAACATGAGAATAATATATCTGAATGTCACTCCGATAAGCTTCGTTGAAATGTTTTTTCTGGCCGGAATGATAGCAGGAGCATTTATGGGAATTGAATCTATTGTAAGGCTTGGGGCCATATTGGCGCCTGTGATTGCCGTAGGCTTTTTTATGATAACTTTTGGTATATATCCGTATTATGATTTTTCAAAAATTTTTCCTGTGCTGGGAAGCGGGGTAAACAATATTTTTTTAAGGGGTTTTTCCAAAATATCTGTGTTTTCAGCGATATCAATACTGTTTCTGATTGCGCCGTTTCTAAAGACCAATAAAAACTTCAAGGTTACAGGCTATGCGAGTATTGGAATTTCAGCGGTGATGCTCACCTGGTCGTCGCTCATAAACATTTTGGCCTTTGATTACCCGGCTGCTCTTGAAAGGCTTATGCCTGTTTTTCAGATGGCAAGGCTGGTCAACCTGGGAAGGTTTTTTCAAAGAGTAGAGTCGCTGTTTATGATAGCTTGGGCGGTTTCGGGTTTTTTGTATCTGAGTGCAGTTTTTTTCTTTATAGCATATGTGTTTAGAAAGACATTTAAATTGGAGTATTACAGGCCTGTCATATTTCCTTTTGCAACGCTGGTTTTCACTATAAGCCTCATGCCGCCAAACGTCATTACGGCCACACGGCTGGAGATAGATTACTTCAGAAATTATGTGTGGATAATTTCCTTTGTTCTTCCGATTGTTGTTTTGCTTATAGCCAGAGCCAGGATAAAAGCATCAAAAACGGGAGGTGCCGAAAATGCCTAAGAAAGTGTGCATGCTGCTTGTCATATTTATATTGTGCTGCATGCTTCCGGGCTGCTATGACAGGCAGGAAGTTGATGATTTTGCGTACGTTATAGCTATAGGATTGGACAAAGGCAAAATTAATATTCTCAGGCTGACCCTGCAGTTGGCAAAGCCAACGGTTATAGGGAGTGGCGGAGGGGGAGAAGGAGGCGGAGGAGGGGGTGGCAGCGACGGAAGCGAGGCCACGACTACTATCGTTGTGGAAACGCCTTCAATATTCTCGGGCCTCAACATGGCCAACAACTCTTTAAGCAAAAAGCTAAACCTTGCCCATGCCAAAGTCATGGTATTCTCCAAGGAACTTGCCCAGGAGGGTATTGAGCGTTATATAAACGCTATACCGAGGACGAGGGAGATAAGGCCTAATATTTCAATAGCCGTTTCTACGAGCTCCGCTGAGGATTATATAAAGGCGGTACAGCCTCATCTTGAGATAAACCCTGCAAAATATTATGAAATGAACTACCAGACTTTCAAGTATACAGGCCTTAGCATCAACAACGATTTCCACAATTTTTATTCGCAGATGAAGTCGACATATCAAAGCGCGACAGCTGTGCTGGCAGGTGTCAACAAATTCAACTCCGCTGAAGATTTCAGCCTGCAAAGTTCTACTTATGACGAGAAGGGAAGGCCTTATCCTCTTGAAGGCGATTTTAAGGCCGGAGATATGCCAAGAGAGAGCAAGTTGAAGGCGGAGATAATGGGACTGGCTGTTTTTAATGGTTCCAGGATGGTTGGAGAGCTTGACGGCCATGAGACAACAATGCACCTTATGGTCACCGGAGAATACGGCCATGGATTCATCACCATCCCTGACCCCATAAGAAAAGATTACACCGTGGTGCTTGAAGTGAAGCGCAGCAGGAACCCGGTATGCAGTGTCGACATATCGGGGGAGAGGCCCAGAATATCTGTGAAAGTGATACTGGAAGCGGATATTCAGACAATACAGAGTGGGATCGAATATGAGAAGCCTGAAAACATGAAGATACTGGAAAAGGCCTATGAGGATTTTTTAAGAGAATCTATTATAAAGTATCTGAAGCGTACAACCGAAGAGTTTAAAAGTGATATATGCGGTTTCGGCAAGATAGCGAAGGCTAAATTCCTTACCTGGGACGAATGGGAGAGGTATGACTGGCTGAACAGGTATAAAGATGCGGAATTTAATGTGGAGGTGGATTTCAAAATCAGAAGGACAGGGCTTATAGTGAGCACGGTTCCTGTAACATTATCAAAAGAGAAGGAGGCGCCTTGATGATAACGCTGGACAGGATTATTGCGGTTATTATACTTTTATGGGTTTTCGTATATACGGTAAGCTATGGCAAGTGGACCTGGCGGAGAAGAAACAGGCTTGGTGCCGTGATGGTGATTTTGCTGGCGCTGGCAGCTTTTGTGCTCCCAATTCTTTCGATTTTTTACAGGCAGGGATGAATGATGAGTGAAAAGAAAATTGTATTTGGCACCTGGGAAGTAGTAGCGGTGCTCATTACCATGATAAGTACAAAGTGCATAATGTATTTTCCGCGCACCATGGCTGAAGATTCGGGCACAGCAGGGTGGATCGAGGCCTTGTTTATTTCGGTGATGGCTTTTATAGTTTTTGTGCTAATTTCAAGGCTCTATTCCCCCTTTGAAGGCAAAGACCTGATAGATATAGGCGAATACATCGGCGGCAGCGCGGGGAGAATTATTACCGGCTTGATACTTTTGGCCTTCCTTTTGTTTCTGGTGCCTTTAGTTTTCAGGGAGTTTGGTGAGCAGATGAAGGCCCTTGGTTTTGTCAACACACCTATAAGCTTCATACTTTTTTTCTTTGCCTCCGGAATGATTGTAGCAGCCTATTTCGGCCTTGAGGCAATTGTGAGATTCCAGTCGATTGCTGTTACCGTCATTGTGATCTGCTATGTAATATATATTTTATTGCTGTGGCCGAGATATGACATTACACAGCTTACCCCAGTGCTGGGTACGGGGATAAAAGATATTTTTGGAAGGGGTTTCTTCAGGCTGTCCGAATATGCAGAATTGTTGCTTCTGTTTATGATTATGCCTTTTATCAAGACCGGCCGGAATTTTAGAACAGCAGGGTATGTAGCTATAGGACTTAATGCCTTCTTCCTGCTCACAGTGACCCTGGCCAACCTGCTTGCAATCAGTTATCCCACCACAGTCGAGAACACTATACCCGTTTATGTCCTGGGCAGGCTGATAGTGTACGGAAGGTTTTTCCAAAGAATTGAATCCCTTTTTGTCACCACTTGGTCGTTGGTGGGCCTCATGTATCTGAGCACAGGCTTTTACTTCATCCTGCACATATTTAAAAAAGTCTTCCGGTTAGAATATACCAGACCCCTTATCTGGCCTTTTATAATACTTATATTTAATCTCAGCTTGTTTCCTTCCAACATAAAAAGGACGATCGAGCTGGAAGTGAATTATTTCCGCAATTGGGCCTGGATTGTAGCATTTGCGCTTCCGATTTTAATTCTTTTTGTTGCAAGGGCTGAAAGAGCAAAAAGGGAAAAACGAAATACCGAAGGAACGAGGTAGGGCCGTCGGCGAGCAAACATAACTCCAAATTTGCCATGAAAAGATCCATACTCAACTACAGCAAAGCTGTAGGTGCAACAAGCATAGCTCCAAGCGCGCAAAAAGGGTATGGCGATTTCTTTTTGTCAGGCGTTCCGCCTGATCCTGATGCGTTTGATAACCCGGTGGACAAAAGCGCTTTTGATCTGATCAAATTTCCGGTTTTTAGGCGGACGCTTCTTCTTTAACCGGCGAAGGGTTTTGTTCTTTATGTACCATTCAGCATCATGGAGGTAAACGTCATACCAACGTTCGTTAACCCGGATCCTGTATTTTGTCATGAGAGTATTGACATCAAAACCCGCGCAATAGCCGTAAGATACAAAGTATTTTTTATTCTTATATATAAACGATACAGGAACCCTGTCCCTGCCTTCAATTACTGAATGTATCTTTTTCATATAATCACCTATGATATATTATAGCAATAGGAAATGAATATGAAAAGTTTTTTTAAAAAAACGGCGGCAAAACTATCCTGGTTTTGGTTAATATAGTTAATTTTGGTTCCCAAACAGCTGCAGAGTTCAGTGATTTTTTGATATTTTTCTAAAAATATTACAATAGGAATTTTAAAACAAGCCGTAGAATTTATAATATATAAATAAATTATGGCATGATGAGGTGGTAGGCTTGGATTACGGGCTTGGAATAGATACCGGCGGGACATACACCGACGCTGTTATATACGATTTTAAGAGCAACAGCATACTTAGTTGCGCAAAATCTATTACGATAAAAGAAAACCTTACACTGGGGATAAACAATTCACTGATGCAGCTTCCACAGGAGCTTTTAAAGAAAGTAAAGTTTGTGTCCATCTCAACTACGCTGGCTACAAATGCATGCGTTGAAGGCAAGGGCGGAAGGGCTGTGCTGGTCCTTATAGGCTGTGACAGGGATATAGTAAGAGTGCACGGCACCAAATACGGACTGCCGCCTGTGGAGGAGATAATCTTTGTTGACGGGGGCCATAACCAGCAGGGGGAAGTCAGCAGCGAGCCGGACTGGCATTGTTTCAGGCAAAAAGTTGAGGAATTCAGGAATAAGGCGGATTCTTTTGCAGTAGTAGAGCTCTGGGGGATACGCAACCCTGATTATGAGAGAAAAGCCAAACAGCTTATTATGGAATGGACCGGAATGCCGGTAGTTTGCGGCCATGAGCTGACGGCTGAAATAAACTCGCTTAAAAGGGCCGCCAGTGCGCTGTTGAACGCTCAGCTCCTTCCGCTTATAAATGATTTCATGAATGCGGTAAAAGCCAGCCTGAAGGAAATGAACATCGACGCACCCATCGCCATTGTGAGAGGCGACGGAAGCCTGATGTCTGAAAAGTTCGCAAGGGAAAAGCCGGTTGAAACCCTCCTTTCTGGGCCTTCCGCCAGCGCTGCGGGAGGTATAAGGCTTAGCGGTGAGAAAGACTGCATTATCGTTGATATGGGAGGAACCACCAGCGATCTGGCGATAGTCAGGAACGGCATGGTCAGGCTTGCCCATGAAGGGGTCAATGTGGGGAACTGGAAGACAGGGACAAGGTCTATTTTAATAAGCACTGTGGGGCTCGGCGGTGACAGCGCCATACGCTTTGATAATAATAACGACATTCATATAGGGCCTATGAGGGTAGCTCCTCTTTCGTGGCTTGCCGACCGGTGGCCGGAGACTATGAGCAGGATCAGGATGATACATCAAAACAGAAAGCGCCACACGAGGCCCTTGTGTGAATTTTTTTACCTTATTCGCGATATATCCGGCGACGATTTTTACACACAGGAAGAAATAAAAATCGTCGATGCACTAAAAAATGGTCCCTTGAACATATCAGATTTGTCTGAAGCCGTAGGCGCATCAATTTACGACATAAACGTAAAAAGGCTCGAAAGGCTGGGCATCATAATGAGGAGCGGGCTTACCCCTACCGACATCATGCACATAAACGGGAATTTTTCAAAGTGGAATACCGAAGCCGCCCTACTTGGGGCGGAAATAATGGCTTACCAGATGAACATAGGGTTGAATGAGCTGGTAAACACCGTTGACAGGCGCGTGAAGGAAATGCTTTATTTCAATATCGTTAAGCTTCTTATCGAGAATGAAAAAGAAGACATGTTGAAGGACGGAGTACCGAAAATATTCCACGATCTTGTCATGATGGGAGTTGAGGACAATGACGCGATAAATTGCCGCTTTAGCACAAATCTGGTGTTGGTCGGCATAGGTGCGCCTGTCCATATATACCTTCCAGATGTGGCAAAAATGCTGAACACCAGGTGCGTAATAACAAAGGAGGCTGCGGTGGCTAACGCGGTAGGAGCTATAACGGGCAACATAGCTGTTGAAGAAGAGGTGATTGTCAGACCTCGGTATGAGGTGTTCGGTGTTGCAGGATATGCTTGCTACACATCCGAAGGGAAAAAAGAATTTGCGGATTATGATGAAGCGCTGGAGTGGGCCCGTTCGGAAGTTGTCAGGATTGCCGAAGAAAACGCCGTTAGGAGAGGGGCGGGCCAGGTGAGCGTCATTGTTGATACGCGCAATAACTCAGTAAAATTGTCAGGGGCTTATGCGAGCGACAATGGTGAGAGTGGAAACCTTCTGCTGCTTGAGACTGTGGTAACCGCCCGGGCGATAGGTACCTTAAAGTGGATTTAAGATATGGATGCCTTGATGACAAGTAATGCCGTTTTCTGATATGGCGGTAGCCTTTGCAGAAGCATAAACCGTCGATCTCCGATAGCGTAAAAATCCCCGGGGATCGACGGAAATAAAAATGTTGAGATTTTGCCGTTTATTGTGTATAATGAAGAAAAAGCTGCTTAGCGGCAAAAAATGAAATGCGGTGTTTGTGCGCCCTTGACGGGTATGCAGTCTACCTATAAGGAATTGAAACCAGTGCTTGGAGAGCCACAAGGAAAAGGCAGGCCACGGTATGCAGTCTACCTATAAGGAATTGAAACGATTATGTACCGCCAACACACGTAATGCAATACACTAGTATGCAGTCTACCTATAAGGAATTGAAACTATTTATGGTTTTTGTAGCATTGTCCCACGAAACGCTTGTATGCAGTCTACCTATAAGGAATTGAAACGCTAATTACATAAAAGAAAAAATGCATCAGGAAGGCGTATGCAGTCTACCTATAAGGAATTGAAACTCTAATAATGCAGGTCTGCATTTACTTATATAATAAGTATGCAGTCTACCTATAAGGAATTGAAACTCTGTTATATCAACTATTTTATGATAATATTTACCGTATGCAGTCTACCTATAAGGAATTGAAACTTTTGCTAAGCTTGGTAAATGTATTCTTGAGCCTGTGTATGCAGTCTACCTATAAGGAATTGAAACATATACTAATTGATAAAGAGGTAAAAAATTTTACATAGTATGCAGTCTACCTATAAGGAATTGAAACCAAATGTGTGATCCAAAAAACGTTGTCATGGAAGCACGTATGCAGTCTACCTATAAGGAATTGAAACTCAATGTCTAATCCTCCAATCCAATCTTTTCTAACTTAGTATGCAGTCTACTTATAAGGAATTGAAACCAAAAACTCTTTTGCTCATATCAGATACCTCCTGCCCGGTATGCAGTCTACCTATAAGGAATTGAAACAGGTTCAACATTTTGACGCCTCCTTAATGATAAAGTGTATGCAGTCTACCTATAAGGAATTGAAACACCCAGAGGTCGTGGTACTTCCTGTAGTCAATCTTCGTATGCAGTCTACCTATAAGGAATCGAAACGCTATGAAAAACACATACCCATTTTCTAACTCCTAACAGGGAGGGTTACAAGAGGTTTTGAGTGCCATGTTTTAAAAGCTTAGGGTTTAATTGACCATAGGTTTTACAAAACCCTTCAAGTATTCTTTATAATGTGATATAATCATTTCACCGAGGAACACCAGGAGGCAGAATGAATGGAAGATAAAACTTTTGAACTGTTGACAAAGATGTACAGCGAGTTTACGGAATTTAAGGACAGTACAAATAAAAAGCTAGATAAACTCCATGAGGATGTATTGCGCATGGAACAGGATCACGGTGGAAAGTTGCAGGTCTTATTTGATGGATATATGCAGCACGACAGGAAACTTTATGTTATTGAACAAAAGCTTGATGCCTTGGCAGATAAGGTTGACCGGCATGATATAAAGATTCAGGTAATTGAGGGAGGACGAAAATAGTTCCTCTTTGCGATGTTTTTTCGGAAACCATAATTATAAAATCAGGTATAGCGGATGTCCTTTACAGACAATTCTGTTTTTGGTTCTTTTTTAAGTATTTCCCACTCTACGTACGCAAAAGGTACACGTGCAAGATATGATCAATTGGTTGATAAATTTGGCATCAGCTATATTATATGTATATGGGTCCGAAAAGATAGAAGATTATCGAGCAAATGAATAGCCCGACATTGCCAGGTGTATTCCGGATCAGTAAAATTCCTATAAGCCATAACGTTTGTAGATTTTATTAGCAAGATTTAGTACAATTACATTAAATTAGGTAAAGCTGTATTATATTAATGTTACAAGCGTATGTGTACCAGTTACATATATCTATTTATAGAAAAGGGGTAATCTTAAATGGATATGCAATTAATTCCTATTTATAGAATACTATTTAAAGATGAGATTGAAATTAATATACAAGCTTTTGCTGAAACTATACAGAAAGGTTTAAAAGTATACCTGTCTTCGGTGAAATCTTTGTTTTTATGGAAAAACGTGCTAATATTATTGAAATGAATAATTTAAATAGAGCTGTTGAAAAGCTTGAGAAATCAGTATCTGACTTAGTATTGCAAAATAAGGTTGATCGTAATTATATAGAAAACTGTAAACGGGAAATATATTTTATTTTTAAGTTTTTTCTTAATGCGGTATATAATCAACCAGATGAAGGTTTTATTGACTTTCTTACCCAATATGTATGTAATTGTATAAATGAAGAATTCTCTGATGTTAAAATTAAGGTGACTATATTGAACAAAATAGCAAAATATACAAAACAGCATATTGAAATATTGAAATTTATATTTGAAGATAGTAAAAAACATGGCTGGCCTGGTAAAATTCAAAATGAAGACTATAGTTTGCAGGAACAAATAAAAAAAACAGATATAGAACCATTTATAGTTAAATACTGTTTAGACGAGTTGTTAAATGACGGGTTTGTATTCCAAAAGCTGGGACTATTTAATGGAAATACGTATTCTCCTTATGAAATTACTGATGCTGGTGTTCGGTGTTTGAAAATGTTAGGTTTGTAAATTATGATGTCCCTAAATAAGTGAATATGGAAAAATCTGTAGCTTATCAGGGATCTAAACAAAATTGTAAAGAAATAGATATTAAAGCACCGGAACTGAGACAACTTGAATAAACAAAGTTGTTTCGATAGCTTTTTTATACCGACTGACCTAGAAGCTTTTATTAATTTTACGCTAATAATGCAATGAGCTTTTTTACAATATCAGCAACTTCCTGCTCATCACGACTATACTTTCGGGATTTGATTCTTTAACCGTCGACCTCCGATAGTGTAAAAATCCCTGGAGGTCGACGGAAATAAAAATGTTGAGATTCTGCCGTTTATTGTGTATAATAAAGAAAAAATTGTTTAGCAGCCAAAAATGAAATGCAGTATTTGTGCACCCTTGACGGGTATTTAGTCTACCTATAAGGAATTGAAACTTGAACAGGTTGTTGGACCGCTCAGTGATGCTGAATTGTATTTAGTCTACCTATAAGGAATTGAAACATTGTGTTCTGTTTTAAATTTAAAATTTTAGCCAAATCCGTATTTAGTCTACCTATAAGGAATTGAAACTGACAAAACCCTGAAAAAGTATATACCGGCTCAGGCCCGTATTTAGTCTACCTATAAGGAATTGAAACCGATGTGTCAGCTGTTTCCATTCCAGCAAACGGCGAGTATTTAGTCTACCTATAAGGAATTGAAACTTTTGTAAATCCCACAATTAGGCATAACAAAACCAGTATTTAGTCTACCTATAAGGAATTGAAACCATAATGACCTGTACTATCTCATTTATAAGTTCCATGTATTTAGTCTACCTATAAGGAATTGAAACTGGAGCAGAAGAAGCATTTTGAGGTTGCGCTGGAGGCGAGTATTTAGTCTACCTATAAGGAATTGAAACCGTAAAAGGCGAAACTTGCAGAGATGGGTTTTTCCATCTTGTATTTAGTCTACCTATAAGGAATTGAAACTGATTTTGGATGAAATGTATTACAAATTAAATTTACTGAGTATTTAGTCTACCTATAAGGAATTGAAACAGAGGTAGAAAAATATCGTTGCGTCACGCAATATAGTATTTAGTCTACCTATAAGGAATTGAAACTGTAAGCAATAGAGTAATTGGCTTGTAATGCAGGAATAGTATTTAGTCTACCTATAAGGAATTGAAACATGTATTTGGATATTCGACTAAACTGGTTAAAACTAAAACGTATTTAGTCTACCTATAAGGAATTGAAACCATTTCCTGTAAATTTTTTCAGCTTGTCGGCTGTCGGTATTTAGTCTACCTATAAGGAATTGAAACAAGCCGGCAACGGCTTTATTTTTTTGCTTATATATAGTATTTAGTCTACCTATAAGGAATTGAAACTCCCCCTGATAACGCATCCTTACACGTTTTATATTACGTATTTAGTCTACCTATAAGGAATTGAAACTAAACTATTTTCCTTGATTCTCTATGTATTTTTTTACGTATTTAGTCTACCTATAAGGAATTGAAACATTCGTGGGCTGACAAATGGCTTGAAATGAAAAAGCCTGTATTTAGTCTACCTATAAGGAATTGAAACAAATTTTGGCAAGTGGTAGCAAAGGCAATTGTTATGTGTATTTAGTCTACCTATAAGGAATTGAAACATAGGTCAATTCTCATTCTTCCTTCCCTCCTATCGGTATTTAGTCTACCTATAAGGAATTGAAACCAAGACCTAATACAGTCAAAGAAGTAAAAATTCCTGTGGTGTATTCAGTCTATCCATAAGGAATGAAGCAAACAAAATAGCCTAGGCATAAAGCTAAAGGCTATTTTTATGTTGTTTTCGCCTTATCATGTTGAGACCTGAGAGACGCTAAACTATGAGGAGATTTATAGGTTTATTCCTTGTAGTTGCAATCTTGTATACCTTTATAGCAATCATATAACAGAATTTTACATTGGACGATTATTCATTTAAATTTTGAGGCAGTAGTGCCGGTACCATATGATTTAAGGATAATATACAATAAATGCCCGGATTATCCGGGCTTTTTGTCTAGTACACATCTATTGTATTTGCTATTGAAAATCTTACTCCGTTATAAGAATGATGGATACCTAATGATTTTGATGTAGGTATAATCTGCTATATGCAAGCATTATAAACAGGACAACCCTATCCATGGTAAGGATGAGGTCATCAGTCCGGATCTGATTAAGGGACCCAGTATAATAAAGGCTTCCGTATATGAAAACCCCGCGTCTAACGCGGGTTTTCATATGCAAAAAGCCTGAAACATTGGTTGTTTCAGGCTTTCCATCTGGCAGGGGAGACAGGACTCGAACCCGCAGCAAACGGTTTTGGAGACCGCTACTCTACCATTGAGCTACTCCCCTACGTGACTTTAATAGTATACAACAGCCTTTCCGTTATGTCAATGGGTTATAGGGCAGTTTTTTAGTATGGATTTTATAAAATTTTATGGTATTATAAAAAATAAGGCATTTAATGGAATGTAACCGGAAAAACTTAAAATATTAAAACATAGGAGGCAACGCATGGATATAAATCTTGGTTTTATTGGATCAGGCAACATGGGTACCGCGCTGGTCAGAGGAATAGTAAAGTCGGGCACTGTGCCTGCAAGTAGGATTTACATATTTGACGTAGATAGGGATAAGGTTTGCGCATTGAGCGCAGAAACAGGGGCAGTCGCCGTAGGCAGCAATGAGGAACTGGTGGAGAAATCCGACATCGTAATTCTTGCCGTGAAGCCCAATGTCGTAAAAGACGCCTTGGAATGTTGCAAGAATAAATTTGACGGCGGCAAAATACTTGTGTCGATTGCGGCGGGCATCCCAATAAAAGCCTATAAAGGAATACTGGGTGATAAAACAAAGGTGGTGCGCGTCATGCCAAACACGCCGGCCCTTGTAGGCGAAGGGATGACGGTAATTTCTTTTGACGCCGGTATCAACGGTGATGAAAGGGAAAAAATAAAGGCCATTTTTGAATCGGTAGGGAAGGTGGAGGTTCTGGACGAAAAACTCATGAATGAAGTCACTGCAGTGACCGGAAGCAGCCCGGCCTATGTGTTCATGTTTATTGAGGCTATGGCGGATGCCGCAGTGCAGTCGGGAATACCTCGCGCCGTTGCATACAGGCTGGCTTCCCAGGCAGTGCTTGGCTCGGCAAAGATGGTGCTGGAAACCGGCAGGCATCCCGGGGAACTGAAAGACCAGGTTTGTTCACCCGCCGGCACGACCATTGAGGCGGTCAGTTCCCTTGAAAAAAACGGCTTCAGGTATGCTGTCATGGAGGCTATGAACCAGTGCACCAAAAAAGCCAGGGAAATGGGAAAAATGTTCGGATAACGCAGGCAGCGCCAATTGAAGCTGAAAATAGGCAATATGGCCAACACCGGCTCGATAGGGGTGTCGCACTTCCTAAGTTTATTGTTGATTTATTATTTCAAAGCAGGGCATCTATGAAACAGGGAGTTTGATATGAAAAAAGTGACTATATATACCGACGGCGCTTGCTCAGGGAATCCCGGCGTTGGAGGTTGGGGAGCCATATTAAAGTATGGAGAGCACGAGAAGGAAATTTCAGGTTTTGAAGAAGAGACCACAAATAACCGGATGGAGCTTAAGGCGGCGGTTGAGGCCCTCAGTCGGCTAAAAGAGCCCTGTGAAGTCGAGTTGTACAGCGACAGCGCCTATCTGATAAACGGCTTTACGAAAAATTGGGTGGAAAGCTGGAAAAACAACGGCTGGCGTACTGCAGGCAAGGAGGAGGTCAAAAATATTGAGCTATGGAAGCAGCTTGACATGTATAACAATATTCACCGCATTACGTGG
>Ga0134098_1000846_pt1 | contig 29171 bp, 22 predicted proteins | sample 9_3taG_FD_94456 | JGI IMG/M metagenome (GOLD analysis project Ga0134098, IMG submission 94456) | Switchgrass degrading microbial communities from high solid loading bioreactors in New Hampshire, USA - 9_31_10_142_A3 metaG | ecosystem: Engineered > Bioreactor > Semi-continuous > Anaerobic >... | reverse complement strand
TGCAGCCAGTGCATGGCCGCTTTCATGGTAGGCCACCGTTTTGCGCTCCTGATCGTTCATCACACGCGATCGCTTCTCCAGGCCGGCGACAACGCGCTCGATTGCAGCCTCAAAGTCCTCCATGGTTACCGCATCCGCATCGCGGCGCGCTGCCAGCAGCGCAGCTTCATTTACGATGTTGGCCAGATCTGCTCCGCTGAATCCCGGCGTGATCCGGGCCGCCCGTTCCAGGTCGAAATCGGGCGCGAGTTTTATATTCTTGCTGTGGATGCGCAGGATCTGCAGGCGGCCGGTGAGGTCCGGTTCGGAAACCGTGATCTGGCGGTCGAAGCGGCCGGCGCGCAGCAAAGCCGGATCGAGAATTTCGGGCCGGTTCGTGGCAGCCATAATGATCACCGGCTTATCTTTCTCTGTATTGAAGCCATCGATTTCAGCCAGAAGCTGGTTGAGCGTCTGCTCGCGTTCGTCGTTGCTGCCTACCTGGATGGTGCTGCTGCGCGACTGTCCGATCGCGTCGATTTCGTCAATAAAAATGATCGCCGGGGCCGCTTTGCGCGCCTGCTCAAAGAGATCACGCACCCGGGCAGCGCCTACACCGACAAACATTTCGACAAATTCAGAGCCGCTGGTTTCGAAGAAAGGCACGCCGGCTTCACCGGCGGTCGCTTTCGCCAGCAGCGTTTTACCGGTGCCAGGCGGGCCGACCAGCAGCACACCTTTCGGGATGCGGCCGCCCAGACGTGCGAACTGCTCCGGTTTCTTGAGGAACTGGATGATCTCGCGCAGTTCGCTGATGGCTTCATCGGCGCCGCCCACATCATTGAAGGTGACGCCGATATTTTCTGCCTTAACTTCAGTGGCCTTGCTTTTGCCGATCCGCAGTATACCACCGGCGCCCATAGCAGACCGGGTCATCTGGCGATAGCCCATATACCAGATGAAGCCGATCAACAGCAGCGGCAGACCGTAAGCCAGCAGGAAGCTCCCGACCGGGCTGGGAGGAGGGCTGACACTGTAGCGCACGCCGGCCTCGTCCAGCGCCGCGATCAGGGTAGGGTCTCCATCCGGGACGGAGATGGTCGTAAAGGGTATTTCCTGCCCATTCCTGTCCCGCATGGTTCCTATGATGCGGTCCTGCCCAATTGTCAGATCCACAATCTCCCCGCTGGCGATCCTGGCTTTGAATTCGCTGTAGGGGATTTCTGTTTCCTGGATGATGATCGGGCGTAAGAAAAACTGCTGAAACAGCCATATCGCGATCAGGCTGACAATCAGATAGCTGATGGTGAATTTGACCTGCCTCTGGCGCAGGTCCTGTTTTTGCTCTTCATTGTTTTTATCTTCACGAAGCCCATTGGTCTTATGTGTACTTCTCATCGTAGACCTCTTTTGATCGCTGCTTCCAACCACACAGAGTATGATGTTTTAAATATTTCCCGTTATTGATCGCATGAAACCTTTGCCTGCATTTTAAAGAATACCGCCCGGAGCAGCTTCTGTCATGGACTGAAAGTGCTAAAAAAGTATCATTTGCATCCAGATATAGACAGACTGTTTAAATTTGTAATTTCAATCAAAGGATGTAATAAACCGAATGAGCTGGGAGGTGTAACGAAAATACTGCAAACTTTGCAGCAGCGGTGGGTGCAGTTCTTATCAACGGGCTCAATGGCAGATTGCTGGCTTTCAACCTGACGGGCTCTCACCCGCCTGTGCGGACAGAATCTGGAATAAGACTCAGCGCACGGAGCAAACTGCCAGAGGCATACACCGCTCAGGGGCCGGCCGCCGCCCAGATAAGATCTGCGGCTTCATAAGCTGCATAAGGGCGCCCTAACCTGCGGGCGTTCTGCGCCTGTTCCCGGTAGCGCTGGCAGTCCTTTTCCAGCCAGTGGCACATGGTCTCCAGCACATCCAACGGGTCATTAGCCCGTACGCCGGCGTCGCCGGAGATTACATGTTCCGCGTTGCCGGTTTCCTGCCCCGGGATCACATCAACCATCAAAATCGGCAGACCGCAGGCCAGCGCTTCGGCAACGATCAGGCCGCCGGCCTTACTCAAGATGCAGTCTGCCGCCCGCATAAAGGGCCCCATCTCTGCCACGTAATTGAACAGGTGGGTCTCTACATGCCATTCTGTCTCCTGGAGCTGCCGGTAAAGCCGGTCATCTCCGCCCGCGACAACAATCAACTGCAGCGGGAATCCAGAATGGTTGAGGATGTGAAGCGCATCATACAGGTGCTCCACTCGCTTACTCCCCACAGCCAGCACCGTGAACAGCTCCGGGTTCCAGTTCAGCTCCCGGCGCAGGGTGAACTTATCCTGCTCCCCCCTGACCAGATCTGGCCTGACCGGGATCCCGGTGATGCGCACCTTCTCTGGCGGAAGTCCTGCCTCGATCGCCAGATCGTATACTTTCTGCGTGGGCACCAGGCACAGGTCAACGACCGGGTGAAACCACAACCGGTTCACCGTCGCCAGATCGGTGACCACGGTGAGCGTAGGGATACGGCGCTTCTCAAGCGAATACAGCGCCGATAAGATGCTCTGGAAGAATAAAAACGTGCACACGATCACGTCGGGCTGGTGCTGTTTGACGATATCGCGCAAAATGGGAAACATCATCAGAGTCCAGGTGCTGTTGATCAGGCTGCCGGCCACCCGGTTTTCTGCAACCTGAAAACCCAATTTATGCAGGTCCGGGATTTCGCGCACCATCCAATCGTAGTAGTTCTGATCTTCCCGTAAGATCGCCGGAGTGCGCTCATCATCCAGGGGGTTGACAATCACCACCTGGCATTCCTCTCCATACTTTTCATGCAGCGCAGCCGCAATCGCGTTGGATGTGCTGCGGTGACCATAACCAAAATCAGCGGTCAGGATCAGGATCTTCTTCATATACGCTCCCAGGTGAGATATATCGTCAGGTAAATCAACAGCTCACACCGGCCCTGCTGCGCGCTGCAGCAGGGCCAGCTTCGCGCTGGAATAAGCCAGGCGTTTTCATCCAGGGGATGATTATAGCCCCGCCGTTTACAGCACGGCAATTCTTGCCTATCGCCAGTCAATTTGATTCAGCAAATGGGGGGAGGCGCGATTCTGAGGCCGGTAACTCTGGAGCTGTACCCTGGATACCGGTTTGAAATATCTGCGAAAGGAGAAGGTTAATCCACGCGCCGGATTTCGCACAGATAAGCGCGGTGAGGGACTGAACCGCTGACCGGGTCGACGGCCTCGCTGGTGATGAGCAGGTTGAAATTGCTCCCCTGCGGGCTGAATGCATCGTAGCCCGGGGCGCCGATCTCCTCACAGGCCTGCCACCAGCCGTGCTGGCCGCAGACGACATCCGGATGCAGGGAATCGTTCAACCGGGCACGCGCTCTGACGCTTCCGGATGGAGTCTCGATCCTCACCCAATCTCCGGGGCGGATGCCGCGCTACGCGGCTGCATCGGGATGCAGCTCCACCTCCGGGTCCCGGGCCTTGCGGCGCAGGGCAGAAAGCCCCCGGTGCTGGCTCTCACAGAACAGGGTGTGCTTGGTGCAGGTCAGGATCAGCGGAAAGCGCCGTGCCAGGTCCGGCCTTGTTTGGGGACTCACCAGCGGTTCTTCATAGACCGGCAGCGGTGGATAGCCGTGCTCCAGCAGGGTCTGCGAATAGAGCTCGATCTTGTGTGTTGGGGTGTTGAAGCCGCGCGGCACGCCGTCCACCTCTTCGGCGTATTTGCGGTAGCGCGTTTGCACGAGCGCCCGCACCCCGCCCGGATGGCTGCGCAGTTCTTCCAGAGTCACGCCCGAGGGAGCCAGGCGGTAGCGGTAGGCAGCATCAATATCTCCATCCCAGAAGTGAGCACCGAGCCCCAGCCGCTGTGCCAGGGCAAATACGATCTCCACATCGGAACGCGCCTCTCCCCGGGGTGCCACCACGCGCGGGCGGAGCTGCACCCGGGCCTGTGCTTCGGCGCTCACCTCGAAGCCCACGCGCAGCCCTTCGCGCTCGAAAGCACTGGCCACCGGCAGCACGATATCCGCCTGCTCTGCCGTTGGGTTCATGAACAGATCACAGTGCACATAGAAATCGAGCTGTTCCAGGGCCCGGCGCCCGCGCAGGCCGTCGGCGTGCGAGAGCAGCAGATTGGCCCCAAAACCGACCGCGGCATGGACCGCATAGGGCTGCTGCTCGAGGATCCCGCGGTAAATCTCCTCCGAGGTGACAAATCCAAAGCGAGCCAGGCCCAGCGGGCGCTCCTGCAGCCCAAGCGCCGGCGCTTCCGGCTCTAGCTCCCGTCCATCAATTGCTCTGGCAGGCGGGGCGGCAAAGTGGACATTGCCGCCAGGGCTGTCGAAGCTGCCGGTCAGTGTATAGAGCTGTGCGATGGCGCGGGCGATCTGGGTGGCATTCGTCTGCATTTCGACCCCGCTCCAGGTGTAGTAGGCCGCCGGGCGCGCTTCCCAGAGCAGGCGCGCGGCCTCTTCGACCTTACCGGGTTCGACGCCGCAGATCGTCTCCACGCGTTCCGGTGGGTACTGGCGGCAGAGTTCTGCGACCAGTTTGAAAACCGGCCGGCAGTCGACCTCCCCCTGCAGCGTCAGCACCCGGCAGGCGCCGGTCAGGAAGAGGTCTTCGGGATCTCCTTCGTAGCGACCACTTTCCGGGTCGTACAGGACAGGGCGGCCCGTGCCCGGGTTCCATGCGGCATACTGCTTTGCGTTCCCCCGGGGGTGCAGGTCACTCTGGGACAGCAGGCGCCCGTTATCCGAGCGCACCAGCAGCGGCCCGTTGGTCCACTGGCGGATAAACTCCCGGTCGTACCAGCCGCGTTCGATCATCACAGCAGCGATGCCCAGGGCCAGGGCGCCATCCGTGCCCGGCCGCACCCGCAGCCAGACATCGGCTCTGCGAGCCGGTCCCGTCTGGCGGGGGTCCACCACAATCAGGCGCACCCCGCGCCGGAGAGCCTCTGCCGTGGCCGTGGCGTGTACCAGCCGCGCCAGGTTCGGGTTGTAACCCCAGAACAGAATACAGCCGGCTTTTTCCAGATCGGGCATATACACACCGGGCACGCTGGCGCCAAACGTGTACAGCGTAGCCAGGTAACGCCCCCAGCCGCACAGTTCAACCAATACGCAAAAGTTAGGGCTGCCAAAGGCCCTCGACAGGCGCTGGATCCAATCGACCGCATCCTCGGCGGCCGAGGTGGAAGGCGAAGCCGAGGTAAAAACAACACTCTGAGGACCGTGCCGGGCGGCGATGGCTTTTAGTCGGTTCGCTGTCAGGTCCAGAGCCTCATCCCAGGTGATGCGCTGCCAGCCGGGGTCAGGGTCGCCTTTCGGCCGGGTGCGCTTCAGCGGGTACAGCAGCCGGTCGGGGTGATAGACCAGCTCCGGTGCGGCACGCCCCTTGGCGCACAGCGCTTTTCCAGTCGGATGGTCGGGATCCGGCTCGAGGGCGATGAAACGACCATTTTCGACCCTGGCGATTGCGCCGCAGCGAGAGACGCACAGCGCGCAGTAGCCCCGAATTAATCCGGCGGGCTGACTTTCGCCGTCCATGCAGCACCTCCTTTGAAGGACGCAGCAGAATATTTTTTATCGCTGTTCTGGGGGTAATGCACACGTAAAGGTCAGAGGCGAGAAAAAGTGGATACATTATATCAACTTACAGGGCAGTCTGCGGCAGGCGCTTCCGCAGACTGCCCTGCAGCTTGCCAGCCGGTAGCAGCTAATCTGCATCCGCCATACGGATCACCTCCTGGATAGTCTGGATCACCAGCTCTGGCCGGTCCAGGTGAATGTAGTGGCCGCTGTCCCCGGCGATCACCTGCGGCAGCGTCGCCGACCGGCTCAAATCGGCCTGCAGTTCATCCCATGTGTTTTTGATCGAGCCCTGGTTAAATCCGGGAGGAAAATCCTGCACCAGGGTGGAACTGAGCACCGCCAGAGGCACCGCTGGCAGGGGGCCTGCAGCGCGCACCTGGGCCTGACTCTGCTGGAAAGCAGCCATTTCGGCGTCCAGAGCCCGATAGCCTCGCGACATAAACCCTGTCGCCCGGGTCGCCCCCCGGATCTCATCGGGCAGTTTGGCTGAGATGGTCGTAACCGGCTGTCCGGCCAGCCGCAGCAGGCCTGTGGGTGCCAGGAAGCTCGACAGCCTGGTCAGGCTGCGCAGACTGCCTTCATATCGAGCGCGATCTTCCTCGTTCATGCGCAGAGACTGCTCCGGATGGACGGAATCCACCAGCACGATCCCGGCGATCTGTTCGGGATAGGTGCGCGCATAATATTGAACAAACAGGCCGCCCAGAGAATGTCCCACCAGGATGAGATCGTCCTCAATCCCCGCCCCGGACAGCAGTGCGTGCAGATCCGCCGCAGCGTGCTGGCTGTCGCGCGGCAGGGGGCCAGGTTCGCTCCACCCATAACCGGCACGGTCGTAGGTGCAAACCCGGGTCTCCTGCGCCAGTGTTGGCTGCACCAGAGCCCAGTCGACCGACCAGCCGCTCATGCCGGCCTCCAGCAGCACGGTTGGCTCCCCTTCACCCAGACAGTGAAGGTGCAGCCGGTGTCCGCCGACATCGATCAGCCGGCCTGGAGCGGGATAGGAACGCCGGTCGTAGAATCCGGCAGCGATATGAAAAAGGGTCGAGAAAATCATGCCGCCCACGAGCAGCACAAGCAAACCTGCGGCAATTTTCTTGATGTTCATCGATCTGCTCCTTGCGGAGAATTGACTCCTTCTGCTTCTGAAGAAAGGAACCAGCCGCCGGACGAGCGTCTTTCAATGATCAACCCGGGATATTCTTCCGTCAGGTGATCCAGAACTTCCACCGGCTGGCCTTTTAAATGGCGGTCGAAGAACGCCAGCGGCAGATCCAGAAAGACGGCATCCTTGAGATCATCGTCGACGGGGCCGGTGAGGCCCAGCCACGCTGTCAGCGGAGACAGAAAGCGGGCATCGGAAAAGTCGGTGTGATACATACCCGGCGCCAGAACCAGGTAAGCATCGGCCTGCGTATGCTCGAAGGCTGCCCGGATCGTCGTCTGGGTTTCTTCAATGTCGAACTGCTTCCAGCCTTCCTGCTGCATCGTCTCTGCATCCCGTGTGATCCACATGACCGGCTGCCGCAGCCCCTGCCCGGCAACATCAGGCGTCATGAAGACATCCATCGCCAGGCAGGCCTGCAAACGTGCATCCAGCCGGCAGGCTTCCGCAGCCAGGACCCCACCCAGCGAAGAACCGAAGGCCGCTGTGCGGGACATATCCAGGCGGCCGGTCAGGATGCCGTACGGGTCGTTTTCGTTGACGACAGCCAGCTGGTCCAGGGTGAAGAGGATATCCTGCGTCAGATAGGGCAGCGCCAGGTCATAAATCCTCGGATGCCCGGGACTGGTCGGATCGAACATGCGCGGGTCGAAAACCGCAGTGCGCCCGTCAGGGAAAAGCACCCCACTGGCAGCGTACGGGTGGTCGATGGCCGCCACGACATAACCGTGCGATACCAGTTCTTCGACCTGCCGGGTGTTGTGCTGGCGAAAGCCGCCGCGCCCGTGCGAAAAGATTAACACCGGGTATTGGGGCTGCTCGTCAGCAACAGAGGCGAAAGGGATGGCATTTGTGGTGATGTATTTCAGGTGCGAGAGAAAAAATTCCGGCAGGCCCAGCAGGCGCGCGATGGGGCCCAGCAGTCTACCTTCTTCCACATAAGGAGCGTACCGTCCGCCCACATCCCCTGCTGCCGGATACCAGACCTGCACCATGATTTCCCGCCGGTCATCGGGATCCGGCGTGAAAAACTCACTCCGCTTCGTGTCCACCCAGTGGTAGGTGACCGTCCCCACAGCATAGGGGCCGCCCGGCGTGGGGAATTGAAACACAGGCAGGCTGAGCGGCAGGACGACCGAAACCACCAGGACCAGCGCAACCGGCAGGACGACCAGCCAGGGCAGCCGAAACGTCTCCGCAGTCAAACGCACAGAAGCGGCGTACTTGACGATCCAGACAGGCAAAAACAGCGCACTGAGCACCGCGGCTGGGGCCATCTGCCAGCGTGGACCTTCAACCAGCGCCTGCACGCCGGCCACCAGCAGGCCGGCCAGCACAGGGATCCCCGATACAAACCGCCCTGCCGGCAGTATCCCGGACAGGGATAGAAATGTAAACAGGTTGACGAGGACCAGCAAAAATTCGAAGGGTCGCATATTTACCTCCCCCGGACTGCTCAGGCTCCAATCCTGGCTGCCACACGCTTTCCCATATCGATGCGCAGGCAAGCCGGATGGAGTCTGTGTACCGGTAATCCCCTGAACGGATAATCGTGGCGCTGATTCTACGGAGCAGCACACAGCGCGTCATTCCCCAAATGGGGAATCTATGGGGGATATTTCTGAAACGCCGGGGGGAGGGTTTGTAAAGTACAGTTACAGCAGGTGCAGCTCACGTGCACGCCGGACGGCCTGCATGCGGCCGCGCGCATCGAGCTTTCGACAGATGTTCTTCAGGTGCTGCTTGATGGTGCCGGGAGAGACGAACAATTTTTCGGCCGCTTCTTTATTCGACATCCCTTCGGCGATCAGGCGCAGCACTTCCAGTTCACGCGCTGTCAGAGGGATCGTTCCGTCTGGAGAGGGTGGCAGCGCCAGCCGTTCTGCGCCTCTGTCATGTGCAAAAGCGGCCAGAAGGGCGGTCACTTCACCCCCGGGGTCGATTCCCTGTGACCTCAGAGTCTCCAGCAGGCTGCGCACTGGCCGCCCCAGGTCCAGAAAGCTGCGCACAAAACCTTCCGGACGGGCCAGAAGCAGCGCCTGCAGCAAAACATCCTGCGCCTCAGCCTGCCTGCCCAGCGCCTGAAGAACCGGCACCTGCAGGCCCAGGATCTCAATTAACCGGCCGGTTCGCCCGCCTTTTTCCGCCAGCTCACGCAGCCGCTCCAGCAGATCCAGCGCACCAGAAAAGTTCCCCTGGGCCAGCATCAAACGGGCCAGCGCAAGCTGTTCCAGCTCGCTGCCGCCGCGGCAGTCTCTGGCCAGGCGGGAGGCGGTAATCACATCGCCTGCCTGCAGCCACTGGATGACACGCGCGGCCCTGAACTCTGTCAGCAGTGACAGTTGGAAAGGGAGCCTGCTGACAACCTGCTCGGCCGTACGCAGCGCTTCCAGTGCTGCATCCACTTCACCAAGCGCCTGCATCACTCGCATCTGCGCAAGCTCACCGATCAGGGCGTATCCTCCCAGCCGCCGGCGGAACTCGAGGCCGGTTTCTACATGCGAGCGGGCCGCATCCAGCTCATTTCTCGCCAGCAGCAGTTCGGCCATACCGAATTCATAAGAGCAGCGCACGCGCGTATTCAGGCCGTCCCGTTCCAGCATCCATTCGTAGGCACGCGCATACAGCTCCTCAGCCTGCTGCAGCTGCCCGCGTATCATCTTGATCTGAGCCAGGCTGCACAGAGCCGGTACGATGATCATCAACTGCCCGGTCTTTTCACCAATGCTCACCAGGTCCCCGTAGGCCTGACCGGCGCCGTCCAGGTTATCCAGAGCCAGCCAGGTGTCGGCCAGGGTCAGCGCTGCCATCCCCTGGATCGCCGGGTCGTCCTGCGCATCGGGGTGAGCGCGGGCTTCTGCAGCCAGCTCCAGCGCCCGGGACGCATCGCCGCGCAGGTTCGCACAATAGGCACGCACCGCGGCAATATGCGCGTGCACCTGTGCAGCCTGTTCCTGGTTTTCTAACTCCGCCAGAACCGGCTCGACCGCATCCAGGCGCAGATCGAGCGCCAGCAGGTTGGCGCGAATCACATCCAGCCGCGGCCGGCGAGAGCGAACTTCCCCGGGCAGCGCTTCGATCCAGTTCAGCAGGAACGATCCCATACTGCGAGACGTCAGGTGCATCAGGCCGGCAAAATTCTCCTCAATGATGCCGGCGGCGCGATCGAAATCCCGGGCAACCAGGAGGTGGTCCATTGCTTCGCCCGGCAGCCCGTGATTCAGGTACCAGCCGGCAGCCCGGCGGTGCAGATCGCAGACCAGGCCAGGTGACCTGAGCTCATGCAGCGCCTTTTGCAGCAGATCGGCGAACAGGTGGTGATAGCGGTACCAGCGCCGCTCATCATCCAGCGGGATGACGAATAAATTGGCGCGCTCCAGGTCTGCGAGCATCTTCCGGCTGCCGCCCGCGGCTCTGCCAGAAGTACATACGGCATCACACAGGTCAGCGCTGAGGCTCTCCAGGATGGATGTCTCCAAAAGAAAATTCTGGATATCAGGCGACTGCTGCCTGAGGACTTCTTCCATCAAATAATCGAGAATAAACCGGTTGGTGCTCGAGAAGGCAGTCAGGAAAGCTTCCAGTTCCCCTGACTGCCGGCGTCCGCGGGCTGATAGGGCCGCCATCTGCAGCCCGGCAGCCCAGCCCTCGATGCGCTGATCGACTGCAGCCAGTGCATCTGCAGGCAGGTCCAGCCCCATGATTTCATTAAGATATTCCGCGGCTTCCGTCTCTGTAAAGCGCAGATCCTGATCGCGAATCTCGGTCAGCAGGCCGTGCCCGCGCAGATGGGCCAGCGGCAGCGGGGGCTCCACCCGCGATATCAGCACCAGGTGCATGTGAGGCGGGCCGTATTCGATCAGGAAACCAACCGCCTGATGGATCCACTCATTTTGAATGAGGTGATAATCATCCAGGACGAGAACAAAGGGGAAACCACTGGCGTTCAAGGCGTTAATCCAGTCGGTCAGCAGCGTTTCAGCCGGGGGAAAGGGCTGCTCATCCAGCATGACCTGCAGGCTGGCCGGTACACCCGCCTGCTCCACGGCTGCAGCCAGATAGCGGCAGAACTGCGAGGGTTTATCAATGTAACGGTCCAGAGTGAGCCAGGCACCAGGCTGGCTCTGACCGTGCAGCCACTCACTGACCAGTGTGGACTTCCCTGCCCCTGCCCGGGCGCAGACAAGCGACAGGCGCTGCCCCAGCTTCAGGGCCTCATCCAGGCGCGCGGTCAGGCGCGGCCGCGCAATGAGATTCGCGCGCAGCGGTGGTACCAGAAGTCTGGTGTTCAGAAGCGGTAGTTCTGTCGTCCCCGAGTGTGTCATTTCTGCAGGGCTGCCCGGTAATTTTCCACCCTACACATTCATTCTACATGCTTTCCTGTCGCGCGGCCAGTTGAATCAACTGGAGAAGAGAAAGCGCTCATAATCAGACTATTGTCGTCCGTTTTTACCCCTGAAGGAGCGGTGTAATGGGTACTCAATTTTTCAAACAGGCGAACGGGCTGCTGGTGGTCGTTCTGCTGGCGCTTGTGCTGGTGCTGGGAGACCGGGTTACCACAGGCAGGGCAGCCCCGAATGCCGTCATGCAGCCTGTACTGGTTCCACAGGTATTTAATGTCAACTGCACCTCGCTGGCAGCGATCACGCCCACCTACGCGAAGCTGCTTGACATGGCGACCTTTGCCGTCCAGTCACCTGATTCCATCGTTGAAGTAACATTCAACGGCCGCATCTTTGTCGGCAGCTTCTCCGCCGGTACCGGTGCACTGTTTGAGCTTCGAGTGGATGATCAGCCTTCTACGACCGGCAGAGCACGCGCGAACATGCGCACGGCCGAAGCCGGCGGTGGCGGTGTCCAGGCATCGATCACCGGTTTTTTCAGCGGCCTGGAACCCGGAAATCACACAGCCAGTATGTGGGTGCGTTCGTCGAACAGCGGTGCCGGAAATCAGGCGATGGTAGATCCGGGCTGCTGGAGCAGCGACGTCCTGATCGTTAAAGAACATCTCCCCATGGGCTTTACCTATCTGCCGGCGGTGATCGGAGAGTAGCCCCATCGACCACGCTGCCGCCGGGCTCGAGCACACCCGGGCCGAGCGGATTGTCCGTGCTGGTAAATCCTTTTTAACAGGATGTTTTCACTGCAGGGTGAGCGGTCCGTCACCGGAGTCACATACGGCTCTCCCTTTCCGTCTCGATCAATCCAACGCGCCCGTGACTGCGTAACATTTGATTAACGGGCAGGTTGTGAGTCTGGAAAGGAGCGGATCATGCGAAAACTCGGAATTTTACTGGTCATGCTGGCACTGCTGATCTTTGCCAGCACGGTATCTGCCAGCCCGCCGGATGCGAAGAACTTTGTGGCTCATTTGAGCGGAGGCGACGAAGTCCCGGCGCGCGACACCCGCGCCCGGGGAAACGTGATCATTCACCTCAGCAAAGATGGATCATCGCTGGAATTCAAACTTATTGTGGCCAATATCGAGAACGTCTTTGCCGCGCACATTCACTGTGCGCCGGCTGGTGTTAACGGTCCGATCGGCGTTACGCTCTTCATGGGCACGCCTGGTTCGGGCCGTGTAAACGGCGTCCTCTCCAGTGGTACCGTCAGCGCGCCGGACGCCGGCAACGCCTGTGGATGGACATCCATTGAGGACGTCGCGGAAGCCATGCGCAGCGGCGATGCCTATGTGAACGTGCACACCAATGACGGCATCGATCCCCCCAACACCGGTCCGGGCGACTTCCCCGGAGGGGAGATATGCGGTCAGGTCTCGGCCAAAGGTCCGGGCGGGTGATCCGGTTTCCCTCTGCAGATATCAAATTCCCCTGAGCAGTGCCCAGGGGAATTTTTCTTCTGGTGGATCAAGATGTAATAAATGAGTGCCGGTTATGACTGGCGGCTAGCGCGGGTCAAGCATGCGGCCAAGGAACAGGATGGTGTTCGTCGGTTCGTCGCGGATGAGGAAGATAAACGGGCGGTCGACCCGGAGCAGAACCGGTTCATCCATGGGCATACCCGCGGTCATCACCACAGCAGTGGCAGCAGCAGCTTCCGTACCGGCTTCATCCACTTTAACAAAGGCTTTGTGCATCACGTCGCTGATATACAGGTCGCGTCTGCCGTTGATGCCCGAGAAATCGGCATCGGATGTAAACGCGGGGGCCATACCCAGCGCGGAAAGCGGGTCTGCCAGTGAGAAGGCTGACTCGAAGGTGAACTTTGGCATGACCACATGCACTTTTTGAGTGTCGAGTGCGCCAACGATACCGGCCAGCCGTTCCGCGTCCAGCCGGGCCTCAAAATCGGAGAACTGCCCTGCATCCGGAACGATCAGCAGCATCGAGATGCTGCGGTTATCGTACGGCAGCTCCACCGCCTCGTAACCATCGCCGGCCGTGTAGCGCAGTGAGCTGGCCATGGGCAGAGTCATCATATCGACATCCACGCTTGTCCCATCCAGCAGCGTGAAGGCATCCCTGCGAGTGGAGCCCGCGTCAAACGGATAAGCCCAGGCGGCATCGAAGTAGATGGCATTGGTCAGGATCAGGCGGGTGTCTGGCGTGACTGAATTGGCGGGGAGCAGATCTTGAATGCGCTGTTCGGTTTTCTCGGCGATGTAGTCGTTGATCTGCTGGCGAGAGCCGCCAGGGTTGTTGATGAAATCTACCAGGCGCACGCCTGCGCCGTAGTACTGGGAAATCACATCCAGGTATTCGGGCAGGAAGGCGTAATCCTGCTGGCCCCACAGGTCGTTGACCACGTGGAGCTGGAAGCCCTCACCGTCGCTGCCCTGCCCGCCTTCTGCAGCACGCGAGGCGATCTGCTGCGCAATGGCGTTGAAGGCCGGGTGCAGGCGCTCGGGCGGCAGGGTGAAGTTAAGCGCTGCGGCCATCTGCTGCTGAGTCTCCCCTCGCGCCCCGGCATACGTCATCGCCAGGGCCAGCGAAATGCTGTAGGGCGAATAGAAGAGATTGCCGTCTTCCGCTGAGATAAGCTGGCGGTAAAGGTCTGCGGCGAAAGCTGTGTTCCCCGCCGCCAGTTCGGCGAGGTCGGCCTCTGGCGCCTGCTGAGTCTGCTCGCGGGGTTTATCTGACTGGAGCAGCTGACCGGCCCTGCCTCCGGTGGAGACCAGCGGCGCAGCACAGGACACTGCCAGGGCAGCCAGCAGCAGAATAACCGGCAAACGGGAAATAGGGCGCATGGATTTCTTCTCCTGGTCTTAACGATGAAAATACGATGGTGACGCTGATCTGCAGACAGAGCAAAAGGGCGCTGCCTGTGTGGTTAAGACGCTGGAGAGAAGCGGTAAGTTCCTGGGGAGGGCGTCCGGCGTTCTCTTTCGAGTTCAGGGCTGAATGCCTGGCAGAAAAACACTGTTCGGACGCGCCAGATTCGGAGAGAGGACGCTGCCTCCTGAGAAGGAGGATCCAGTATTTATACTGACATTTCGGTATCCATCTGCGCCACAGTGATGACCACATTCCCCTTTTTATGTCCCTGATCCACGTAGCGGTGGGCTTCGACAATTTCCTCCAGCGGATACACCCGGTCGATCACCGGCCTGAGCTCCCCGGCTTCCACAAGGCTTTTAATGAAGGCCAGATCCTCAGCGCTCTCGGGGGCGTTTTCCCCCAGGAGGATTTTCCTGCGGCTGGCTGACCGGGCCAGCAGCATGCGCAGATCGGGAAACGGCACCGTGATGTTGATATAGATCCCGTCTTCATCCAGCACACGCATACCATCTTCAAATGAGCTCTTGCCCACCGCTTCAAAAATCACGTCGTAGGTTTCACCGGTTTTCGAAAAATCTTCACGCGTGTAGTCAATCACCCCAACGGCTCCCAGGGAATTCACCAGATCGACATTCGCTGTGCTGCACACCCCGGTGACATCCGCTCCAAAATGCCGGGCAAGCTGTACGGCGTAGGTGCCGACGCTGCCCGAAGCGCCGTAGACCAGGACCTTCTGACCGGGCTGGATGTTCGCTTTCCTGAGAAAATGCAGTGCGGTGCGCGCCCCAATCGGCAGAGCTGCAGCCTGCTCGTAGGTGAGATTCCCCGGTTTGAGAGCCACAGCCGCATCCTCAGGCAGGCATTTGTATTCGGCATACGCGCCAAAGGTCTGCAGCGTGGCGGCAAATACCGGGTCACCCGGTTTGAAGCGCGTCACATTTTTACCAGCTGCTTCCACTTCTCCGGCCAGCTCCGCACCCAGGACAGCTTTTTTGGGTATGCGAAGACCGAGGGATATGCGTGCCGGCAGCCAGAACGCCGGGGGAACGGTGAAACTGCGCGCCCGAAAGTCTGCTGCGGTCACGGTGGTGGCGTAAACCCTGATCAATATCTCGTTATCTGCCGGGGAAGGTGTGGACACGGTGCGAATCTGGAGCACCTCGGGCGGACCATACTGCTCGTAAACCACTGCTTTCATCTTTAACCTCCGAATAGTTAGACCAGCCTCACCGGGTGAGAGAAGCGCGCAGCACAGGTCTTCTGGATGCAGAATGGCCCAGGTCTGGAACAGAGCTGAAATGGTAGAATGATAGGCCTTCGCCCACGAAAAAACGGGCGCAGAAGTTAGAGGTATGATGCGCAGACTGGCAATTTCTTTTTATAAACTGCACCGTGTGAGCAGATATGCCGTACAGGTCCTTCTGCTGCTGGCGCTGGTCACGGCCTGCATACCGCTGAGCGAAACCGCCGCGCCGGGGCAGGTGACCGGGAGCCCACAGAACCAGACGCTGCCCGTACCGACCACTGCGCCCACCACAGCCGGGCCGCTGGAACCGACAACTGGACAAACCCCACAGCCGGCTGACCAGGCGGCGGTTGAACCGACTGCGCCTCCATTCCCATCCCTGGTGGAGGGGGAGCTCCCGGTGGGGTCGCAGGAATTCCTGCTCCCCCTGACGGTCCGCCACCTGGGAGAGGACCGGGCTGTCCTGTTCTTCGAGCTGGCCGAACCGGGCAGCGGGTATTTACTCTACCAGAAGATCCAGCCTGAGACCGCGCAGACCCGGACGGTGCCCTTATCCCCCGGCGAGGCGCGCCAGCAGATCCTACTGGAGGACCTGCAGCCCGGGGCCGTGTATATGGTGGCCGTCGGGCTGGGAGATGAGGATGCTCTGCAGCAGCCAGCTTTCCGCGGCGAGCACTGGGGGCCTGTGCGTCTGCGCACCCTGTCGGGCCAGGAAACCGTCCGGGTAGGTGTCATCGGAGATGCCAGTTTTGGCGACCCGGCTACAGAGGCGCTCGTCAGGCTGATGGCCGGTCTGGATCTGGATTTCGTGATCCACACCGGAGACGTGGTGGCCGAGATCCAGGATAACCGCGATCCGGTGGAAGCCTACGCCATCAAGTTTTACCAGACCCTCGCACCCCTACTGCACCAGCTTCCGGTTTACACCGTCCCCGGCAATCACGACTACGACGCGGCCGCGCGCTGGCAGGACAGCATCTTTTACTATTACGCCTTTCCTCCCTTCACAGACCCGCTGTTTCCCGAATCTCCCCAGGAGGGTAAGCAACAGTATTATGCCTTCGCCGTCCAGGGGATCCAGTTCATGATGCTCGATACGCAGGTGATCTTCGGACAGCCGGGCCGTGAGGCCCAGGAGGCCTGGATGGCGGAGCGGCTGGCCGATGAGCGCTTCCATCACACCATCCCGGTTTTCCACGTCCCGCCTTTTTTCAGCGGTTCGGTCCATCCCAACGACCAGCTCCCGGTGCGTGCGTCCTGGCACCCGGACTTCGCTGCTGCACGGGTCCCCCTGGCCATCTCCGGGCACAGCCACCACTACGAGCGCCTGCAGGTTGACGGGATTACGTACATCGTCTCGGGCGGCGGGTCGGGGATCCTGTATGCTGCGGGGGAGATCCTGCCAGAAAGCCAGATCTATGCGCGCCGCACGCATTTTGTCCTGCTGGAGATTACTCCCGGGCGTATTGATCTCTCCGCCATCGATATCGATGGTGAAGTGTTCGACCAGACGTTCATCTCACTGCAGTGACCGACGAGAAAACCGGTGTATCGCCAGAGATCCAGCTGTAGACAGCCGGCTGCTCCGCTGCTGTGCCGGTCAGCCGGAACTCATACAGCCCGCCGATCAGGGCAGCTCACCCGCTCAACTGATAAGTTATTCCCGTGTAAGGCATGAAGTGAACAGGGGTGAAGATGGAGACTGGCCCGTAACCGGGAGCGCCCGTCACAGCCTACTGCGGGCGGCGCTGGCGGTGCGCTCCATCTGCCGCAGATGGGAAAGCTCGTGGTTTGCCAGCCACATGGTATACGTGTACACGGTCCGTTCGCGCGGCTTTCCCACTCCCTTCGCCGTCCCGGAGCGGGACCACTGCTCGGGCGCCAGCGGCTTCAAAACAGCGAGCAGTTCAGTTCGCTGGGCCGTATAAGCCTGCAGCAGGGGTTGAAATTCCTGCTCGCAGTAGTCCGTCTGCCGGATCCAGGTCCTGGGGCTGACCGCCCTGTACACCGGCCTGTCTTCATTAATGAGGCGCAAGATATACATGCCCCACATGTCAGAGCAGGCGCGCAAATGGGCCAGCACATCTCTGGCGGACCATTCGCCGGGCGCGGGAGGGGTTACCAGCTGTGCCGGGGATAGATCCCCGGTGATGGCCGCGATGGCCGCGGGCGCGTCTGCGAGCATGGTCAGGATCTCCCCGGTGGTGCGCGCGGTGTCGTACACGATCACGCCTTTTTCGTGTGAACCCAGCCTACCCATTCGATCTCTGTACCAGTCTGCGTGCTGAGCCGGTCCATCAGCTCGCCGACGTGCTGCATCAGGTGGCGAATGGAGTAGAGCTGCAGTTCAAGCGTTATCAAAGTCCGGTCTCCAAATCCTTCCAGCGCTTCCAGGTCCAACTGCGGCACTCTTTCAGCAACGTGCTGCTGACAGAACGCCAGGTACTCTAACAGATCATCCTTCTCGTACGGTTCAAAGTCCTGCCCCCCATCGAAATCTTCATAACCGGTCCGGTGTTTGCTCCAGGGCCTGAAGGCCTCTTCGGATTCCTCCACGTAGAGGTGGGTAAAGAAAAGCGCGTGGTAAGCGGTGTGCCAGAACCGGTTCCTGGCGTTGTCTGCATTCCAGAGCTCCTGCGGGCAGGCGATGATGGTCTGTTTGAGCATTTCGAGCGATGCCTGATACTGCGAGTTCAAAATTGCTGCTGCGTCCATTTTTCTGACTCCCCTCTAAGACGTAAATCGACCGGTGCCGCAGCACTAAACGGCCTATCCGGAGTTAATCAATCCAATTGTACCGTACAGCCCTGATAATCAAATCAACCTGACCAAATGACTTCCAGGGTTTTTGGAGTAATTTGATCTTAATCAAGGATCATTATCGTCCCTGCTCCTATAATCAGACCAGGTAGGATCATTTCGTTCGAAGGAGAAACTCGATGAGCACAGATAAAGAACTGGATATTCGCAGCATTCCCCCTGTCAACCGGCATCCATTGATCTTTGAAACGTTCGAAAAACTGCAGCCCGGAGAAGGGTTTGTACTGATCAACGACCACGATCCCAAACCACTCTATTATCAGTTCCAGGCAGAACGAAGCGGGACATTTGACTGGGAGTATCTGGAGTCCGGCCCCGAGAAATGGCGCGTGCGCATCAGCCGGATCTGAGCACTGCCTGAGCCGTCTGGTCACATATAACAGCCGTCCAGCATAATTACCTTTCCAGTATAAGTGTCTCTATCCCAGGGCAGGGCGCCGGGTTGAACTCCCGGCGCCCTGTCACTTTCCGCTGTCCGCCTCCGCAGCGCTCTCAGCGGCAAATCCCGTACATGAATCCCCTCAATTTCATACTAGAATTACTCCCGGCAACCCATCCCAATGCGTACAGGAACACAGATGATTAATCCACCTTCCTCCTTACTCGAAACCTATGACCACAGCGGCCACGGCTACCAGCCGCTGATCGATTCAGGCGAATGGCGTGTCGCCCGGCTGAATTTCACCCCTGGCGAACAGGTGCTCGAATTCCAGCGCCATGATGAAACAGACGAGGTCTTTGTCCTCTTACAGGGCCGCTGCATTCTGCTGCTGGGCGAGGGAGCAGAGCGGGTCACGCGCATCTACGCTCAGGAGATGCAGCCCTTCCGCCTGTACAACGTCCGCCGCGGCACCTGGCACGCGCGTGTGCTGTCGGCAGATGCGAAAGTGCTGATTGTGGAAAACCGGGACACCACCGCAGCTAACTCACCGAAGATCCCGCTCAACCTCTCGCAGCAGGAGGAAGTTGCGGATCTCGTCCGCCAGATCTGGGGAGAATAAAATACAGCACAGACCCGGCGCGCGCCGGGTCTGTGCTGCTCAAGATCCGCTTCGTCAGGCTTCAATGAGACTGACGAAGCGTTCAAACTGCCAGATACAGGTTTTTTTGGGACCGGCCAGCAGCCTTACGGCTCAATGCTCTGGTCGCCAGCGGCCTCCTCAGTTTTTTATACATACGCGGCGTGGCGTACACAGGTCATCCACTACAGCCAGACGTTGATCCCATTCCTGATCAGGCTGGCTGGAAGCGCTGGAACACCACACCCGTCGGCAGCGCCTGTGATTCGATCAGCTTCAGGTCAATGCGCCTTCCATCCGGGAACAGGCGCTTGCCGCTCCCCAGCACGAGCGGGTAGACGTGCAGGGCAAACTCATCGACCAGGTCGTTTTCAATCAGGGTGTGCACCAGCACGCTGCTGCCGTCGGTCAGGATGTTCTTTCCGGGCCCCTCTTTCAGCCTGCGCACCTCTTCAACGACATTCCCGCGGATCAGGGTTGAATTGCGCCAGGCGTCCGTTGATTTCAGCGTGGTGGAGACAACCACCTTGCGCATGCCGTTCATCACGTCCCCAAATGGGTCGCCTGCGGGCATAGGCTCGAATGCCGCCGCGTGGATCTGCCAGGTCTTGCGGCCCAGCAAGAAGGTGTCCGCCTGCTCCACCGCCTCAAAGAAGTGCCTGCCGATCTCATCATGCCAGTACGGCCCGGTCCACCCGCCGTGGGTGAAGCCGCCCTCGGTGTCTTCGTCCAGACTGCCCGGCGCCTGAATTACCCCGTCCAGCGTAATAAACTCGGCAACAATTATTTTGCGCATATTTCCTCCCTTAGAGATCGTGATCAAGTTCCATCAGGCGGTACAGCTGCGGCAGCAGCCGCATACCCTGCAGCGCCCGGCAACTTCCAGGCCTAAAAATTGGGCAAGCGGATCAACGCTCCACCAGCGGCAGATAAATCGCTCTTTGACTCACGGACAGGATGTACTCCGCCTGTGTGCCGAACAGGTCCGCTAGCAGCGGGTCGATCCGGATGAAATAACTGCGTCCTGAAACAGCCCGGAAGGACACGCTGGCGTGCTGACCTGTGCCGCCGGCCTGTCCACTGGCGATGACGGTCTTCCCATCCGGCCCAAACACGCTGATCTTTACGGCTGCACCGCCGTTATGGGATACGGCGCGCACCAGGTAATCTCCCCCCTCTTCAATGTTAACCTTAAACCAGTCGCTGTTGCCCCGGCCGCACAGGCTGCGCTGCGCCGGTACGCTAACCGGCAGGGTGAAAGCCTGTGCAGGGCTGTCGTCGGGCTCGAAGGCATCCGCCGTACAGGTGGAGGGGAGTGAGGCGCTGGTCTCCACGCCGGCCGGCCAGGCTTCCGTCTGTCCATTGATATCCACGGCACGCAGGCGGTACTCGTAGCGCTTGCCCGGCTCGCCGGTGAACCAGGTCGAGCGCCTGCCGCCCGGAATTGAGATCATCTGGGAATCTTTCCAGGCTTCGCCCGCCGCGCGCCACTGCAGTTCAAAGCGGTTAAACCCGGCCCGGCTGGAGGCAGTCCAGTTCAGACGTACAGCGGTGGAATCAAACGTCGCGGCCGGCCGGAGCTCGCTGCTGGGCGGCGGGCAGGCGTGATCGACCCGGATGGTGCGCGGGGACAGGGCGGAGGACACGTTGCCCTCGTAGTCCCAGACGCGCAGCGCCACCTCCAGCGGACCGTGGAACGCCCCGGCGGCGCACAGGTCCACGTCCCAATCGTACTGGGTAGATCCCGTCTTCCCGCTGACTTTCGGGCCGATCTCAACCCACTGGCCGTTGACCCGCGCCACCAGACGCAGGGCCGTAACGCGCACGTCATCGCTTGCCTGGGCCGTGACATCGAGCACCGTCCCGGAACCGACCGTCACCACCGCACCTGAGATCGGGCGGGTAAGCTCTCCTTCTGGCGGGAAAGCGCCCACATTACCCGAAACGTACCAGTCGTTAGCCGGATTGCGCGGATCGGATTTGTCGCCCAGGCAGTCGCGGGCGCCGTCGTAAATCGGGAAGCGGGTGACCTCATAGCAGTTGCGCGGGATACCGTTGTTGACCGGCACGTCGACAAAGCGGATATCGACCGACCGGCCCCAGTAATACCCGTCTCCACCCGGCCAGAGACTGTCCACAACCATGAAGTGCACGTGCTGCGAGGTGGAGTAGCCGGTGTCGTCGCTGTCACCGATGTACTGGCCGCGCCTGACAAACGTCCCGGGTTTCAGCTTATCGGGGATGGTGCCCTGCGCCAGGTGCAGATAGATCTGGTACGTTGCCCCGCTGGTATCGCGCAGCACGATGTAGTTGGTGCAGGTTGTGCTGCCGTCAGCACAGATGTCTCGCGAGGCATGCACGATCCCATCCTTCGATGCCAGCAGCGGAAAGGGGGCCTGGTCCGTGAAATCGTACGCGTAGCGGCAGGTATCGATGCCGCAGGACGGGTAGCCCAGCTCGGGGACCGACTGGAAGTGGCTGATCGATCCCTCCAGCCAGTGGGCGGTGCCGGCCGCCCAGGGGAGGTAGTAACCGGTCAGGGCGGCTGCGCTGCTGGGGCTGAGTTCGAGCGACTGCGGCGCCGGCCTGTGTTCGAGCGGCAGCAAATTCTCCGGCACGGCGGCAAAGGCCTCGTCCCAGGCGGGGTCGCCGGGCAGCAGCACCTGCCAGCCGGCATCCGTGCGCCGTGCCAGCGCCAGTCCGGGTTCTGTGGCCAGTATGCGGCCGCTGTCGTCGCGCAGCGCCAGCCACAAAACGGCCGTCTCTCCATCCGGGCTGACAAAGGCTGTATCGACTTCGGGTGAAAACAGCTCGAAAGCCAGCGATCTGGCTCCTGGGGCAGCGCTCAAACGCCGGGAGAAAGCTTCCGCCAGTTCAACCTCGACCTCTGCGGAAGCGGGTGTGGGCGGCGGGTCCTGAGCGGCCGGAAACAACCAGGCAATGATAACAACAAGAGCCAGAAAACGATAGGCGTGCATGGATCATCCCCCGATAAAATACCTGTACGGCTGCCTGCACGAAAGCACAGGCTGAATGAGTTTTGGCTGAAATTGCAAATACCGGGAAATTATACCCCTGTCAGCACCAATCTCCGTAAAGATGCACGGGCAGGAGGCCAGGCAGGCTGAGCTGTCTTATCTCTGGTGCAGCGCCCTTCCGGCTGACGTCCATCCAGACAAAAAACGATCAACAGGCTCAGTTTCTCCCGGTTGAAAGGCCGGCTCTCACCTCGCCCAGATGCTTCTGCGCCGTTCGCAGCCCGCTCCACAGCAGATAGATCGCCACAATGATCGAGCCCAGAAGGTCCACACAGCGGGTCGGCGGATGGGCCGGCGCAATGGCCACAGCGGTCAGCGCAGCGACCACGCACAGGTCCACCGAGGTTTTCGCCCGGTACAGCTGCTGCTGGGCCGCAGTCACGGCGCTGTACTGCTCCCGTGTTAATGCACTGTAGCGCCACCAGAACCAGCCGTTCGTAAGCGCACCCAGCACCGCGATCACCAGGCCCATGGTAACGTTGCCGCCCGGCTCAAATATGGACCATCGCGACAGGGCCACAACCAGCAGGACAATCCCCGAACAGAGCATCGCCCCGCCGGCGCTCAACCCGGCCGACTGCTCCAACCGGGCCTGCTGCGTCTCACTCATCGCCTCATTCCGCTGCAGCTGGCGGAAGACCCACCAGGAAATAAAGACTGCCACAACCTCCACGAGGCGGCGCAGGAAGTCGGCGAGCTGGGTCGTGGAATGGCTGCTCATCAGGGCGATCCCCGTCACCACGACCCCGGGCGCGCTCAACAACAGTGAGGTCAGCAGCACCTTTTCACGGCTGGAGGACTGTTCTTTCGTAAGTCCATTCATGGGCTATGCACCCAGGACGCGGAACAGCGACAGGAAGAACAGCACAACCAGGCCGGTCGAGATGGGCACGGTCAGGGTGTCCATGCCGCCGTTGGTGAACAGTTCAACCGCAGCGCACACGGGAGCGACGAGCAGCGCGATCGCCAGGCTCACATACCAGGGCTGGTGGGCATAAAGCAGCAGTGTCAGAAAAACCGCCAGGCCGGAGATGAAGAACATCGCGAAAGTCCCTTCATACGTTTTCGGCCCCTGGATGTGCGGGTTCCGGATCCGGTGCCGCCCCACGGCCTTGCCCACAAGGGCAGCGGCTGCGTCGCCAAACCCCCAGGCCATCACCGCCACAACGGCAATATACTTCCACTTCTCCCCCAGCAGCCCCCAGAAGACAAAGAGCAGCAGCGCCATCGACATCTGAACAACCAGGAGACTACTTTTAAACTCACCGCCTTTGCGCTCAACGGCAATTCGCCTGTAGAGCGCCGCGTGTTCCAATCGCGCCAGAATCGGGTAGGCAATCAATGTAAATAAGATGACGGCCAGTACAGCGTCCTGCCAGGTGCTGAAAAACGTCACCAGGGGGAAGATCGAGAGCGTGATCACGAAGTGGTATATCTTGCGGATCAACTCGAAAGGGATATCAAAAAACACTTTAAGCAGCACAGCCGGCGCCCCTGTGACAATAAAATAAGCCAGATACAGGCCCAGGCCGGCCAGGTCAATGTGCGGCATATCGATCCTCAGCACGGGAAAAGTTTTCAGAGATCCGGTTGAACAGGCGCAGGAATTCCGCCAGCTCATCCTGCGAGATGCCCTGAACCGCAAGAGCGTACATCTCGTTATACGCCTGCTCAACTGCCGGGCTGATCTCCAGCGCCCGGTCCGTGAGCCGGACCCGGTGTGCGCGCCGGTCGCCAGGATCCGGCTCGCGGGTGACAAAACCTTTTTTCTCCAGCGAATTCAGGGCGCGCGAGACGGCCGGCTTACTGATATCCAGCTGCGCCACCAGATCCTCCTGCCGCAGCTCCTTTCCCTGCGTCAGCAGGTGGAGCAGAATGTTCCCTTCGGCGCTGCTCAGGTTGAGCGGGCGCAGATTGTTGTTGACGATCTGCCTGGCAGAACGCAGCATGTGGTGGGCATGCAGCCAGATATCGCGAATGTTTGTCATATAAGCAACCTTCCTTTGATGCTGCCGCTGCGTGCAGCATCGCTGCCATAATCAGCTCCGGTTCCAATCCGCCTAACCGGTACCGGTTAGGCGGCGGGTACAACCGCTGCATTATAATGCATTTGGTTAACATGTTAACCAATCAGGGATTCCATCCGGATCTGTATCCAGGAAACTATCGAGATTTGCTATAATCCCGCCAATATGGCCCCAGGCATGTTCCCATCCCTTACCGGATATCACAGCGAACACAGGCCAGAACATTGAAGAACACATCGCGGCCGCACCAGCAGTGAGACCTGCCGCCATTCCATCTGCCATCGCCTGCCGGACCTTTCCTGCAGCGCGTCCGGAGGGGGGTTTGCGCCCGTTTCCGCGACCGGATGGGGAAGACAGAAATGCGCGCACTGCTGCACTGCCTTTAGAAAACTGCTCGCCGGCGTTATGCCGGCGGCCGCGGGTTGATTCGACAGAGCACGTATAGAGACACATCCGGCACAATCCGGTCGACTCAGAGACGGCAGCCGCCGTTCACCATACTACAAGCTTTCGCACAGGGAAGCGGGCATCGATGATCTTTCGCAACAGCCTTCTCAGCATCATTCGCTCCAGAGGAAAAACCGCGCTCTTCACGCTGCTGATCTTTGCCCTCACGCTGGCGCTGGCGCTGGGTGTCAGCGTCTGGGCCTCCGCTGCACAGTTCCTGGAAGACTGTGATGACTTTTACACCACCATCGGCCTGGTCGAGTACATGGGAACCGGGTACCCGGACGATACGGGCTATGACGCAGCCCTGGCGAGCGCACTCGAAACCTTTGATGCCGGGGTGATTGCAGAGGACGAGGCGGCGCTGTCGTGGGATACGCCCGCACGTTCATTTGGATATGTTGAAGGCTTCTGGCGCACCGACAGCTACATGCCCTACCAGATGCTGTCTGTTCTGGTGGTGGGCAATGCCAGCTACGACGAGGAGAATCACCTTTACCGCGCCATTGTGATGAACGCGCTGTACTCGTCCAAAAGCGAGACCGATTCCATCATCCTCATCGACGATGATTATGGCGCCTTCGAGCCAGGGCATTACTATCTCGTATTTGGCGAGGTGTATCGCGGTAAAACGCCGCTGCTGCACCTGCGCACCGTTCCGCCCGACAGGGTGGAAGCACTCGTACGCGGCGCGGACGTACCCGGCAAGATCGACATTACGGCGCATGGGGCGGATGGGCGCTACTATGTGCTCCCTGAAGATTCGGTGCTCCTGCAGCTTGCTGAGACGCTGCCTGTAACGAACAACAGTGTGCTGGTCAACGGCACCGGCGACCTCATGTCGCTGCTGCCGTTCCACCAGCAGGAACTGTACATCATCGACGGGCGCCCGTTCACCAGGGACGAATATGAAAACGGCAGCCGCGTCGCTGTGATCTCGGAGCTGATGGCCGCACGACTGGATGTGGGCGTTGGGGATACGATCGAGCTTTCGGCTGCCGTGGCCGACCGGCCGGGCGTGTACAACAGCTACTGGGCGCCCGATGGCTTCTCCTATCACGAAACCTTCACGGTTGCGGGCATCATGAACACGGTCGGGGACAAAAGCTGGTATGTTTACGTGCCGGAGGCCGCAGGCGTGCCGTATTCGCAGCACCCGATCGGTTACACCGTCGGGCAGGCAGTCATCCGCAACCGGGATGCCGGCGCTGCTGCCGCGCGCATCGAACCTGCCCTGGGTGACCGCTTCCAGTTCACCATCTACGACCAGGGCTATTCCACGGTGGCCGTCCCTTACCAGATCATTCTACGGATTGCGCAGATCGTGACCGCAGTCTGTGTGCTGATGGTGCTGGCGGCCGTGATCCTCTTCGGCTACCTGTTCGTATACCGGCAGCGAGAGACGAGCGAGACGATGCTGATGCTCGGCGCAGGCAGGCGGCGGGTGACCCGGTATTTCCTCTACAGTTCGGGGATCATCTCGCTGGCCGCCGCGGCGGCAGGCGCGGCCGCAGGGTACAGACTGCACGAGGGCATCATTGACCTGGTTGCCCGGGCTGCTGAAAACTTTTCCCTGATCGACTCCCGCTACAGCAGCGGGAACCTGACCATCTCACGGACGCTGGAATTCGCGCCGCAGCTCGGGCGGGAGCTATTCCTGTTTACCGGTGCAGCTGTCTTTCTGGCTGCGGTTCTCGCCTGCACGGCTTTCTGCGTCAGCACGTTTCTGTACAGCCGCCCGAGCCAGCGCAAACCCGGGGGTCCCAGAGGTCAGCACAAAACGTCGTCCCTCAGCGGCGGGAGCATGAAGTATGCGTTCCTGTCCATCCTGCGCGGCGGAATGCGCACCTTGGTGGTCCCTATCCTTGCCGTGTCGGTGGTGATCTTCTTCGGACAGCTGGCCACTACGGCCCGGCGTTATGAGGAACAGCTTGAGGCGGTTTACGACAACACCACCATCGAAGGATACTATACGGACATCAACGGAAAGCAGATCGGAAATCAGTTGCTGAACGCATACGACGTGGCCGGTCTCTATCATACAGGGATGATCCGCGATCTGTCCGTCTCGATCAGCGAACCCTATTACTACATGGGAGTCAGCAAACCCGCCGGCGGCGGCGAACAGGATATCCCCCCGCTGTATGTGCCGTCCAGCCATTTCGCTCGCGAGTCGCTGGAGGCGGAGATCCTGCGCGGGTCCGATTTCACGGCCACGAACAACATCCGCACAGCCCCTGAGTTTTACTACGCCGACACCATCCTGATGACCTTCATGGAAGGCTACGACGAATCCATCCTGGCTGTGCCGGCGGACGACGAAAGGCTGTACAGCGCCATCCTCCCCAGCTCGCTCATGGCCGAAAAGGGCATCGCCCTGGGAGACACAGTGCGGGTGGCGTTTAACCATACCACCTTAAACCCCGGTGACCAGGCGCAGGTCTTTCAGCATCTGGATCTGCGCGTGGTTGGCAGCTACGAAAAGCAGGGCGTCGGGGATACGATCTACGCCCCGCTGGCAGTCTTTTTCAACCCCGCCCTGCTGTGGGATGATCTGGAATCAGAGTCCGAGCTGCCCGGCTGGGGGATGACGGTATCTCCGGAACAGAAAAAGGACTACCTTCAGTCGACCGTGTTCCACAGCGCGAGCTTCACCCTCGCAGACGCGCGCAGGCTCGTCGAACTGAAGGACTACCTTTCCGATTATGGTTATTCGCAGGTGCAGCAGGTCAGCAGCGTGCGCGAGTTTATTGTGCTCAAGGATGTTGCCTTTAATAACAGCGTCGCCAGCCTCCGGCAGCAGATTGGCTACATCAACACACTGTACCCCTGCCTGTATGTGCTGGTGGGGATCATCGCGGTTGTCGTATCGTATTTACTGATCGTCAGCCGGAAATTGGAGCTGGCCACCATGCGCGGCCTGGGCGCCACGCGCACCGGCGCTTTCTTCAGCTTCTTTTACGAACAGAGCATCCTGTGCCTGCTCGGCACTGCGGCAGGCCTGCTCATCTGGCAGCTGGTCTGGGGCGCGCCGGCTGCGCTGCACCTGACGCTCATCGCGGGGTTCCTCATCTGCTTCTTCACCGGCTCCGCCGCTTCCATCACGATCATGAATTATTCCAGCGTGCTCACTCTTCTGCTGGATAAGGACTGAGGAGGAGAATTGAAAATACTCGAGCTCATCGACGTCTCCTACAGCTACAACAGCAAATACCAGCAGGTCGACGCCATCAGGCAGATCAACTGCTCCTTCGAGCTGGGGAAGGTGTACGCCATCGTTGGCAAGTCGGGCAGCGGCAAGAGCACACTGCTCTCGCTGCTCGCCGGGCTCGATGTGCCCAAATCCGGGCAGGTCCTGTACGAGGGCAAACCGACCTCGACCATGGACCTGGCGAAGTACCGGCGTGAATGCGCAGCCATGATCTACCAGAGCTTCCGCCTGTTCCCGCTGCTGACGGTGTCCGAAAACATCACCTTCCCGATGGAACTGCGGGGGATCAGGGGCGAGAAGGCGCGCCAGCGGGCGCGCGAACTGGCCGCCCGCGTCGCACTGCCCGAGTCCGCACTCGACCGCTTCCCCGGCATGCTATCGGGCGGCGAACAGCAGCGCGTGGGCATCGCCCGCGCCATGTCGATGGACAGCCGGCTGCTGCTCGCTGACGAACCGACGGGCAACCTGGACGAGGAGAACAGCGCCAACATCATCGACATCCTGGTCGACCTCGCCCACAACCTGGGTTACTGCGTGATCATCGCCACCCACGATCTGAGCATACTGCCCCGGATGGACGTGGTCTACCGCATGACCAGCGGCGTGCTTCAGCGGGTGGAGGCTTTGTGATTGCTCTAGTTGAGCACCCTTGTGCGAGTGAGTAATTCACCCCCATCGCAATATGATGGTCTTCAAGAAAGAGGATCTTTAGAATACTCGTCTTTATACCAGGGGCAGAGACATTTTACTTAATTTCGCATAAGGGAGAGCCTGCAGGAAGGCTGTGTTCATGTTTCGAGCGGACCTGCAAGGAAATAATCTCTCTTGCTACATGCGATGAAGATGCTTGCACTCTTAACAACATGTAACCTAATCAACAGTGTTTATAGCAGCAAGCATCATCTGAACTCAATCGAGTTCCGGCCTTATATTCTTCATATATAAATAATATCAAGGGGGACAAGAAGAAGATTTTCCAGTGTACTTGCTCACCATCGGGTCCGTGAAATACTCGGAATGTCCTGACAATGCAGGATGTGGTGAGATGGGCCAGTGGCCATCTGAAATATGTTTATCATTATAGCACTCTCATTTGTTGTAATTTTTGCTTATATTAATTTCCAATATATTTTTTTGCCTATTCAGTTTTACGCATCTAGTAAAAACTGAAACCCAATCCAAGCATAAAATGCCCTTGGGTGATCAAAACCAGACACTTTATAAACGATTAAGTCACGATTCGTTTCTACAAAGCTCAATTTATAGTTACGACACGTATCTATCAAATTCCACCAGAGATCACACCACCGCTGTTGACCGCCCTTCCCCCTGATCCACCATCGTTATCCCCAGCAGCACCAG
>Ga0134098_1000822_pt1 | contig 29638 bp, 26 predicted proteins | sample 9_3taG_FD_94456 | JGI IMG/M metagenome (GOLD analysis project Ga0134098, IMG submission 94456) | Switchgrass degrading microbial communities from high solid loading bioreactors in New Hampshire, USA - 9_31_10_142_A3 metaG | ecosystem: Engineered > Bioreactor > Semi-continuous > Anaerobic >... | reverse complement strand
ATGAGGACTATAAAATATATGTAGACCGAATGTCTCCTGAAGGAACCGATAACAGGAACAGGGTTTTAATGAGCTATAACCCGAAATCAATAGCGGTGCAGTATACGGAGCTTATCCTGATGAAACGGGATGATATGCGTAAACTTTTCAGCGGGAAGGAATTAATCTATATATATCACAATACCATTGATGCCAGGGGTGACGACCGGAAAACCGAGAGAGAAGTCTTTAATGCGGTGGAAGAATCCTTTGAAGAATTAACGGTATTGATAAACAGTCTAATCAATAATGTTGCCGCTACAAATATCATAATAACATCCGACCATGGATTTATATATAAACGCGGTAATCTCACGGAAAGCGATAAAATAACCAGGGGTCCTGTTGAAGATGCTTATGAAAACAGAAGATTCATATTAAGTTCAAAGGATTTGCAGCCCGAAGGCACGGTAGCTTTCACCATGGAATACCTGCTTGGAAAGGGCACAGGTTTAAAATATATATCTCCAAGAGGAATAAACAGGTTTAAGGTGCAGGGTGCAGGGGCAAATTATGTACACGGCGGTACATCCCTGCAGGAGATTCTTGTTCCCGTTATTAAGTTCAAGAACGACCGCAGCGGCAGGGGCGAGGTAAGAAAAGTAGATGTAAAGCTAACAAGTATAACCAGGAAAATAACCAATATCATATCATACCTGGAATTTTTCCAGACCGAAAAAATAGAGGACAAGCGCATTTCGTTAAGGCTCAGGGTATATTTTGCGGATGAGGAAAACAACCGGATATCAAACGAAAACATAATTATTGCCGACAGCAGGTCGGAAGATTATGAGGGGCGGAGTTTCAGGGAAAAATTCATACTGAAGAACAGGAAATATGACAAAACCCGGAAGTACTACCTGATCATGGTGGATGAGGATGAACCGGTGGAAAAAATATATGACAGGATACCGTTTATAATTGATATAGCCGTACCCGATGATTTTGAGCTATAAGGCGGGAAAGCAAACACCACCACATTTAAGGATGCTGCTTGTAGTTTATACAATATAGAAGAGAAGTACGGGAACGGTTCCTATGCCTTCTGATTTTGGTTTTCTCCTGGAAAAGAAGGTAAGTGTTCCCGCACAATCGATCTTCTAATAAAAATTTTTAATTATCCCGCTTGGGTTTTCCTTTAACCCCGCATGATACAGATGGGAAGTATCTCCTACATTCAGGCATCTTGGTACGGCCCACTCATCCGAACGTTCATCGAAAAGAACGGTGGTAACCGAGGTCGGTGCCAGCCAGAAGCCTGTCCACATTAACGACAGCGGGATTTCAAGCAAATGTGCAAGCCAGGTAAGACCGAAGCCATTGTGGCAAAAAACAGCCACCTTGTCTGTATTTCTTTTAATAATCCTGTACCTGCCTCCGATTCGTTCATACCCCAAACGCTTCAGAAAATCATCCGAATTTTTTCTTATTTCTTCAAAAATTTCTGCTGCCCGGGTTGTACCAAGGAATTCCTGTTTCATCCAGTCGTTATGATTGGGCATTGCATCATAACCCCTTATAACCTCGCCGGGTATATCCCAGGCCACCATTGAGCCCCATGGAGTATCTTCAAACCATAGTCCTTCAATTTCCCTGGTCCACTCTTCAATCTGATAATCCATCCCCAGGGCTTCTGCCGTGTATTTCATTGTAGCTTTGGCACGTCCCAGCGGAGAGCAGAATATCCTGTCAAGCCCCTGCTTATGCATGCGTTCCGCCAGTGCCTGCGCTTCCAGATGACCTCTGGGTGTTATAGTGTCGTTCTTGTAATCAGGGTCGGCATGACGTATTATGTAAAGTCGCATCTTCTCATCTCCTATGCAAAATAATCTTCCGTAATGCTTAACCGGCGTCGATTTTGCCTATCCCGCTTATTACAGGAGTTTCAGAAGTTATTATAATACATTTTTATTGTAAACTGAAGCTTCTTTGAAATCCGGCACACAACCAGGCACTGTGCCCTTTAATTCTTTGACTTGCATATTCCACCAGTTTTCCGGGTAAATTTGGATAAAATTGAAAATTCGCATGGAATCATATAATCTGATTATCCAGGATTAATAATAGTTTTCATGTTGTATATTTGGAAAATTTGTAGGTCTAAATAATTTGAAAACAACAGAAGGTGGTATGCAGGAGGAACCCGGCAGATGAATGATATGCGCAAAAAAGTGATTGATGCCATGGAAAGCCTGAACATATAGTAAAGTTTTTCCGGTTCATTATATTTCGTAAAAATAATGGATTCAGCTGGAAAATCCATGAATATAAGGGCCAAGGCCGCATGCCGTGCCCACTTACCCCGAGCTGTGCTGCCATACAGAAGAAGATCTGAGAATTATTAATGACCGTGAAAAAATCTCGTTTAAAGTGAGCAATGAGTTCAGGGAGTATTACGCCGGGGAAATCCGCCCTTACTGGGAAGGGCGAACCATGCGCGATCTTATTTTCTCAAATATGACCGATGAGTGGAAAAACGCCTACGAGGCCGGTATATTTACCGAATTCATGGAACAGCGTGCGCCGGGGCACACTGTGGCCGATGACAAGATATACAAAAAAGGGTTCCTGGATTTTATCGGCGATATTGACGAGAGCCTTCGGAACCTTGACTATTTTAATGATGAGGAAGCCTTTGAAAAAGAACAGCAGCTTAAAGCAATGCGCATATGCGCCCTTGCAATAATCCGCCTGGCCGAGCGTTATTCCGAAAAAGCAATGGAAAAAGCAGCAGTTGAAACCAACCCGGCAAGAAAACGGGAACTTCTGAAAATTGCTGAAATAACGAAAAGAGTGCCCGCCCATGCACCGCGCACTTTCTGGGAAGCCCTTCAGGCTTATTGGTTCGTCCATATAGGAGTTATTACCGAACTTAATACATGGGATTCTTTCAATCCGGGAAGGCTTGACCAGCATTTATATCCGTTCTACAAAAAGGAAATCGAGGAAGGAACGCTTGATCGCGAATTCGCGAAGGAGCTTCTGCAGTGCTTCTGGGTGAAATTCAACAACCAGGATGCACCTCCGAAGGTTGGTGTAACGCTGAAGGAAAGCGGCACATACACCGACTTTGCGAATATTAATATAGGCGGGCTGAAAATAGACGGCACCGACGGTGTAAACGACGTATCCTACCTGTTGCTTGACGTGATTGATGAAATGCGCCTTTTGCAGCCAAGCACGAATATACAGCTGAGCAGGAAAAGCCCGGACAGGTTTTTAAGGCGGGCTGCAGATGTATTTAAAAAAGGTTGGGGACAGCCTTCCATATTTAATGCCGATGCGGTTGTTAAGGAACTGTTAAGGCAGGGAAAATCGATAGAAGATGCAAGATGCGGCGGGACCAGCGGATGTGTTGAAACCGGGGCGTTTGGCAAGGAGAGTTATATATTGACCGGGTACTTTAATCTTGTCAAGGTGCTGGAAATAACGCTGCATAACGGAACAGAGCCAATGACCGGCAAAAAAATCGGCATTGAAACCGGGGATGTTTTTTCATTCACATCATTTGATCAGCTCATGGAAGCATTCAAAAAGCAGATGAATTATTTCATTGATATAAAAATACGAGGCAACCATGTAATTGAAAAGCTCTACGCAAACCTGATGCCTTCGCCTTTCCTTTCGATAATAATAAGCGACTGCATCAGTAAAGGCAGGGACTATAATGCAGGTGGAGCAAGATACAACACAACTTATATACAGGGCGTGGGGATAGGAACAATTACCGACAGTCTCGCTTCAATTAAATATCACGTGTTTGACAGGAAGACGCTGACAATGAAAGAACTGATGAATGTGCTTGAATGTAATTTCGAAGGGTTCAGCGACATCAGGAGCCTGTTTTTGAACAAAACCCCTAAATACGGCAATGATAATCCTTATGCAGACGATATTATGCAGGAAGTCTTCAACATGTATATCAGCGCGGTGGACGGAAGAAAGAACATGAAGGGCGGTGTATACAGGATAAATATGCTGCCCACCACCTGCCATGTTTATTTCGGTTCGGTTACCGGTGCAACTCCTGACGGCAGGCTGAAAGGCTATCCGCTTTCCGAAGGCATATCACCCGTCCAGGGGGCGGACCGTGAAGGACCGACCGGGGTTATAAAATCAGCCTCCAAAATGGATCATCTGAAGACCGGCGGCACATTGCTCAATATGAAGTTTACACCGGGGCTTTTAAAGGATGAAAGCGGAATTGCGGCTGTTATGAACCTGATACGTACCTATTTCAAACTGGACGGGCACCATATCCAGTTCAATGTTGTGAACAGGGAAACCCTGGTTGAGGCGCAAAGGAATCCTGAAAAGTACAGAAACCTTATTGTAAGGGTGGCAGGCTACAGCGACTATTTCTGCAACCTGAATACCGCGCTGCAGGATGAAATAATTGCCAGGACAGAACATGAAGCTTTTTGACGGGTATCTGCAGCAGGGCTTGTGCCCGAGCTGACGGCCAAAGCCGCCAAAATGGCTGCACTAAGCGCCTGGGCAAAGGAAAAGGTGATAAACGTCGTCGAATTCAAACCTGCAAAGGCCATAAAAATAACCATAGAAAGGCCGGTTTGCTCAGGTGCTTCCGGGAAAACCGATATAATTTTAATCCTGTTTCTTCCCAGGCTCTTGGTTTTTCTTGAACCTGTTCGGTATGCTTACCATGATGAGCCTTACAATTTTGCTTGTATTGTTTTCCCAGTTGTGGGATGAGGTGGACGATATATGGACAGAGTCGCCCGGGTAGAGCTCATACCTTTCCCCGTTGTAATAATAGGTCAGTATTCCTTCCAGTATATAAATAAATTCCTCTCCTTCGTGCGAGTATGACAAAACCTGCTCGTCATCCTTTTTCGGATAGATCTCTATAAGCCGCGGAAGCATGTTTTTATCCGAAAGGTTGTTGGAAAGATAATACTGGACAAAATTGTCCCTGTCCATGAAGTCTACTTCCCGTTCGTAGCTTTTCTGTACAATTCCAGGCTTCTCCTTCGACACTGTAAAGAAATAATTGATATCAACCCCGAGTGCCCTGGATATTGTTTCCAGGGTATCAATCGCAACTGTTGTCAGTCCCCTTTCCAGCTGGGACAAAAAACCAATGGATAAATTGGTCATCTGGTTAAGTTCTTTCAGTGTCATGTTTTTTTCTGCTCTAAGCTTTTTGATTTTTGCTCCGATCTCGGAAAACATTATAAACCTCCGGCAAATATTAATTACTTGTTCTTCCTGTTCAGAGGAACCGGTATGCAAAATCCATTTTCGCATCCGGCTTCGCAAGTTTTGTCCCGTCGAACATCAAAGCACGTGATTTTGTACACGCTTAAGTCTCTTCGCCGGCAAAAACAGCCGAATCACCTGCTGCTTTACGAACCTCTTATTGGTAACGGTAACTTTTATTATACCTGAAGCAGAAATAAATGTGTATATATCTTTGTTTTTTATGCAATATTTGTTAAAATTACATTTAGTAATAATAAAAACATATATAAAGATTTTGCAAATGCTGAAAATCATGCCGTGGTTATATGCCACCGTGCATTGCATGATTATGGGAAAATATACATACATATAAATCGATTTTTGGAAATGTTGATTAAAATTTGATTTTAAGGAGTACTGAAAATGAAAGCAAATGAGAAGATTGAACTGCTGCGCGCCGACATGAAAAAAAAGGGGCTGAACGCATACATCATTCCCAGCTCGGATCCGCATTTAAGTGAATATGTTGCAGAGCACTGGAAAGCAAGGGCGTGGATATCAGGGTTTACCGGTTCGGCCGGCACGTTTGTCGCTACAATGGATGAAAGCGGCCTGTGGACTGACGGCAGGTATTTCATCCAAGCTGAAAAACAACTGGCAGGCTCTGAAATCAAGTTGTTCAAGATGGGCAACCAGGGTGTTCCCACTTATACCGAATGGATTTCTGAAAAACTGAAAAGCGGGGAATGTGTCGGGCTTGACGGGAGAACAATCCCGGTGTCTGAATTCAGGGAAATGGAGAAAAAGCTTTCGGCAAAAGGAATACGGATTGACAAGAGCCATGACCTTGTAGGCGGCATATGGGAAAACAGGCCTGAAATCCCTTCGGAAATGGTTTTTAACCATGAACTGAAATATGCGGGCTTGTCGGCAAAAGAGAAAATTGAAAAAGTAAGGGAGGAAATGAAAAAGGTTAATGCCGAAAACTACCTTCTCAGCAGCCTGGACGATATAGCCTGGCTGTTTAACATCCGGGGCCGGGATGTGCCGTTTGTCTGCGTAACAATAGCCTATGCGTTGATTTCGACGGATAAGGCATACTTGTTTATCAACCGGGCAAAGGTTCCCGGTGATGTAAGAAAAACCCTTGATAATAATGGGATTGAGATCCTTGATTATGAAAGTGTAAAAGAAAAAATTGAAAAGCTGGATAAAAATCAAAGCATAGCTTTTGATATCAGGAGGACCAACTGCTGGCTGTATGATGCCATTCCTCCCGGGTGCAGGAAGGTTGAGGTTGATGAAATAACAGCAGCGTTAAAAGCCGTAAAAAATGAAACAGAGATTGAGAATTTCAGAAGATGCCAGGTAAACGACGGGGTGGCAATGGTCAAATTCCTTGTCTGGCTCGATAAAAACATAGGCTCGCAGGAGATAAGTGAAATCACGGTTTCCGAGAAGCTGAAAGAACTAAGGGCCATGCAGCCCGACAATATCGGCCCGAGCTTTGCAACCATAGCAGGGTATAAGGACCACGGGGCAATGATGCATTATTCTGCTACAGAGGACAGCAAGTACATGCTTGAAGACAAGGGGATGATGGTGCTTGATTCGGGCGGGCAATACCTGAATGGTACTACCGATATTACAAGAACGGTTGTTTTCAATGAAGTAAGTGAAGAGGAAAAAACCGATTTTACTTTGGTCCTGAAGGCCCATATTGCGCTTGCTTCGGCAAAATTCCTGTACGGCGCGACGGGGTCCAATCTTGATGTATTGGCAAGGAAGCCTCTGTGGGAACTGGGGCTTGATTATAAGTGCGGAACCGGGCATGGGGTGGGTTATTGCCTGAGCGTACATGAAGGCCCCCAGTCGTTCAGCCAAAGGCCGAATAATACCAGGCTTGAAAAGGGAATGATTGTCACCATTGAGCCTGGAATATACCGCGAAGGTAAATACGGTGTGAGAACCGAGAACATGGTTCTTGTTGTTGAGGATGAAAAAACCGAATTCGGACAGTTTATGCGGTTTGAACCACTTACGCTATGTCCTGTAAGCCTCAAGGGTATAAAGCCGGATATGCTTACAGGGCAGGAAAAGGAATGGCTGAATATATACCACCGGAAGGTTTTTGAAGCCCTTTCTCCATACCTGGATGCAGTTGAGAAAGCATGGCTTGAAGAAAACACCCGCAGCATTTGATGATGTCTTAAGATCGCAATTCGCTGAAATCACTTGCTGTTCAGGTGTGTAAGGTAAAAGGCGTTGCGATATTGGGTGGGAGTCAGCTTTTCGTAGGATTTGAAAAGTTTCATGAAATACTTGACATCCTGGATGCCGAGCTTGTACGCTATTTCCTTCAGGGGATCGTTGGTCAGGCTCAGCATTTTTTTTGCTTTTTCTATTTTCACTTTATGGATATATTGGAGCAGTGGAAATCCAGTCTTGCTCTTTACAAGAGCAGACAGGTAATCAGGGTTGTAATGAAAATGCTCGGACACGTTGCGTACTGTCAGGGGCTGGTCAACGTTTATGCGGATCCACTCCAGGACTTCTATCAGGCGGCTGCTTCCTGTAATATTTTTTTGCTCGAAGCCTTCACAGGGGTTGAACCTCCTAAATCCGATTGGACAATGGAGGATTACATTGAAATTGCCGGCAGGATGACTAGGAAAGAGGGCGACCGTACCGTCCAATACGGTGTTGTTGTAAACAATTACCGTGCAGACTGGATAGCCTGGCTTGGTGCAAATAATGCCGAATGGTTCAGGAATGGGAAAGCCAATTTCTCTGATCCCAAGTCCATAGAAGGACTCCGGCCTATGTTTGAAGTCGTTCAGAAAGGATATGCTCCTTCACCGGCAGTCATATCAAGCATGGGTACTTCCGAAGACCGTATGTTTATAACCGGAATGGTTGCAATGTATCCGTCAGGCCGCTGGGTTATCCCTTCATTCCGTGCGGAATGTGATTTTGAATGGGATGCGATTGAACTGCCAACCGCTGACAAGGTATGATCTGCTAATGGCGGCATCAATGTTTGCAATGGTACCGGTCCTGGTCATTTACGCTTTTTCACAGAAATATATTGTCAGGGGAATTGTAATGACCGGCATTAAAGGATGAGCATTTGAATTCGGCATAAGCTTATTGGACTCTATAAGTTTCCATATAATAATCATAGTCTAACAGATAATATACTGGAGGGTAATCAGATGAACCGACATAGTATTTCCATACCGGTACCGTTGGAGAATGTCTGCATTAAAGATAATTTCTGGGGCAGGTACCAGGAACTCATCAGGAAGGAAGTAATTCCTTATCAGTGGAAAGCGCTGAATGATCAGATACCTGATGCCGAACCAAGCCACGCTATTGAGAATTTCCGCATTGCGGCAGGCTTATCGGAAGGCGAATATTACGGCAGGATCTTTCAGGACAGTGATGTTTACAAATGGCTGGAAACTGTGGCATACAGCCTTGCAACATGCCCGGACAAAGAACTGGAAAAGCGCGCCGACGAAGTAATTGAACTGATAGGTAAGGCCCAGCTTGACGACGGGTATCTGAATACATATTTCATCATAAACTGCCTTGACAAAAGGTGGACAAATGAGAGGGACAAGCACGAGCTGTACTGCGCAGGACATCTAATCGAAGCTGCCGTTGCATATTATAATGCTACAGGAAAGAGGAAGCTTCTTGATATTGCATGTGTTTTTGCCGATCACATCGATAGTGTCTTCGGCATTGGAGAAGGCAAGAAGAGAGGATACCCGGGCCACCAGGAGATTGAGCTTGCTCTTGTAAGGCTTTACAGGGTTACCGGAAATGAAAGATATTTAAATCTAAGCAAATATTTTATTGACGAGCGCGGCAAACAGCCGTATTACTTCGAGACAGAAGCCGAGCGGAGGGGAGAAAAAGGAAATAATGGCTATTTCGGAGATTATTCGCATAAATACAGGCAGGCGCATCTTCCGGTAAGAGAGCAGAAAGTGGCTGTTGGCCACGCGGTAAGAGCGGTATACATGTACACCGGGATGGCATACGTTGCTGCAGAACTGGAAATAGAAAAAACGCCCGTAAGGATTAAGGCAGTTCCATATTATGCATGGAACAACCGCGGCGAAGGGGAAATGTATGTCTGGATAAGGCAGATGGGACTTTAAACAGTGTATTGTCAGCGATAATCATGACCTTTTACTATCTTTGCAATACATAGATGTTATCCATTTATGTTAATGGTCATTTAAAAATCTGAAAATTAAGTTCAGGAAAAGAAAATCCTTTGTAATTTACACATTAAGTGAATTACAAAGGATTGATTTTTCTGGATAATATCCTCATCTTTAAGTTTTAACTCCGGGTAAATCAGTTAGCACCTTATTTCGAATGCATACCTTTATCTTACAATAACGATTCTCAAAGTACAAGTTACCGGTTAAGGATTAATGGTCAAACCTGTGGATTTACAGCAAGGTGTGAATATAAAATAAACTCATTCCCTCCCCAACTCCGCAAACCCGCATGGTTGATGGATGGGATAAAATGGATGAAAATAAAGATGTTCCGTAAAAGGGATAGTTAAATTGAATTAAATGGGAAAAATGGAAGGGAAAATAGAAAATAAAGTCGTTCCGTAGAAGGGATAAGGAATAAGGGGAAAGGGATAAGGAGAAAAAGATAAAATCCTTCGTAATCCGCATGATAAGTGGATTATGAAGGATTGATTTATTTTATTGGATAATATCCTTACCCCTTAAACCTATCCCCTTAAGCCTGTTTAAGCGGAACAACTTTATTTTCAGCGGAACGACTTTATTTGCTTTGGAACGAGTTTATTTGATGTTTACAACAGCTGTGCACCTTTCCCCTGTCACTCGTATTCCTTCACCATTAAAGCCCTTACGTATCCTCTGTCCTTGGTGGTTGAGTCTATATAGAAGCCCCGTCCGTAGTAGAAACGTACAAGGTCCTTGTACTTTGAAGCCGTATGCAGGCTTACCTTCTTTACACCCCGGGATTTTAGCACTTTGTCCACAAGGCTCATGAGAGCTTTGCCTATGCCGATATTGTGGTACTGCAGCCTGACACCAAACCTGCTGATATAAGCCGTGTTATCAGGAAATATCTCCACCCTTATGGTACCAACGGGTGTTTCATCTATAAAGGCTATAAAAACTTCTTTTGCTTCGATATCCTTCTTTATGTCGTCAATCGTCTCCTCCAGCGCTTCCATGGTGCCTACAAGGCCGGTGTCTTTCATATACTTTTTGAAGGATTCCACCAGGATGCTCTGGATTGCTTCGGCGTCTTCGGGTACGGCTTTTCTGATCAAGAAAGAATAATTCATTAAATCACCATCCAATTATCTGAAAAAGCTATCCCATTAACATCACCATGATAGCCTTCTGTACATGCAGCCTGTTTTCGGCCTCTTCAAAAACAAGAGACTGGGGTCCGTCAATGACCTCTTCCGTGACTTCATAACCCCTGTACGCAGGCAGGCAATGGAGGAATACGGCGTCTCCCTTGGCCTTTGAGAACAGTTTCCCCGTTACCTGGTAAGGCAAGAAGGTCTTTATCCTCTGCTCCTTTTCCGTTTCCTGCCCCATGCTGACCCAGGTGTCTGTATATACGACATCCGCATCCTTAACAGCTTCCTCCGGGTCCTCGGTAAGAATGATCCGCGAGCCTGACAGCTTGGCATCTTCCCGGGCTTCTTCCACAATTCTCTTGTCGCACTCGAAGCCTTTGGGAGAGGCAACGGCTATATCCATTCCAACTTTGGCACAGCCATGAAGCAGGGAGTTGGCAACATTGTTACCGTCTCCGATATATGCAAGCTTCAGTCCCTGGAGCTTGCCTTTATGCTCGTATATAGTGAACAGGTCTGCAAGGATCTGGCAAGGATGCATCAAATCGGTCAGGCCATTTATCACAGGCACGGTTCCGTATTTCGCCAGGTCCTCTACGTCGCTTTGCTTAAATGTTCTTATCATTATGCCGTCAACGTATCTGGACAGCACCTGGGCCGTATCATACACGGTTTCACCGCGACCCAGCTGGATATCGTTAGCGCTCAAAAACAGCGGGTAGCCCCCAAGCTGATACATCCCGACCTCAAAGGACACCCGCGTCCTTGTGGAGGACTTGGTGAATATCATTCCAAGGGTTTTTCCCTTCAGGAGATGGTGTTGAACCCCTTCCTTCAGCTGTCTTTTGAGCTTCTCCGAAAGATTGAATATCTCCTCAACTTCTTTCAAGCTCAGATCATAAATGCTTATTAAATGCTTCATGGCTCCTCCTCCTTTTATTTTACGTAATTGGAATACTCATCCAAGGCATATATTTCGGTTTCTTTTTTGTTTATAATACGCTCCAGCACCTCAAGGACAGCATTTGTAGTATCTAATGAAGTAAGGCAGGGTGTGTTGTATTCCATGGCGGTCCTGCGTATGTGGAATCCCAACCGCGAGGGTATCTTGCCCTTGGTGGGGGTATTAATTACAAGGGCTATCTTGTCGCTTTTTATATAGTCAAGTACGCTGTCACCAGGGACGAGCTCAACCTCGATTCCTGCCGATGCCAGGCAGTGATATGTGTCTTCCGTCGCCAGAAGCTTGAAACCAAGGTCCAACAGCTTATGGGCTATTCCTATGCATTCATGCTTATCCCTGTCGGCAACCGATAGGAGCACATTACCGCCGGAAGGAATCTGCAGACCCGAAGCGACAAGGGCTTTGTATAAAGCACTGTGATAGTCTTTATCAACACCCATCACTTCGCCCGTCGACTTCATTTCGGGACCGAGGAAAGTATCCACCGTTGCCAGCTTGGAGAAAGAAAATACAGGCGCTTTTACAGCTACAAACTCCGATTCCTTCGCAAGGCCGGTGCCATAACCCAGATCCTTCAATTTCTGCCCCATTATCAGCTTGGTGGCCACATTTACCATTGGTATGCCGGTGATTTTGCTTAAAATGGGCACTGTACGGCTTGCACGCGGGTTTACCTCTATGACGTACACTTTGTTGTCCCTGTCCAAGACAAACTGGATATTAAACAGGCCGACTATTTTAAGGGATTTTGCAAGCCTTGTCGTATAATCTACAATAGTATCTTTTGTCGCCTTATCCAGGGTCCTTGGCGGATATACGGCTATGCTGTCTCCGGAGTGGACTCCTGCCCTCTCGATGTGCTCCATTATCCCCGGTATCAGTACGTCATTACCGTCGCATATACCGTCCACTTCTACTTCCTTTCCTACAATATATTTGTCGATGAGCACGGGATGGTTTGTGGATGCATCTACGGCAAGGTTCATGTATTCCTCAAGCATGGCATCGTTGTAGACTATCTCCATAGCCCTTCCTCCAAGGACATACGAAGGTCTTACAAGTACCGGGTATCCGATTTTATTGGCTATATCTTTTGCCTCTTCAAAGGAGAAAGCCGTGCTTCCTCTGGGGATGGGTATATCAAGCTCTTTTAGAAGCTTGAGGAACTTATCCCTGTCTTCAGCTATATCTATGCTTTCCACCGAGGTGCCCAGTATGTTTACACCTTCCTTGTGAAGAGAAACGGCCAGGTTTATAGCCGTTTGACCGCCAAACTGTACTATCACCCCCATAGGCTTTTCCTTCTCTATAATATCAAGCACACATTCCGTTGTCAGCGGCTCAAAATACAACTTATCAGAGGTGTCAAAATCGGTGCTTACAGTTTCAGGATTGTTATTGATTATGATGGCTTCCAGGCCCAGCTCTTTCAAGGTATGTACAGAGCGGACGCTGCAGTAATCAAATTCTATGCCCTGGCCGATCCTTATAGGTCCTGAACCGATAACAAGGACCTTTTTCCTGTCCGATACCTTCACTTCATCCTTTTCCTCGTAAGTCGAGTAATAATAAGGTGTTGCCGCCTCAAACTCTCCTGCGCAGGTGTCGACTATCTTATACACCGGGTTGATGGGGAACTTTTTCTTAAGGTCAAGTATCTTTTCAAGGGGAACGTTGACCAGGTTGGCGATATATGAATCGCCGAAGCCGATCTTTTTTGCCCTTAGGTACAGGTCGTAATCCAGCCATGCGATACCCGCATTCTTTATTTCCTCCGCCAGCTTGACTATGTTCTCCAGCTTCTTTATGAAGAACATATCGATCTTGGTGATGTTGACTATCTCTAAAGCGCTTACGCCTTTCTGCAGCGCCTTGAATATGGCGAAAATCCTTTCATCGCTGGGATGCCTGATGAACTCAAGCAATTCGGGCACCGTTTTATTGTCAAAAAGCTCTAACCCCAGCTGATAATTCAATTTTATATCCAAAGAGTCTATTGCTTTGAGAAGGGACTCTTCGAAGGTTCTTCCTATTGCCATTACTTCCCCGGTGGCTTTCATTTGGGTTCCCAGGCTCCTGTCGGCTGTAGTGAACTTATCAAAAGGCCATCTTGGTACCTTTGTGACCACGTAGTCCAGGGAAGGTTCAAAGCATGCATAGGTGGTTTGCGTAACTGAGTTTTTAATTTCATCAAGATTGAGCCCTATAGCTATTTTTGCCGCAACCCTGGCGATGGGATAGCCTGTGGCCTTTGAAGCCAGGGCACTTGAACGGCTCACCCTCGGATTTACTTCAATGACGACATATTCAAAGCTGTTGGGATTGAGGGCGAACTGGATATTGCAGCCGCCCTTGATTTCCAACGCGCGGATGATCTTGATTGATGCAGAACGCAGCATCTGGTATTCGATATTCGAAAGGGTTTGGCTGGGAGCTACCACTATGCTGTCCCCTGTATGGACTCCGACAGGGTCGAAATTTTCCATATTGCAGATGATGATGCAGTTGTCCGCCCCATCCCTCATGACTTCGTACTCGATTTCCTTCCAGCCCGCCACGCTCTGTTCAAGAAGCACCTGGTTTATCATGCTCATTTTTAAGCCCTTTCCGCATATATACAGGAACTCCTCCATATTATTGGCAATACCGCCGCCAGTTCCTCCAAGGGTATAGGCCGGCCGGATTATGATGGGGAACCCTACTTCCTTGGCAAAAGCTTCCGCATCCTTAAGATTGTTCACTATGGTGCTTAGGGGCACTTTCTCGCCGATTTCCTGCATTGTAAGCTTGAACAGTTCCCTGTCCTCAGCTTTCTTGATTGACTGGAGGGAAGTACCGAGCAGCTCTATGCCCATTTCCTCAAGTATCCCGTCATTGGCCAGCTGGACAGCCATATTCAAACCCGTCTGTCCTCCAAGAGAGGCCAGGATACCGTCAGGCTTTTCTCTTCTGATGATTTTCTTTACAAAGTCCAGAGTGATGGGCTCTATATAAATCCTGTCCGCCGTTTCCATATCCGTCATAATCGTTGCAGGATTGCTGTTAACAAGGACGACTTCTATGCCTTCTTCTTTAAGGGCTTTACAGGCCTGTGTCCCGGAATAGTCAAATTCTGCGGCCTGACCTATTATTATCGGTCCCGAGCCTATAACTAAAACCTTGTTTATGTCTGTTCTTCTTGGCATTTTGACCTCCATCTATTCCATCATCTTAACGAAATCATCAAATATATATGCTGAATCCTCAGGGCCCGGGGAGGCTTCAGGATGGTACTGCACGCTCAGCAAAGGCAATTTTTTATGCCTAAAGCCTTCTACGGTGCCATCGTTGACATTTACATGGGTTATGACTATATCGCTGCCGAAATCTTTTTCGAGGGCGTAGTTGTGGTTCTGGGAAGTAATGTAGCACCGCCCTGTTGTATAGTCCTTTACGGGGTGATTGCCACCGTGATGACCGAATTTGAGTTTATAGGTTTTTCCTCCGAGGGCAAGGCCGAGAAGTTGATGCCCAAGGCAAATGCCCAATATAGGCTTTTTCCCTATAAGTTTCCGGATGGTTGACCTGACTTCCGGCAAATCCGCAGGATCTCCCGGGCCATTTGACAGCAGTATGCCGTCGGGATTATAGCTCATGATCTCCTCGTAGGAGGAATAAGCGGGAAGCACATGGACATCGCAGCCTCTCTCAACAAGTGAATTTATGATGCTGTACTTTACGCCGTAGTCCATGACCACCACTCTTTTGCCGGGGCCGGGCTTATGGAGGGGAACTTTTGTAGTAACCTCCATTACCAGGTTCCGTTTCTCAGCCTTTTTCTTTTTGAGCCTCTCAAGGAGGATGTCTATATTCCCACATTCGGTGGAAATAATGCCGTACATGCTGCCAAACTGGCGTATATGCTGGGTCAATGCCCTTGTATCTATACCTTTTATACCGACTATGTCATTTTTGAAAAAGTATTCTTCAGGAACCATCTCACCGCGCCAGTTATTGGGGACCTCGCAGAGTTCCTTGACAATAAAGCCCTGCACGTGGGTCTTATAGGATTCATTATCCTGGCTGTTGAAGCCATAATTTCCTATCAACGGATAGGTCATGGCCACTATTTGGCCATTGTATGAAGGATCGGTGGTTATTTCCTGGTATCCTGTCATGCATGTATTGAATACTACTTCACCGGTGGTTTCACCTCTTTTTCCGAAAGCTTCACCCGGGAAGTAGGTTCCATCTTCCAGAACCAATACAGATTTCATCGTCTCTCTCCTTTGGGAAATCTTCATATTTTAATCCGATAGTTCGCCTAATACCTCATCCAGTACTTCCACCATGCCGTCTATATCCTTTTTTGTAACTATCAACGGCGGCAGAAGCCTTAATATGTTGCTCCCGACGTTGCCGATCAGGTAGCCTTTTTCAAAGCATCTGTCCTTTATCTCCTTTGCTTTGTCTGTAGAGAGCTGGATGCCTATCATAAGCCCCATGCCTCTTACCTCTGAAATACAGAGATGCTTTCCAGAAAGTTCGGAAAGCTTTTTCATAAAGTAGGAACCCATTTTTTCAGAATTTTCGACAAGGCCCTCGTTGATGATAACATCTATCACCGCCAGGCCTGCAGCGCACGCAAGGGGGTTACCGCCGTAAGTGGAACCGTGGTCGCCGGGCTCAAAGGCCTGGGCGACGAAATCCTTTGCACATAAAGCTCCGATGGGGAATCCGCCGCCAAGGGCTTTGGCGAGAGTGAATATGTCCGGTTCCACACCGAAATGCTGGTATCCGAACAGCTTACCCGTTCTTCCAAGGCCTGTCTGCACCTCATCAAATATGAGGAGAAGGCCTTTTTCATCGCACAGCTTCCTTACATTCCTCACATACTCCGCTGCTGCAGGATTAACGCCGCTTTCTCCCTGGACAGGTTCAAGCATTACAGCACATGTGGCATCGGTAACAGCCTTTTCCAGGGCATGAAAATCATTTATAGGTACGTGCCTGAAGCCGGGTGTAAGGGGATAATAAGGTTGATGGTACTTTTCCTGGCCTGTAGCCGCCAGGGTCGCAAGGGTTCTTCCGTGAAAAGATTTCTCAAGGGTTATGATCTCGTACTTCTCAGGCATGCCCTTTTTCTTGAAATATATTTTTGCCAGCTTGATAGCTCCTTCGTTGGCTTCAGCTCCGCTGTTTGCGAAAAACACCTTGTCGGCGCAGGAGTTCTCAACCAGCATCTTTGCAAGCTTAGCCTGGTTCTCGATATAATAAAGGCTTGAGCAGTGTATAAGCTTTTCCGCCTGCTGCTTTATTGCATTGACAAGCCTTGGATGTGAGTGGCCCAGGACGTTTACCGCTATCCCTGACAGGAAATCGTAATATTTTTTGCCTTCAGTATCCCACAGGTTTATGCCTTTTCCGTATTCAAAGCAAACAGGGGTCCTGCTGCCAAAGGTATTCATGAAATATTTTTTGTCCATTTCAATAATCTCATTAAGTTTCACCGTAAGCCCCTCCAAACCATATATTTATAATTATACGAAACAGTGTATAAAAATACAAGACATAATTAAAGCTGTTCGTTGCTGTGGTACAGTACCCGTTCCTTCATTATCATGGTGCCTATACCTTTGTAGGTGAATATTTCGAGGAGGATGCAATGGGGTATCCTGCCGTCTATGATATGGGTCCTGTTTACACCCTTCTCGAGGGCTTCAAGGCAGCCGAGAACCTTGGGTATCATGCCGCCGTTTATAACTTTTTTGTCTATCAGTTCATATACCTCTTTTGCAGTCAGGGCTGACAGGATTTCATCGCTGTCCTTGGACTTCTTCACGCCTTCGACATCCGTGAGAAGTATGAGTTTTTCTGCCTTCAGCGCAGCTGCAATCTCACCGGCGACGGTATCTGCGTTAATGTTGTAGCTTTTTCCGTCCTTGCCGACGCCTATAGGGGCGATTACAGGAATATATTCATCTTTGGCAATCAGTTCGATCACCCTGGAATTTATATTAGTTATTTTGCCCACGTAGCCGATGTCCTTTTCCTCACCGTCTACGATTGCCTTATGCTTCTCACATTCAATCAGATTTCCGTCGATACCGCATAATCCTATGGCTTTTCCGCCCTTCTGGTTGAGCATTGAGACAATTTCTTTGTTTACCTTGCCGACAAGCACCATTTGAGCGACTTCCATCGTTGCCAGATCTGTGACCCTGAGGCCGTTTACAAACTGGCTTTTTATATCCAGCTTTTCAAGAGTCTTGTTGATGTCCGGCCCCCCGCCGTGGACCACCACAGGATTCATTCCTATATATTTGAGAAGGGTTATATCTTCCATAACCGAGTTTTTCAGCTCATCATTTATCATGGCGTTTCCGCCGTATTTTATCACAACGGTCTTGCCATACAGCTTTTGTATGTAAGGAAGTGCTTCTATAAGGATGTTCGCCTTTTTTATCAATGCTTCCAAATTAAATACCCCCAATCGATTATAACTTTACAGGTACAACCCCGGACTTGTGAGTCCTGTATGCTCGGGATACCCGCACATGATATTCAGGTCCTGTACAGCCTGGCCTGCGGCTCCCTTGCCCAAGTTATCCAGTGCGGAAAGGACGATAACCCTGTTGAGCCTCTTATCAACAACAAGGCCTATATCTATATAATTGGAGCCGGCTACATATTTGGTCTCAGGTATTTTGCCCTCATCCATGATCCGCACGAAAAACTCGTTTTTATAAAACTCCCTATAGATGTCAAGAAGCTCGGCAGTAGATTTCTCAGCCTTCAGGTTTGCGTATATGGTGCATAGCATTCCTCTCTTCATGGGAACCAGGTGAGGAGTGAAGGACACCATGATGTCCTCGCCTGCGAGGAAGCTCAGCTCCTGCTCAATTTCTGAGGTGTGCCTGTGGTTTGAAACCTTGTAGGCTTTGAAATTCTCGGTACATTCACAGAACTGGTATGCCAGGTCTGTGTTCCTTCCGGCTCCCGAAACACCTGATGCTGCATCTATAATAATGTTTTTTGTGTCTATCAGCTTGTTTGCAAGAAGCGGAGCGATGCCAAGGATAGAGCATGTGGGATAGCAACCGGGATTTCCCACTATTTTAGCGTTCTTGATATCCCTGCGGTACAGCTCAGGCAATCCGTAGACCGAATGTTTGAGGAGGTCGGGCATTTCGTGCTTGATGTTGTACCATTTCTCATAGACTTCAACGGATTTATACCTGAAATCGCCGCTGTGGTCAATCACTCTCTTGCCTTTGTCGATAAGCTTTGGAATAACCTCCTTGGACACCCCGTGAGGCAGGGCTGTCACCACTATATCTGAACTGTCTGCAATTTTATCTATGTCCAGGCCTTCACATTCCATGTCAAACACGTTTTTCAGGTTTGGATATATCTCTGAAATCTTCCGGCCTGCAAAGCTTTGGGAGACCACACAGGATATATCAACGCCGGGATGGTTGTGAAGAAGCCTTACAATCTCTATACCGACGTATCCTGTAGCTCCGATAATCCCAACCTTAACCATTTTGAAAACCTCCCTGACCGTACATTAAACCCTACACTTGATTTTATAATTATACATTCAAATGCATAAAAATGCAACATCAAATTATGCAAAGTTACTAAATAGAAAAAATCAATTTTGTTAAAAAGTGTACTAGTTGGGTGAAAGCAGTAAATGATATATTAATAATGAATATATAAAGCGTCCATATAGACCAATGTAGGAGGGGAAAAAATGGCAAGCGTAAAATTAAAAAATGTTTACAAAAGGTATGAGGGTGGGGTTACTGCAGTAAATGACTTCAATCTTGAAATCGAGGATAAGGAGTTTATTATTCTTGTAGGACCTTCCGGTTGTGGCAAAACGACTACATTAAGGATGATCGCCGGCTTGGAGGAAATTTCAGAGGGCGAAATCTATATAGGCGACAAGCTGGTAAACGATGTACAGCCGAAAGACAGAGACATCGCGATGGTTTTCCAGAACTACGCCTTGTACCCCCACATGACCGTATTTGATAATATGGCCTTTGGTCTTAAGCTGAGAAAGATGCCAAAGGATGAAATCAAGAGAAGAGTTCACGAAGCTGCGAAGATCCTTGACATCGAGCATTTGCTGGACAGAAAGCCTGAGGCTTTGTCAGGCGGTCAGAGGCAGAGGGTTGCGCTGGGGCGTGCTATAGTGCGTGAACCTAAAGTATTCCTAATGGACGAGCCGCTGTCAAACCTGGATGCTAAATTAAGGGTTCAGATGAGGATTGAGATAAGCAAACTGCACCAGAGACTCCAGACAACTATTATATACGTTACCCATGACCAGACAGAGGCTATGACGATGGGTACAAGAATAGTTGTTATGAAGGATGGGGTTATTCAGCAGGTTGATACACCTCAGGCTCTGTACGAAAAGCCGTGTAATCTGTTCGTTGCCGGATTCATAGGCAGCCCGCAGATGAATTTTGTCAATGCGAAACTCGAAAAGCGCGGTGATGGATTGTATCTGCTGTTCGGAAAGAATGTCCTCAAGTTGCCGGAAGGCAAGGCGAAGAGGCTTGAAGGCACCGATTATATAGGCAAGGAAGTTATAATGGGAATCAGGCCTGAAAATCTCCATGATGAGGCTGTGTTCCTCGAGTCAATGCCTGACAGCGTAATAGAGGCTAAAGTAGAAGTTGCTGAAATGCTTGGCTCTGAAACTCTCCTATATATGTATGTTGATGATATAAATCTCACGGCAAGGGTTAACCCACGGACCAAGGCCAAGGCCGGGGATGTTATAAAGGTTGCCATAGATACCAACAGGATACACCTGTTCGACAAAGAAACCGAAAAAGTGATTATCAACTGATAGGGTGGCGGGATTGCCGGAGACAGCCATGTTGACAAGAGGTAATAAGGAGGAAGATATTTTATCTTCCTCTTTTTGTTTATTAGTATTATAATGAAGATAAAATGCACCCTTTTGTTATCGGAAGTGGTAGCAGATGTTTGGAGGGAACTATTTGGTGAAACTTTTTCAAAACCTGGTCCAGCAAATAAAAGAGATTATCCATTGTGAGTTTGGAATAGCGGATGAGGGGGGAGTGATACTTGCATGTTCGGATGAAAAAAAAGTCGGAAAAGTCATCCCCGCTGCACCAGAAATTGTTGAGTCAAAGGAACGATTTGTTGTTATTGACGGCATAACTTACCATAAAATTTATATAAAGAACAAGCTTGAATTCATCGCCTATATCGCATCCGCAGAGGATAACAGCACCAAGTACCTCTCGCTTATTTCTATTAATGTCACAAATGTTAAGGCCTATTATGAAGAAAAATTTGACAAAAGCAATTTTATAAAAAATATTATAACAGATAATGTATTGCCCGGAGATGTGCCTTTTAGAGCGAAAGAACTCCACCTTGCCTATAACGCTTACAGGGTGGTATTCCTGGTTAAGACTGAGAAAAGCAAGGACATGCATTCCCATGAGATAGTTCAGAGCCTGTTTCCCAACAAGGCGAGGGACTTTGTGATAGCCCTTGACAGCGAGAACACCGTCCTGGTGAAAGAGCTGAAAAGCAATGATGACCATAAGGATATAGACAAGACAGCGAGAATAATAATTGATACTCTCAGCGCTGAATCGATGGTAAAGGTTTCTATAGGCATAGGCACCGTTGTCGATAATTTGAGAGATATCGGCCGTTCTTTTAAAGAAGCGCAAACAGCGTTGCTTGTAGGAGGGATATTTGAGAGCGACAAATCCATAATCAATTACAACAACCTGGGCATAGGAAGGCTCATTTACCAGCTTCCTACAACTCTCTGCAAGCTGTTTTTGAGGGAGGTTTTTTCGGAGAAAGCTTATGAATCCCTTGACAGTGAGACGCTGCTTACTATCCAGAAGTTCTTCGAGAACAACCTTAACATCAGCGAAACATCAAGACAACTGTATGTACACAGAAACACGCTGGTGTACAGGCTGGACAAGATCCAGAAGATAACAGGCCTTGATTTGAGGAAATTTGATGATGCCATAACGTTTAAAGTTGCTTTGTTGGTTAAGAAGTACCTTGATAAAGCTGAAAAGATACTATAAATTAATTTGCTGTGCCGGCAGGACGGAAAATGGTAAAAATTTTTGCTTAGCAAGTGCACAGCAATTAATTTTGACAGGCGGGGAACAAATGGGCAACATTTTGTCTAAATTAAGAGGATTTTTTATATTAAATGTAGAATTATAAAAGCCATGTCAGGCTAAGCATCACGAGGGGCGATAAAATGGTAGAGTTGAGGGATGTAGTTAAAAGGTACCCTAACGGTACTGTTGCGCTTAAAAATATAAATCTAAAAATTGAAAAGGGTGAATTTGCTTTTATTGTAGGCCCAAGCGGTTCGGGAAAGTCGACGCTCATAAAGCTTCTTATGAAAGAAGAAGACGTCACCGAGGGAGAGGTGTTTGTCAACGGCTATGAAGTTTCGGCCATGAGCAGGCGGGATGTGCCCAACTTGAGAAGGAGCCTTGGGATTGTTTTTCAGGATTTCAGGTTGCTTCCCAATAAGACCGTTTATGACAATGTAGCTTTCGCCATGCAGATCACCGAGGCCCTGCCGAAGGAGATCAGGCGACAGGTTCCCATGGCTCTGGCCCTTGTGGGTCTCAGCAGAAAGGCAAATGCTTATCCGAGCCAGCTGTCAGGCGGAGAGCAGCAGAGGGTTGCGGTGGCCAGGGCGATTGTAAACAGCCCATCCCTGCTTATAGCCGATGAGCCTACAGGAAACTTGGATCCGGAGACCTCCTGGGAGATTATGAAGCTGCTGAGCGAAATCAATCACAGAGGCACCACTGTAATTGTAGCCACTCATGAAAAGAGCATTGTCGATGCCATGAAAAAAAGGGTTATAGCCATTGATAGAGGTGTATTGGTTCGGGACCAGCAGAAAGGACTTTACGCAGATGAAGATAAGAACTATCAAATACATAATTAAGGAAGGAATCTCTAATACTTATAAGAATAAGTTGATGACCCTGGCTTCAGTCAGCATAGTTACGGCATCTTTAATAGTATTTGGCGTTTTTTTGCTGTTCATAATAAACCTAAACTATAATGCGTCAACTTTAAAAGAACAGCCGGAGATGAGAGTTTTTTGCGAATACGAGCTTGATTCTGCCCAAATTTCACAAGTTGAGAAAGAATTAAAGCAAATACAGAACATAGAGAGTGTTTCGCTCGTAACGCCGAAAGAGGCCTTCGAGAAGTTTAAGGAAACCCTCGGTGAAGATGCCGATGTTCTTGAGGGCTTTGACGAGAGCCTGGTGGCAGCTTCTTTCATTATCAAGCTGGTCGACCCTGATAAAAGCAGTGATACCATCGAAGAGATCGAAAAGATAAACGGGGTCAGGAAGGTTTCCTATTCCAAGGAAGTAGTGGAATTTGTATCAAAGTTGGCTCATTGGGTCAGAATGATCAGCGGTTTATTAATTGTTGTGCTGCTTATAATCTCAATGTTCATAATATCCAATACTATTAAGCTGACGGTATTTGCAAGGCGAAGAGAAATTAATATAATGAAATATATCGGCGCGACGGATTGGTTTATACGCTGGCCTTTTATTGTAGAAGGTGTTATAATAGGAGTGGTAGGCTCGCTGATTGCGTTCCTCCTGACAAGGTACGGGTATAACACCGTGGAAGTAAGGTTTAATGGTGATCTGCAAAGCATCAGCAGGGATTTTATAAGACTTGTCAAGACTCAGGACGTATCAAGCAGGCTTATAGCATCTTACGTTTTAATAGGTAGCGTCGTCGGCGCAGTGGGAAGTTTAATTTCGATACGCAAGTACCTTCGTGTTTAGACAAAATGGCAGGAGGTTACGACATGAGGAGAATTGCGCTGTTTGGTCTAATTGCAATTTTTATATTAACGTGGAGTTTCCCGGTGACAGCAGACCAGCTCAAGGACGCTCAACAGAAAAAGAGCTCCATAGACAATCAAATTAAAGATGTTAAAAGGCAGCTGCAAGAGAAGTTGGGCGAAAAAAGCAAGCTGGAAGCTGAGAATAAAAACCTTGCAAATATCCAGCAACAGGAAAATAAAGAATATAACGAACTTTTAAATGAAATTAAAGCTTTAGAGGAAGAAATAAAAAAGATTGATGATGCGATAAAGGAGTCGGAGGAGAACTACAATCGCCAGAAAGAGCTGTTAAAGGCCAGGCTGAGGGCTATGTCCGAGGCTTCAAACTATTCCAACTTAGAAGCCTTGATAAAGTCAAAGTCGCTGACTGACTTTTTTGAGAGGATTGAAATCATATCGCTTATCTCCCATAGAGACAAAGAGTTAGTCGAGGAGCTTAGAATAGCAAAGAAGGATGTAGAAGATAAAAAGCTGTTAAAAGAAGGGGAAAAGAAAGAGTTAAATACCAAAATCAGTGAAAAAAAGGAGCGCATAGAAAAGTTAACCGCTTCCAGGGCTGATTTGCAGGCAAAAATTAGGCAGAGCACAGCCGAACTTGAAAGGTTGAATAAGCTGGAGGACGAGTTATTAAAGAAGTCCAAGGAAATGGACAGCCTTATAAAGAGCCTTTCTCAGAAGAGCAAGAAAACCAAGTACATAGGCGGCAACATGCAGTGGCCTGTGCCCGGGCATACAAATGTGGTTTCCGGTTATGGAAATAGGCTGCACCCCATTTTGAAAGTCTATAAAATGCATACCGGTATAGATATTGATGCGAATAAAGGGGATACCATTGTAGCAGCAAATAAGGGCACCGTAATTTTAGCGGGATATCAGAGCGGATACGGAAATACGGTAGTTATAGACCACGGCGGAGGAATTACAACACTGTATGCCCACTGCAGCAAGTTGCTTGTCAAGGTGGGCGATGAGGTGCAAGCAGGCCAGAAGATAGCTTTAGTAGGAAGTACGGGGTTAGCCACAGGGCCTCACCTGCACTTTGAAGTGAGAAAGGACGGTAAGACTGTAAACCCGTTGGAACCGATAAAATAGGATGATGCCAAGACCCGGGGGATACATACATCTGCCGGGTTTATTTTTATATTAAGGCGCATAAGATATATAGACGGCTTTATAGCAAAATGTTCGTCAACTGATTTAAAGGGGTGTTTTTATTTTGGGCAGGAACAGGAATCTAATAGTAGGGATTGCGGTGCTTGTTTTAGCCGCATCCATCATATCCTTTGCGGCCGGGTTTATTTTCGCAGGCAACAGCTACATCAATTCACAGGATGGGATAATATACTTTGACCCCAAAGTTGTCGGGCCCGAAAACATAAGGAAATTTAATCAGGTAAAGGAGATACTCAAGAGAAACTATTACCAGGATGTCAACGAGAGCACGATGCTTGAAGGGGCTATTGCCGGCATGGCAAGGTCTCTTGGCGATCCATACACGGTGTATTTCACAAAAGAGGAAATGAAGGCATTTAACGAGAAGTCTGAAGGAAGCTACGTAGGCATAGGCGTTTCCATCGTCGTAGACAGTACCGGCCTTCTGACGGTGGTAGAACCCTTTGAGGGCTCGCCGGCCAAGGAGGCGGGAATTTTGCAGGGTGACAAGATAATAAAAGTAGATGACAAAGATGTCACCGCAATAAGGGATGAAAACATGGTCATCGCCATGATAAAAGGTGAAGAGAATACGAAGGTAAAAATTACGGTATTCAGGCCTTCTGAAGGCAGAGCCATCGACTTTGACATAATAAGGAAAAGAATTAAAACAGTTAACATAAAAAGCGAGGTGCTGCCGGGTGATATTGGATATATAAAGATTATCATGTTTGACAACGATATTGCCAGCTATTTTGAGGAGCATCTCAATAATCTCTTGAATCAGGGCATAAAAGGTCTGATAATAGATTTAAGGGATAACCTCGGAGGGTCCTACAGCCAGGTTGTAAAAATTGCAGACAGGTTGCTCCCGGAGGGGCTCATAGTCTATACAGAGGATAAGAATAAAAGGAGGTTCGAGGAAAAATCCGACGCGCGCGAGTTAGACCTGCCCTTAGCAATTTTGATAAACGAGAACAGCGCAAGCGCTTCTGAAATCCTGGCAGGCGCTGTGAAGGATCACCATAAGGGCTCCCTCGTAGGGAAGAGAACTTTCGGCAAAGGTTTAGTCCAGGCTGTTGTGCCGCTGAGTGACGGTTCGGGGCTTAAAGTCACAATTTCCAAGTATTTTACGCCTTCAGGCCTTTGCATACAGGACATCGGAATAGAGCCCGATGTGGAAGTGGATGCTCCTGAAGCTTACAAAAACAGGCCTGTTTCTGAGATCCCGAGAGGTGATGATGTCCAGCTGCAAACGGCGGTTCAGATGCTTCGTGCCAAGACCCAATAAAAAGAGTGTATAAAAAAAACAATTCTCCATAAACTACCTTCTGGAGGTGGTAGAAGGTGGAGAAAAAGGATGAGTCGCTAAAATACGAAATAGCCGCAGAGCTTGGACTTTTTGAGAAGGTGAAGGAATTAGGCTGGAAAGGCCTTACAGCCAAGGAGACCGGCAGGATTGGGGGGCTTGTAACAAAAAGAAAAAGGCTTATGGAAATGAAGAAGAGCCAGCAAATCTAACAGGATTTGCCGGCTCTTAGTATTTTGTGCATTTCTTCTATCTTTGATTGCAAACCCATATATGTAGTCTGCCTATCAAGCCGGCGCGGCAAGCTAGTTTGATCAACGCCCAATTGACAAAAGCGGTGTTAAAATTATAAACTTAAAGCATCGGAATGCTTTGGGGTGGTACATATTTATACAGCTTTTGCATATGTATACGACAGGTTGATAGGTGATATAGATTATAAAAAGTGGGCAGACTATATAGAGGAAATTTTCAGGCGTAACGGTTTAAAGCCATCACTGGTGCTTGATTTGGGCTGCGGAACAGGAAGTTTCTGTATTGAGATGGCCGAAAGAGGCTACGAGATGATAGGAATAGACCTGTCAGTTGATATGCTGTCCCTTGCAAAGGAGAAGTCATACAAGCGGAAGCTTGATATACTTTATTTGAATCAGGATATGAGCAACTTTGAGCTGTACGGTACTGTAGATGCGGTTGTGTGCCTGCTGGACAGTATTAATTACATTACCGGCAAAAGAAACATAAAGCGCTTGTTCAGATTGGTGCATAATTATTTAAACCCAGGCGGATTGTTTATATTCGATGTCAATTCATGCTATAAATTTGAGAATATATTAGCGGACAATGTTTTTTACGGCATAGATGATGATCTCACCTACATATGGCAGAACAGCTATGATAAGAAAAGAAGGATCTGTGAGTTTGATTTAACTTTTTTTATAAAAGAGAATGAGTTTTATAGGAGATATGACGAGCTTCACTACGAGAGAGCTTACTCTATCGAAGAAATCAGGGGATTAATAAGCTATTCGGGCATGGAGCTTGTCAACATGTATGACAATTTAAGCTTTTTGCCGCCCAAAGCAAACAGTGAAAGGATTTTTACGGTGTGCAGAAAAAAGAAGTGAAGCGGACAGGGGGATATGATGGGGTTTTTTGAAAAAGTATATGAGGTCGTCAAAGCCATTCCCAGAGGCAAAGTCGCCACTTATGGCCAGATAGCCAGGTTGGTAGGCGAGCCAAGGAAATCAAAAATTGTAGGTTGGGCGCTGCATTCAAACCCATATCCGGGCGTCGTGCCATGCCATAGGGTGGTGAACAGGAAAGGCGAGCTGAGCGGAGCTTTTGCTTTTGGGGGAATGGAAGTGCAGAAAAAATTGCTTGAGGAAGAAGGAATAATATTTGATGAAAACGGAACAATAAATCTCAAAGAATATTTATGGAAACCTGAACAAGGTACATAAATTGGAGTAATTGGGGTGAATTATTTAATTGACAAGCTGTTAACCGGTGTGATACACTGAGTTTATAGTTGAGGAGAAAGCTCCCCAATTTAAAAGTATTATTTTTTGTCAGGAGGAATTAAGTAATGGAAAGAGGAAGAGTAAAATGGTTTAATGCTGAGAAAGGTTTCGGCTTCATTGAAAGGGAAGGCGGAAATGATGTATTTGTGCACTTCTCAGCAATAAACATGGAAGGTTTTAAGACACTGGAAGAAGGACAGGAAGTTGAATTTGAAGTTGTTGAGGGAGCTAAAGGACCTCAGGCTGCAAATGTACACAAGGCTTAAACGAGCTGAAATGTTTAACATAAATTGAAGTAGCCAGTGCACAACCCCGGTATATACATGCCGGGGTTTTAAAATATATATGCAGATGCGCAGGAATTGTGATAAAATCAGTTTTTGGATGAATGCAGGACGATTATTGTAAAGGCATTATAGCAGCGGGAAGGAGTCTGGGATGAAAGATCATGTTGTCAGAGCGACTGCGGCAGAGGGCATGGTAAGAGCTTTTGCGGCAGTTACCACAGATACGGTAAGGGAAGCCAGAGAATTGCACGGGCTGTCGCCGGTAGCTTCGGCCGCTCTTGGAAGGACGCTTACCGGGGCAGTTTTGATGTCAAAGATGCTCAAGGGAGAAAAGGATACATTGACGCTTCAAATAAGAGGAGATGGTCCCCTTGGGGGGATAGTAACGGTTTCCGATTCCCATGCCAACGTAAGGGGGTATGTGTACAATCCTCATGTCCACCTGCCTCTAAACAGCATGGGAAAGCTTGATGTCTCCGGTGCTATCGGTCCTAATGGTTATCTTAACGTAATTAAAGATTTGGGGCTTAAAGAGCCCTATATCGGCTATGTCAATCTGGTCTCCGGTGAAATTGCCGAGGATATAGCATATTACTTTGCCTATTCCGAACAGATACCTTCGGTGGTATCTCTTGGAGTGTTGATTAATCCTGACGGGACTATCGCCAATTCGGGTGGCTTTATTATACAGCTGATGCCTGGGGCGGAGGAGGAACTCATCAGCTACCTGGAAGGCAGGATTAATTCCCTGCCGCCTGTGACAGCCCTGCTTTCTGAAGGCAGGGATGCCGAGGGCATGCTGGACCCGATACTCGGTGAAAGAGGTCTGGCTGTTGCAGACCGGGAACCATGCATGTATAAATGCAATTGCTCCCGGGACAGGATGGAACGGAATTTGGTGAGCCTCGGTCCGAAAGATATCCTGGATATGATCAGGGAACAGCATGGGGCGGAATTGCAGTGCTATTTCTGCAACAAAAAATATCAGTTTTCAGAAGAGGACCTGCGTGCGCTGATAGATGATCAATAGTGATATGAAAAGCTAATAAGCTCATGCGCAAGGAAGCTTTGCCTAGATTTGCTTAGATATAAAGAGGCTAAAGCGTATAATTTCAAATTAACAAAATTTTAAGTATTGACTTTAGATAATAATTTTTGTATACTAACTATTGTCTCTTGAGTGAGATGATATGAGAGGGCGCTTAGCTCAGCTGGGAGAGCACCTGCCTTACAAGCAGGGGGTCATAGGTTCGAGCCCTATAGTGCCCACCAGAAACCGGAAGTCAAAGGACAGGATGTCGAAAGGCTCGGAAGTTAATGTTAGGCGTGGTTTCTGATTTCTGGTATATGATGGTAAGTAATTTGTGGCCCGGTAGTTCAGTTGGTTAGAATGCCAGCCTGTCACGCTGGAGGTCGAGGGTTCGAGCCCCTTCCGGGTCGCCAAAAAGCAGAGTGCAGAAACCAGGACAGGTTTTGGATATTTGATAATAGAGCGGTATCAAGGATGCCTGAACATGGCTTCTGGCACCTGTAATATATGCCCAGATAGCTCAGTTGGTAGAGCAGTGGACTGAAAATCCTCGTGTGGCTGGTTCGATTCCGGCTCTGGGCACCATATGCGGGTTTAACTCAGCGGTAGAGTGTCACCTTGCCAAGGTGAAAGTCGCGAGTTCAAATCTCGTAACCCGCTCCAATGGCGCCATAGCCAAGTGGTAAGGCAGAGGTCTGCAAAACCTTTATTCTCCAGTTCAAATCTGGATGGCGCCTCCAAGAAAAAAAGCATCCTGAAAAGGATGCTTTTTTGTTTATAAGAAGCCAGACAGGTTTGAACTTGTTCAACATCTGGATGGCGCCTCCAAGAAAAGGGGCTGTCT
>Ga0134098_1000790_pt1 | contig 30438 bp, 28 predicted proteins | sample 9_3taG_FD_94456 | JGI IMG/M metagenome (GOLD analysis project Ga0134098, IMG submission 94456) | Switchgrass degrading microbial communities from high solid loading bioreactors in New Hampshire, USA - 9_31_10_142_A3 metaG | ecosystem: Engineered > Bioreactor > Semi-continuous > Anaerobic >... | reverse complement strand
GAAGAAATTATAGAACGCACTGACTATGCGGGAGAAGGCAGTTATAACATAGACGAACTAAAAGAATACAGTGATATAGAATTAGCAAAAGCCTGTATAAGTGCTGAAAACGATTATGCTTTATCTCAAATATAGAAGTTTGCAATAACGTGGGTATACGAAGTAGGTACTGCATTATTCGGCTACTATCAAAATAATAATTGCATTATAAAAAAATACTTGAAATTATAAAAAATCATTTTCTATCATCTGCACGATTCAGAAGTGTATTTCAACCACATTACATAGCAAAAAAAAGATGATTGAAATTAATGAACAAACCACTACGAAAGTTGAATACCCGAAAAAATATATAAACAATTAATGCGTTATGGACAGAAGTCTAGATCATTAGAAATATGTATTGTGATGGCATTATTAATTTTGAGTAGTATTTATTAATATAAAAGTAAATAGGTATAATTGAATTTATGTATATATAAAAGGAGTTAGTATGGCAAAAAAGCGTTTTGTTTTAACTTTTTTACTTTTGATAATATTTGTATTTTCCAGCTGCAACAATGTAATTGAGTATGACTTTGATAACACATTAGAATCAAAGATTACATTATTTGATTATGAATCTCCTGGAAATTCTACTAATCAGAGAAATAAACCATCTGACCGTCCAACTGAAGCAAATGAATCTCTTGGTTATAAAATAGAAAATGATCTCTTTATTTTTAATCAAAATAAATACCATATAATAGCGGTTGATGGTGGGGATTTGTCCGGAGAAAGACAACCAAATGTTGCTGTTGATGTTGGTTTTGGTGATAGGGTATATTGGGCTCTAACAAACGAATATGGCCAGCTTATTATAGTTTTGGCTGATAGAATTATCCTACAGGATGATAATACTGAGCCTGTAAATAAAAATGGTAGATATTATGATGATGAAGCAAAAGTTCAAGGTACGGAGTCTCCGTATTATGATTCTGGACATGTAATTGCAGATTCTCTCGGCGGTGTTTCGAATTCATATAATATTACGCCTCAAAACAGTATGCTAAACAGACACGGAGATCAAGCCTATATGGAAAAAATTATTCGTGATGCCGGCGGCTGTGAAAACTTCATTGCTATTATAACATATCCAGATACTTTAACACATATACCTTCTCATTACCATTATGAATATGAAATTAATGGAGAAAAAATTGTTGAAGATTTCGATAACTTAAATCCGGATGAAGTGAATGCTATTATTAATCAGGATTCTTCGTTTATAGAGGCTTCTGAACTTTTAAGAATTGATAAAAATAATGACGGTATAGTTACAATAAAGGAGGCTAAGGAAGCTGGATACTCCATGCCTATTTATTCTGATTTTTGGCTATATAAATACATGATTGACGGGGACGGTGATGGCATGGTTGGCGAATAATATTACTGTCATATCTTTATAATTTTACATAAAAGAAGGTGATTATAATGAGTGTTGAGAGTAAATATTTATCTGATACCATAAAAGAATATATATGGCCGACTTTTTCTATGGGCCTAAAAACTAAAAGAGCAAGAGATAATTATTATTCGGTTCTCTGTATGATATGTAATTATACAAAAAGGGATTTTCTAGATATAACATATACACAGGCCCAGGAATACTTTGATTATCTTCTTATTTCAAATAACAAGAAGAAGAGATTGGCTTTAAGTACCGTGCAAAGCAGATTGTCTATGTTAAACAGTTTTGCTAAATATATTGTTGAAAACAAAAAGAATCTTAATATAGACAGGCCATATACAAATATTTACATGTATATAAATATTCCAGAATATGACAATTACATTAAACCTGATGATATACCTTCGATTGAAGAGCTTAATAAGCTTCTAGAGGTTTCCTCGGATAATAATATGATGTATTTAATCTTTGCGCTAGTTATAAAATGTGCGTTTTCCACAAGTGAAATTTGTAAAATGAAGGAATCGCATATAGTAGAGGACCTTTCCGGGAGGTTTTGTGTAGAAATAAATGAGTATAATAAAATAAGACGCGTAAAACTGCCGGATGATATTGTCGGTATAATAAAGGACTATATGAAATATAAGCCGGCAGGTGAATATTTATTTTATAACAAGAAAGGTCTTAATCTAAAAGTAAGAAATCTAGAATCTTACTGTAAAAAATATATGAAGATGGCCGAATTAAAAAAGGCTTATACATTACAAGATATAAGAAATGCTGCAATATGCTATATGAAATCATCCGGAGCTAACGATGATTCAATAGCAAAATATATAGGTGTGGATGGTCGCTGGATGTATAGATATGATTGTGTGTTAGAAGAACTAGATTTGCAGGCCGTTGACTATTCAAAAATAATAATAAAAGCATGATATCTGTTATTGATTTTCTGATTTTCTGTAATGCTTAGAGTTTCTATAGTGATTTCTGGGCGCATTACTATTCGTTAAACCTTTGTTTAACGAATAGTTTGGTTTATATGGAAATGGTTGTTTATTACAGTATTTTTGACCCGCTCTCTCCTCTTTTCTTCTTTTTTACTTGACTTTAAATATGTATATATGTGAAATTTATATATATCGATATATCGGGGAGGTCTTTGATGGATACAAATAAATATGAATTAAGGGATTATCCGTGTTTATATTATCTTTCAAATAAATTAGATCGTGACGCAATGTGCAAGTTTTTTACTGGATTGGGAACGATGTTCGGATTAACACCGACTGAAATATCCAGGTGCTCATTATTATTCTCAAGTGCTACAAAAATTCTGTTTAATGGTAAAGGGTTCTCTGAAGAAGAGATCCTGAATTATAGCAAATCTGTTTTAAATAAGCCGTTTTCTGGGTGCAATTCACTGTGTAAGTGGAATATTGTAAAACAGTATGAAGTTGCTCAAAATTGCTGTATAGGATGCCCTTTATCAAAGGAATATAAAAATGCGCGCCTAGAGTGCGAACAAATGAACTTACGCGCTGTAATTCATACCGGTAGGCTATCTGGTCATGAATCAAATAAATTTATGTCTGTTGTATCAATAAAGTCAGGAAATGATATAAGCGAATATCCTTATATACCGTTATATAGCATGCTGAACCAGTATTTTATTGAAAACAATACAAATATGCCCTATGACGATATGATGTCCTTGATTTCATCGTTTAGTGAGTATGTATGCTCTAAAATGAATTATACAGATAAAGAAGCCCAGAAAGCTATATATGAATGCGTAAAAAGGGAAATAAATCATTTGTATGATTTTGATTTTTCATTATTAACAAATCAGGTTATGCATACGGTGTTTCTTGGTCTGGTGTCAGCTTATGAATACAAGCCGCCTAAAATAATGACTCCTGTTGCTGATGAATCCCCGGAAATTGAATTATCGGCACCTGTAAAGAAAAAAGAAAATGAATTGCTCTCCGCTTCTGACCAGTTAAAAATAATTGCCGTACAAAATCAAGAAGAAAAACGTAAAAATGATGATTTAGCGCCGCAAAATAAAGATAAAGGCTCTTCGGATCTCCAAAAAGAAGAAAAAAATAATAGTACTAAAGAACAGACAAAAAACAATACAGAATGTATACATAACGAATATAATATTAATGCGAAATATGACAATGAGCAGCTGGATAAAACTACTCCTCTGCCCTCATGTTTATTAACATATCCAGATTATAGCGTATCAGATGATATGATTGGTATTATAAGGCATTGCACTTCTGACGATCCTAAAGCCGTATTGGATTTCATTACGGATATATGCTCTAGCAGATATGTATGTATAGAGAGCGTGATTTTAAAATCCCGTCATGGTTTATTAATGATGACCGGCCACAGGCAAAGGTTTTACTTTTTTGATTTAGAATATTCTCCGTCCGGATACTTGTATCCTATAATGGCAGATGCGTCGAATATGAAATTTTTATCATTAAACCCTATACCGGTTATTTCTATGTTTCGTAAAATAGGTTTTAATGCGCTACAGATAGAATCCTTATGCGGTCTATATTGGATATATAAAAATATTGAGATTATAGATTATAAAGATATTTTTTTTCAGGTCTTATCATTACAAAAAGATAATCAGTGTGACTTTTATAGATTTTATATGCCATATTATGAAAGGTTATATAATGAGATAATAGCAAAAATAAATGAAGAAAACCTCAAAAAATATAAAAAAGGAAAAAAATTAGAACAAGTTTTAGGAAAAAGCTATGATTTATCTGATATTTTATATGGATTATCATATTCCGTGTCAGGACAAGGATTTTTTAACTATCAATTCAATTATAGTAAGAATGTACCGTTTATAAAAAAAGGCATACTATATGTAATTACACTTCCCGAGTTAAAAGATGAAGGCGCAGACAAAATAAATGAAATGTTAGAAGATATCGCCATAAAAGTTCATCATACTCCTGTAAAGGCTGATAGTTATTCTAGATTAATAACATTTTTGAATTATGGTCTTGAGTACTTCTCAACCATGCAAGGAGATATTTTCCTTGATGTTTTACTTGATGCAGTTAGAAGTACATATATGAAATACTATAAAAATACGCCATTATTAAAAACATATCGAGTCGAATACAAATAGTAAAAAACAGGAGAATCTATAATATAAACCGTGGATTATACCCACGGTTTTTTATTTTTGTATATTATAAATAGCATGTGGATATAGCACAGATGTATTATAGAAAAAGAGAATATAAATTTAATGGATTTATGTCCACGACAATATATGCGTATTTTTCAATGTTTTATAATGTCTATTACATATGTTTTTTTTATATAAATATACATCTGTTTATACCGTCTCCGCAAATGAAACATTTACTACCCACCTCGTATCAATATTTAGGTTATTAACATCATTTTTACACCGTTTCTTTAAATTCGTTTATCGACTGCTGCCAATTATAGTTATTGATTATCATCTGTTTTTATTACCTTCCATATACAATATTAACCTTTATAAATAATATTAATTTATAAATATTATCATCTATATATAATTACATTTATTTGAAATATATTATTAAATTATATAATAACCTTCTGCCCTCCGAATCGCCCTTCCTCTATTCTATTTCCTGCTGCCATATATCGCTTCCTTGTGCTGTATTGCATATATATATCCTTTAACCCTCCGATTAATCCTTGCTCTCCTGCTCTTTCCCTTACGACTTTCCGGAACTAATCTCTTTCCTTCTTCCTAATTGTCTTAGCATCTTTGATATTGACAGAAAAAATAACCTGCTGCTAAATAAATATATAAATCTGATTAAAATTAACCTATAATATATTCTTCTGCCCTCCGAATAATAATATAATTACCCTCCGATTATAATAATACCCTCTGAATAAAAGCTTGCGCACTTATTCTTTTTCCTTCCTTCTCTCCTTCCCTTCCTGCTTTTCCTGGTATTATTCAAACTATTAACATTTTCTTGACAACTATATAGGAGATAAGAGAATCTATATATAAGTAAAATATAGATTCGGAGGATGAGTGAATGCCTACGGACAGGGAAATATATAAGGCCGACCTTGCAGAATTCTCTTATTATATATATTCTAAATTTCTTCGCCTTGTTTTCAGTAATTCCGATATTGCCGGCCGTCATAAAATATTAATGTACTGTTTTCTAAACAGATGTATTTCAAAACACCAGTTATCAATATTATTTGGGAATACGAAGCTAAAAGTAAAGTCAACCTATATGGTTGTAAAAAGACTAATGGATAATGACTACTTATGTAAGTATACCCATGGCAGCAGTTCTAGAAAGGAAGCAAGCGAGGCGGTATATCTTATTACCAATTCTGGTATTAAATACTGTAAAGAGCTTGTTGCATCTTTATTTCCTGTATTAATGCCGGAGGAAACATTAGCATATTCCGGCCATCATTTTACTCTAAATGAAGTAATTGATTATCTCAGTATACGATGCCAGTTAAAACTACCGGCATATATAGAGCATTACCTCGGAGCAAGGGATATTTATACTTTCTTGCTCTCCTATCCTATTAAAAATGATTACAGTTTTGAAACCGAAGTTGGAATCTCTGAATCCGGCCTTCCTGTATCCTTATATACTCGTTCTTTGCTAGGGATTAATCTTAACTCTTATCCGGTGCGATGCGATGGACTGTTAAGGTACCGGTTAAGAGGCAATGACGAAATAAGATGGTATATAGAGTTGGATACTGGTACTCAGAGGGCAGCAGTATTGCAGAATAAGCTTAATAACTATATAGAGTACGTATTAAAATCAAATTCGTTTACTCCACTGGATTCTATCGTGTTTTCCATTCAAACAAAGCCTGGCGAATTAAATAATCCTTCTGATGAACGCAAGAAAGGGCTTGGTATTCGGGATTATTATTATATGGTAATGCTGGAGTTCGCTTTTAATCTTATGTATACGGTTCTCCCTAAAGATACGAGGATTCGCACCGTAGGAGAAGCTATTAAATATTTGGAGAGACTTCACCTTTATGGGGAGCTGGGACCCACTGATATAATGGTATATAAGTATTTTCGTGATGCGGATATCATAGACCGGTCAGCTCCTTTGGAGGGCCTTAAAAATAATTATCATAAATACCTGGATCTTAAGAAGGAAAGGATTGCTGAATCATTTAATGAACGCAATCAAAAAAAGTATGTCTCTCGCAGGAAAATTATACATAAGTGTGCTTCTTCTAATGACGAGCTGGGTGACTATTTCCGGAGGGGGTTTTCGTTATATACGGTACCTAATTACTGCATTGGAAACACTCTTCCATTCCTGATCCCGGAAATGTTTGACGCAAGAGATAAAATATGTAAAATCTTCTCTTCGGCGGGTCTGGTAGGTAAAGATTCCTTCGTCGGGTACCGGCCGTTTTATAAGGTAGATGACGATAATTTTGTTTTGAGAAACTCTTATTATTTCAAAAAGGAAAGGTTGCATATCATAGTCGAAAATATAACGGATGATTTCGGAGGGCTTTATAGGATTCGTCATCTGCTCAACTATTCTTCTATTCCGGCATCCTTGTCCTCGAGTAAGGTAATATGCTTGTATGATGATTCTTCGGCGGGCTTGGTTAAAGAAACTCTTTCATCAACTGCTATGTGGCAGCAGGTGATTAACATGCCTGGCAGCAGGATTTTAGATAATGATATAAAGGATTCGCCTGGCAGCAGGAACCTTAATAATGATTTTGAGATTTTATTTGTTAGTTATAGCTCTTTTGCGGCCGCGGAATCATTGTGTTTTAACGAATTTATAAAATAAATGTTAAATATTCGCTATTGTGTTTTAATATTATCATTGATAAAATAGAGTAGGCTATTATTTTATTTCCTTTTATATACATTTATTAAAAGAGGCTTGAAGGATATGTATAGTTATATTGGGGTATTGGTAAATGATAGTGGTACTTTTGATGTGGCGGACGTCATGATTGATCCGATTATATGTGAACAACTTAATGTCCCCAGAGAAAACCAAACAATTATAAAAGTCCGTAACATGCTTCCCGGAATTTATGAGGCATGGCATATTCTAAATGAAAAGCATGAGGTCTGCGAACTTCTTTTGCTGCATCATACATATAATTTTGACAGTATACATGAAAATGATCCTTTTTGTGCCGGGGTTGTTTGTGCTGCCCTTTCCCGGGCTGTCTGCATTGTAGATGAACGGTATCATTTTGATTCTTATTATTCTTATTTTAAATTGGAAGGGGAGGCGTTTTATGACGGCGATGATATATTAAAGCATCTGCCAGAAGCTCCTTACCCAGAAAGTATAAAAGAAAAATTACGGGTATTCGTTGAATTATTAAGAAGAAATGGAAAACACCCCACCGGCGCAGAAATATATAATATTACCAGGGATTATGTGATTTGGAATCTGTTCCGTAGTAATAAAATTAACTCCTCTCATTGGGCCGTAGATGTAATGAACCGTCTCAAAGGAAATATCCCGGCAACAGTATTTAAAGGCGGCGCTGTTTCTAAATGTGATCCTGGTTTCCTGCCTTGTTATGTCTATAGAAATAAGCTTTCTATGGTTTATGCTATCAGGATTCCGCTTGATCAGATAGATGTTTATGCTTCAGATGGTAATAACGGGACCTCAAAAATCATTAAGTTCCCTGAGCGGACGGATAAAGTATCTCATATCAATTTTTCTGGTAATAATATGAATTAGTTGTATTGAGGGTTTATTTGAAAGGAGAAAGAATGCAGCCTGTAAATATTAATGAGATAATAAAGCATATTGATGAAAAGCTTATAGATTTTTACGGCCGGGAACTCGAAAAAGACACAGGAATGACAATATGCGATTATATTGCATCTCTTAACCTGGGTTTTGCCGATTTTATTGAAGACTTAAAAGAGTCTCGTAAAAAAGCAAAAAAAAACCGGATAAAAACCAAGCTAAACTGGTATGCGTGCGCAATCAGGGATCTTGGCCAGAAAAAGCGCAGTAGCTCTCCTTTTAAATATTATAATTTACTCCTCAGCCAAGGCGAGAATCTTTCATGGGATGAGTTTGTGCTGAAATATACGGATTTTATTAACAGATGGAAAGATGGTGATCTGATGCTTACAGAGTTTCCTTTTCTGTCTGTATGTACACTGAAAACCAAGAAAAGCGCCTTTGAAAAGGAGCTGGTGATCCGCATAATAGACGTAATTGAAAAAGCTATGAAGAATAATAAGGAAGTTGAAAATGTTCTTTGCGATAATTCTTTTTCAAAGGGCGTTTCTCTGCAGCCTTTAGAGTTTATTATTGGCCCGATTGTGTCTGTATATTCTCCTGGTAGCTTGATGTTAGATATATATGTTGACAGTCAGAATCGGACCTTTTTATATAATGATTACCATGTTCCATGCAGTAGAGAATATGGCGATATTATGATAAGGTCCTTAATCCCTATTAATGAGATTACACAGCAGGAAACGAATCTGCGCACATTATCGGCCTTCGATGTTTCGCTGTTCCTTTATATTGTAAATTATGTTTATGAAAAAGACTATGCTACCTTCTTAAAAACGAGGACCTTCCAAAATTACTTGGTCGATATAGTAAAGGCCATGTACCCTAATGAGAAAAAGCTGTCTGCCAGGTTATACGCTAATGTTAAAAACTCACTTGTTAAACTTGCGTCGCTTAATATTAAAGGGTACCGTAATAACCAGGTGGTCAGTGTTATTAATTTTTTTGATTCTTTTAATCTTTTTACTGACGACAATGGAAAACAGGTAGTATCACTAAGCATCGGTTCATATATGTTTGAAAGAATCTCCACAAAAAAGATACAGCATATATACTCCGATGAAGTGAAGCTTATTGAGGACCGGTCTGCTCAATTTGTGTATTATATCTTTGAAAATGAAAGGCAAATGGCCTACGCTGAAAACCGCATCGATGTTCCCCAAGAATACAGCTATTCGTTCTTGCTTCATAAAATGCGGTTTCCGGTCCGATCCTCGGTCAGGGCAAATATGGACTTAATAGACAAGATATTCCGCTTGTTTATTGATTTAGGGATCCTCTTCGAATGGTATGAAAGAAAGATTAAATGCTTTGTCGTAAAGTTTAAACCTTTTACAAAGGATGATATCATAAGCTTGAATTTAAATAATCCTACTCCTCTACTTTCTTAATTTTAAACTTGTAATTTTGGGGTTTTAGTGGTATTATTTATAAGTAGTTTGATTTTAATTTATAGGCACGCTCCTATAAAATGGTTTTGGTTATGGTTCTTTCTATAGCCATGCCATTTTTTTTAAAGTTTTTTATAGGCTTTATTGGTTGTTGCATTTTTTACGTTCTTTTTTCCGGACAACTTTACATGTTTTAATGTTGGCTTAAAATTTTGGACCATTTTTTACGGACAACTTTACGTATTGCTTTTTTATACTATATATAGTATTATAATCCGTAAGATATTTGTTGTTTTGTGTAATATGTGTTTAATGCACATAAAAACACACAACAAAAAAGCTATTCCTTTGGAACAGCTTTTGAAACATTTTTTAATCATTTTGATCCAATCGTATTGGCAGTACGGTTTGGATCCCTCCCTTTTCGGCATAGGGAGATGTTTTGTGAAACATAGTGAAACGAATCAGGCAATTGCTCAAAAAATAAATGAGCTTCTGCCTAGCTTAAAGTAAGCCTTTCGTTTGTTTGCTTATATTATATAGCAGATATTACGATTTGTCAAATATAATCTTTGGAAGGAGGTACAGGTTATGGTAAATAACGAGAAAATGCTCCTTGCTGCTGCCATGAGAGCAGGAAGAATTGACTCTGTTTCTAAATTAAGGAAGTTTCCGAACCTGGATGCCTCTTTAATCAGGCTTATAATTGGCCCAATAAATATTAAATCAAAAATATACTCCTACTCTCCTATTGATGTAAATGTATGTAGAAAGAATGACTGTAGCACCTGGAAAGCTATCCAGGCAGAAAAAATATTGCCTGATCATCTTGCAGATCCGGATCCTGAAGGAGTGCTTATGCGTGAGCTCAGAATAAGCGAGTGCATGAAAATGTGTGAAAAATGCCCGTATGCCAACTCCGAGCCGGTTGCCACCTACATAAACCCAAGAAAAAAATACAATCTATATAATATATCAAGGTCAATTATTGATAAGCTAGGAAACAAGGAAATAAGGTTTTCGAAACTTATAATAAAGACCATGATTGTTTTGCAGTGCTGGCCATCGGAAATCGTAATAAGATCCGGAGATAGCGGCAGCGACGGCACTTTACCCGGTGTATATACGCCCGATCTAGCGAGAATCCTTAACTGCAATGTAAATTTTTTAGAGGATTGTCTATTTAATTTAGGCAACCTGGGGCTTATACAACTTGATAAGCAGGCTCCGCATGTGTATGATATTACAATACCAAATTATTATCTAAAATACGAAAAAGCAAGTAAAGGTGGCGTTGGATATATCCAGATAGACAGGTCTATCCTTGAAAAAATTATAAGTGAAAAAAATATCATTGCTCTGCGCGGTATGCTCCTGCAGCTGCTGTCAAATCCTTTTGCGTCCAGGACGGATGCGCCCAACAGTATTGCTCTAGATGAGTTTAAGCAGGTAATGCCTAAGTATGTAAATTATAAAACCCTTTATAATACAGCGCTAGAAAACACCCTATTTACGGCCGTATATGACAAGTTTAAATGCTCATTTATATATATCCCAAAAAGTAATTATAAGAGTGTGGCCGAACAAAAAACTGAAATACTGCAAACTCATGTCCGGTACCTGGGCAAGGGTATAAAGGCTTTAAAACCTACTTTTGTTACGGTACAAAACACTCGACAGCAGGATCCGGATTACAACAGGTCAGTAAATAAAGTAATAAACGATTATAAAGGTGATATACCGCAGGAAATCTTATCAAGTAAGCCTCTATTATCATTTATGAAAGACGCTCTCATAGTAAGCATAGAATACGGACTGAAAAATGTGCTTGATGCGATTAAACAACTAGAAATTAATTATCGGCTTTATGGCAATAAAATAAATAACGCCGGTGCATTGCTAAGATACCACTGCTGCCACAATATGCTTAATGATTATGCTTAGCCGGCATAATTAAAGTATTAGATTTGCTTCCCTGTCGGGAAGTTATTTCTCATGCTCTTTTCTGTTTTTTTGTTTCTTTTCTTTCTCTATTTTCTTTAAATCTTTATTGTTTTCCAGTTAAAAAAGAGTTGATATAATAGATTCTCATTCATTTTTTTATTCTGTTTATTTTAATATTATTTGCAAATCCAGATTTTATGTTTGCAAACTCATGTAAAGCGTTTATTTATTTGGTATTTTAAAAAACAAGTCCGGGTATTTTTTAGGATTTTCCCGATTAGTTGTTTTCCGGAGGTGCTTATTTTTATAGACTTTGGAGACTTTCTTTTTCTTACTATGAGATACTGTTTTATATTGATATTATTATGTAAATATAAATGAAAATATGATAGATATCTTGATAGATGAAATATAGACATTTTAAAGCTTTTATAAAAACATACCAATATGTATTATGCGGTTATTATTAAAAAAAAAAGGCGACCTTTTGCCGCCCTTTAATTTAGCTTTGTTTTCGGAGATTTGCAAGGAATTCTCTAATCTTCTTTTCCTCTTTTTCTGTGCAATAAATTCGGGCCATTCTTCTTCCCGTGGGCTTCCTTCCAGCCCCTTTTCTATATCCTCCCCAACCGACGTTTATATTTACACAGCCAGGAGCTACGTTACCGGCTTCTATTCCCTTTTTTATTAGTTCTGCTTCTAAGGGAATGGCCTGATCCCCTGGGACTTTAATCTGTATAGCCTGAAACTTTTTAGCATATTGTTCTCCATAGATAGCTCCTCTAATGTCTTCAAACTCTTTTGATATGTCATCTGCTGTCAGCCCGAATTTTTCACATATATTTTTTAATTCTTCTGCTGTAATTGGCCGGCCTACCTCGACGTCAAATCCTTCTCTTGGTATTAAGCCATATAAAAAATATTGATAATTATGTTTTGCTCTACGCCATTCATTCATCGGTGTTCGTTTGTAAGGTCTTATTGCTTTTTCGGGTATAGGTCTTTTGAGACAATAAGTATTATTAATCATATAATACTTATCATCTATTCTGATTACGAAATCCGAAGTTAAATTTGGGTCGAAAATGAGTTCATCAACTACTAAAAAATCGTTTTGATATTCAAACATATCATTTCCTCCTTAATATTTATTTTAATAATTTTCGGCCACAGCAATTATTTGCCTGGCATTTCGGTGCATATAATTAATGTTTTTTCAATATTATCACCACCCGATTTAATATTTTATTTTGATTTTAGTATAACATAAATCAAGTTGATTGTCAATAACCTTTTTCAAGTTTTAAAAAATTTTTTAGATGAATTAAGAAGGATTAAATTACATCCGTTTAAAAAGGCTGAATGATATAATATGTCCGGATGAATACTAATAATCCGAAAAGACCGTCGAATAAATAAAAATATATGTCAGGATACCAGAATAAAAGAGCCGTTTTAAAACGGCTCTTTTTAATAATAATGCGGTAATGATGTTGTAGTTCCCCTGTTAAATAAACTTAATTCTTTTCATTTTTTATTTCTCTTATAACGACAACCGCATCCTCGCATTTATTCATGTTTATCTGTAGTGGCGCTATCCATCGCAATATAAGTTTTCTTTCTTTGCTATTTCTCGGCCCGGTCCAAAAATGATGCCAATGCCCGCGCCTTACATGCGGTCTTTTTGACGTGCCTTTTCCTGTACGCAAATTATCAATGTCTGTATAACGGACAAATTTATCTGACGTTCTTATGCTTCTTATCATTTTTGTTGTCCGAATCCCAACGTCCCATTTTCGAATTTCTCTGTATTTATCTTTTATGTAACCGGTTCTTTTTGTGATTTTCTTTTGGTTAGGATTCTCTTCTATTTCAGCGTTTTCTGCGCATATATAAAGCACTAATTGCATGAGTTTTGATGCTGCTTCAACTAGATCATTTTTAAATTTACTCATAATTCCTATATCAAATATAGTTTGAATTTTAGCATTTATTCTCTGTTGGTCTGCCTCTGTTATCATGGCGGATATGCCGTCTTTTATTGTCCCGCCAGGAATCAAGTGAATGGCCATAGGGTATGTTGTGCCATCATAATTTAACAATAAGAATCTTAGTTCTTTACGATTAGTTTTTACATCATGTTCAATATGAACAAAAAAACCATGTAATCCTTGTAGCGATTCATCTGTTTCTTGTAATTCTATGTATATACAAGGGAAAGGAAGGTTTTTAAGTATTTCTACCGGTATTACACAATCTACTGCCTGGCTAAAAAGAATCTCCTGCATCTCCGGTGAAAACCTATATGCTTCTTTATATTGGCGCCATGGAGCAATAGCGGCCAGCTCTGCAGCTGGTCCTATCATAAAAAGAGACACATCTTCTCCCCTGCTTACAACTGCTATTGTACCGGAAATGGGTATGTAGCAATCATCATCCCAATTAGGCAAATTTATACCCCGATCGCTCCTCATGTTCTCTATTTCGTCCCAGCATGATGGAATATGATATGACCATTTATTTATCAATTTAAGGGGTGGGTAATCCATTATATCCTCCTGACAATTATTATATTTTTATATTAAGTTATATTTACATGGTAATGATTAACTAATCTTAGTATGTTTTTAAGGATTATTAATATGGTGTTTAAAGACGTAAATTGGTTTTAATATGTTATACTCTTATTATATGTTATATTATGCACAAACATCAAGGCGTGGATCATAATAAAAGCGCTTATTACTCTCCTACTGCCATTAAAGCCAGGTTATAACAACCTGGCTATAATAAAGTTAAAATTTGCACCATGCTGTGCATTGCTCCCTTTTATTATTTGAAGCGATTATTTGACCTATGTGCCCGTTTTTGATATTAAAATATATTATTTGACTTATATTATAAAAAACATCATCTAGACGGGTTTTATGGCCTGTGATCTCGTTTTTATAAAAACGATCTTGGTTTGATTTCATTAATAGTGCCCAAAATACCATCATATCATTAAAGTATGTGTCTTATAGATAAATTCTATTTTTTTGGAACGTATATTTGATTTAAAGAGTGTATTATCGTTTGGAAATAATTCTTTACTGGCTTCCAATCTCCCCAAACAACAACGGGCAATGGTTTTGCTTCTAAAAACACTTTTATTGTTTTATTAAAAACTTCATTATCATAAAACTTTAACCGTAAATAATGAAGATTGCTATCATTAATAAAGTACTTCATTCTTATATAGTTTTTGTTAGTATTAAAGCCAGCAAAGAAGCCTTCTACGAGACATTTCCGAAAAACACCTTTATAATATATATGAGCCGATCTTTTATCAGCAAGGAGCTGCCACATCTTAATACCGTTATATTCAAAATCTATAGAATTGCTTATGGCAAGTTCGTAAATTTGCTTAATAGTGTGAGGAGGAAGTTTTCGCCTTCTCTTCTGTCCTGTTTCTCCTCTTGTTGTTGATTCTTGGCCAGTTCTGGAAGGCTTCATAACGCTTTCTGTTGCCTTCTCAAAATCAAAAGTTGTTTCATCAAAATCTTCTATTTTGAAGCTTATCTTGGTGTATTTACAGTCCTTAATATGGGGGTGACTCTTTTGTGTAGCCCTAAAATAAGGTCTAATATCAGGATTTTTTAAATTGCATAAATACATATATGCGTCACAATTAGGGTTTGGGCAGTAAAACCTTATCCCTAAATCTTTTTCGGAGCAATTATGAGCATAAATAATATCCTCTTCTTTTCTATTTTTGGTTTTGTATGCGTATGAAATCATATGCATCATCCTTTAATAGAAAGTGTCTTGCTTATATTATAAGAAATATTTAGTAAAAATAAAAGTACAAAATATAAAAAACAACATTATTCTTATTTTTAAAGCATAAAACGAATAAAAAAATAAATAATGACCATATAAAATGTAATATTATAACACAATTTATTTATTTATTTTTGACTTTTTTAAATAAAAATGATAAATTACATATGGAGGTGATAAAATGGATGAAAATATAAATATTGGCACAGAACTTGATATAGTTGAAGATTATATTGATAGCTATGTTGAAGGAGAAAATATAACATATACATCAGGAGATGTTGCTAAAATTGTAGGTATCTCCAGAGACATGGTAAGGTATTACACAGTTGAATTTGAAGAATTTATAATGCCTGATAAGACAACTGGTGGCCACCTGAGATATAAAAGCAAAGACATTGACATATTAAAGCTAATTCTATCACTTCTAAAAACACATACTACGGCAGAAATAAAGGAATTACTAAGAGACAAAGATATAAAAACAGTTTATGAAAATGTTGGTGATGAGTATCATGGACTGCTAAAATTACTGCTAGAGAATAATAAATACCTTGCAGATCTATTAGTAAAGGGGTTAAGCGAAAAGCTTATGTATCCCAAAATTATGATGTTGGAACAAAAGCAAAAAGAGGAAGAACTATATAACACAATAATAAAAGAACTAGATTATTTGAAAAAAGAAAATGAAGAGTTAAAAGAGTTAATTAAAAAAGCATTTAAAAAGGAAGAAGAATCAAGAAATAAGAGAGGTTTCTGGAAAAGGATAAAAAGGAAAGGTAAGGAATAAGCGAAAATAACGAAAGAGAAATGCTCTTTCGTTTTTTGTTTTTTAAAAAAGCCTTAATAATCAAGGACTTCACGGCTCATATATTTAAAAAACGAATATTAATTCGTTTTCTGTGGTTATATTCAAAACTAATAATTTTTTATTATTTTATTATAAGATTTATTACGAATGCATTCGCAATAAAAACGAACGATAGAAAACCATATTTATGGTATATATTAAAACGAACATATTCGCTATTTGTCATAAAACAGCATAATATAATATAAATGTATATAACATTATGTCATATGTATATATGATATATATTTATATGTATATAATGTATATAATATAACGATATATTTGTATTATTAATTATTCCATGTAAATAGACTACTACGATTATATATAGCATGTATATAATATAAATGTAAAATCAATATATTATTTTAAAACAACTCTCTTATATAAATATAATATGGCGACATAATATATATAATTTATCATATAACATATATATTAATTATTGACATGTTCGTTTTTTTATATTAAAATTGAAGATACTGGAATAAAAAATATTTTTAGGAGGGTGTTATGAAAAGACTTGTAATTTCAATTGATCCAGGATTCGATGCGGCAAAAATAGTTATAAATAAGCGGCAATATAAATATCCATTTGCCGTAGAGGACATAACTGAGGAACTAGATAAGTTTCCGTTGCAAAGGACTGATAATAGCTTTGTTCTTTGCAAAATGGATGGAAGAACATATCTGGTTGGTGAATATGCAAGAAGATCATTACTAGAAGCTGAGCATCTGGAAGAAGCTAAAGTAGATATGGATAACTTTTATACAACAGGGAGATTCAAAACAAACCTGTTCAAAGTTGGATTTTTTGCTTTTATGGGCATGGCTTTATATGATTATGCCCAGGAAACAAAAGATATAAGTATTGACGATATTAATAATTGCGAATTATTCGTGGGGGTCGCATTGCCCCATGAATTTTGTGACATCCTATGGAAAACATGCATAAAGGATCTTTTAGCGGAAGATCATAAATTTATTTTAGATATTGGAAACAATAAAAATATAAAATTTGATTTAATATTAAAGGAAAATAATTGCGTATATAATAGTCAGGCTATTTGCGCACTTATTGATATGGTGTGCAATGACGATGGAAATATGATAGAAAAGGATAAGACTATTATGGATTATCTTCCTGCAATTGTGATAGACGCAGGATATAAAACGCTCGGGAAGTTTAAGCTTTCCCGAGATGGAAGAATGGATAAGGCAGAAAGCAATACGCTGTTTGCCATGAATAATATTAATGAACAAGTATCAGCAAAGATACGAGAAAAAGTGCCAAACATCTATCCATATATGATAGAGGACTTATATAAAAACAATGAATCGGTATACTATGAGGAGGATGGTGAAGTTAAGTACTTTAATATAAAAAAAATGAGAGACGAAATAACGAAACAAAAAGCAATACAGCTTATGGAGTATTTAAGACGCCAGCATAATAATCTACTTGATGTGAAGCTTATATTATTAGCTGGCGGCACCGGAGCTGCATATTTTGATACAATAAATGAATATTGCAGTAAACGGATTAATTTAAAAGATAAGGTTTGGCTGGCAAAAAGCGGCTTCGATGGTGCCGAATGTGACCCGGTATTTGCTATATCAATTGGTCTATATAAAGCAATGGCCCTACATTTTGATTTTTAATTGGAGGGTATTGATATGGCTGAAACAAAGTGCATCCGCTTGGGCAAAAAGGATGCGATACTGGCAAAATGGCGGAAGCTGGTATTAAAAAAAGGGGATCGGTTACAGTCATTGATAATAAAAAAAGCAATACTATATTATCTAAAAACTGGAAGATATCTTGAAATCGGAAAGATATATTTTGATCCCCAAAACATAGAGCCCGTTGGTGCTACAATAAACGTATGGCTCGATGATGAGCCAGAACTTTTGGAATGGGTTAAGAAAATGGAAACCCAAAAAGTTAAAATCACAAAAGTATTTAAAGAAATACTACATAATTGTATAACCATAGTACCAGATGAAAAAGAGGAGTTTATTCCTGGCTACTATGATATATTACTGGAATTAAATAATGTAGCTAATGTAGCGAGAAATAACGAATCTTATAAGCCGCCAGAAGAAACCAGATATAGCCCAATTAAGGAACAAAAACCAAAAAATATTGATAAAAATAATAACCCGATTAATATTCTTGGTTTAAACGTTAGGAGCTAAAATTTATATAAGCAACAAAAAGCATTGCCATTTAAAGTAAAGGGCAATGCTTTTTGTTATTGTAAAGAAAAAAAGAGAAGTTGACACGAACTATAAATATATGGATATAATTACTGATAGGAGAATCTTGCATATGAGAGAGTGTGAGAGATGTGGAAAAACAAGGGATAGATGTTTATAGCATAATTGAAAAAACAATAGAAGAGCATGGATATGATTATGAACAGCCGTCAAGAACAAATGTTATATTACGAAAGTTTATGGCTTGGCTTAAATCTAAGTATCCGGACATATTAATTTTTATTGGTTATGTTATTTCGTTATATCAACTTCTTTATATGTTCTCAAGAGCGTATTGGGGAATATATTATCTGGAACCGTTAGTGTTTGGTAATATAGAACGTAATGCTTTCCTCGGTATTATTGTGCCGGTAATTTCATGGTTTTCATCTACTTGCCTTGATTTTTGGCAATATAAAACAAGAAAACTTACTGGGTTAATAATTGTTTTATTAAATGTGGGCATGGTGTTTTATCAACTGTTTTTTTCGGGTGTTGCTTATTTGGTGGTGCCGCTTTTGTTAAAAATTCCAATCAGTCCGGATATTACGATCCGTATGGTTCTTAATTTAACAAGGCTGATTATATCATTGATTATGATAATAACATTCTCTTTAATATATATGTCATTGTTTAAGAATATGTTTGATCCCAACACGATAGGCATGATAATGCGATATAAGCTTAATAAGAGGTGGGATACAAGATATAATAAAAAATTCTGTTATGACTTAGAGATTGTAAGGTATATGACAAATGGAAAAATGCATCGTATTTTTGAAAAGGACAGGTTTTTGCACTGCATGTCTGTAGGTACAACAGGTACAGGAAAAACGTCTACTTGTATGGAGGTATCAATAAATAACGACCTAGATCGGCGTATGAAAAACGAAGACTGGTTAAAACGAAAAATTAGTAAGATGCTGAAAAAAGGCCAGGTCAAAATGACCAGGGATTTTGATGATGCGGAATTTTCGGTAAATTATTTTGTAGCAGATAAAGCTAAGTACAAAAAGAAAATTATGAGATTGCAGAAAAAAGCAAAGATAGCAGGAATAACTGCAATGGCTCCTAATGAAAGTTTTTCTGATACTTTATATATGTTGGCAAAACTAAAATCAATAAAGGCAAACAGAATTGACCCGAACTTAGACGAAAACGGATCGCATAAGGAAGGATTTATTGGTTTTAACCCGTTATATATAAGCCCAATACATAAAGGATTGCGCAAAAAACTCGAAATTTTTTCGAAGGCACGGTTGTTTGCCGATGTAAATCAGGCAATATTTGAGAAAGATGAAACCGGTGATATATACTTTACAAGCTTGAACCGAAACCTGACAACCGCAATAACTATTATGGTGCTGCTTACATATCCTTCTTTGAATAATGGCAAGCAGCCAACCCCTGATGTAGTACAAGATATTATAAATGATTTTTCAAAGGCAAAGGTATACAGGGATGAGCTGGTTAGGCTCTACTCTACAAAATTTAATAACAAAAAAGAAAAAAAAGATCCAATTATGGATCCTGGAAAGGCAAATATAGGAGAGTATCAGTTTGTTCTTGATGTTATTGATCATGATTTGCTTGGAGAAGGAAGAAGGGAGATGGAAAATCAGGCTAGAGGATTAAAAAATATCATAAATGAAATATTGTCAAATCCTCTTATAAGAGATGTTTTGTGTGCGGAGAACACAATAGACTTAGATAATAATTTTGAAACAGGTCAAATTACTTTCGTGAACTATGCTCTTAATTTGGGATCGGCTGGTATAGCCTTTGGCATGTTCTTTCTCCTTTCGTTTATTAACGCTGCATTACGTAGACCTGTAGGAAAAAATCTGCTTCCTCATTTTGCTTATATTGATGAGCTACCGGAGCTTCTTCATCCGGAATTGGGCAGAGCGTTTGCTTTGTTTAGGCAATATATGGTCAGCATGTTCGTTGCTTTGCAAAGCCTTGACCAGTTAGACAGGTCTCCAAAAACAAAATATCTTAAGAATGTACTATTAGGCGGTTGTGCTCATCAGTTTGTTTTTGGCAGGATGTCCAACGCTGAAATGCAAATATATCAAGATCTAAGTGGCACAAAATTAGTTACAAAGGAAATGAGCGGTGTGTCTGAAACGGCGCTATCTATGGAAAATACATCTTTGAGTACTACCAAGCGTGAAATAGTCCAGAAAGAGCCATATTTGGAAGGTGGAAATATGAGATATATGGACTTTCGAGAAGTCACAGTATTTACTGTAACAAAGGGAAGTCCGGAAAGGCCTTTCTATGGGAAAACATTTTTCCTTGAGGATATTAAGAAAGTTAAGATTCGGAGATATAGATTTAACTGGAGTAATTATTTTGTCACAGTTGATGGGTTTACGGAGAAGGTAAGTAAGCCACAATCATCTGTTGCAAGCCGAATGGAAGTTATAGAATTTGAAAGGGTGTTAAGTGATATCGAGAGAAAACAAATAGGAACTGAAAAAACGGCTGAGACCGTTGTTCATGAGCAAGAAATAAAATTAAATAATATTAGTAGCAATAAACAGAATGAAATCTTTTTATCCTCCGGGAAAGAAAATGTAGATACAGATGCATCAGAGCATAATGATTTTGATGATGATTTGATGAGTGCAGCATTTGAAATTGATATAAATGAAAACTAAAGGAGAGAGTAAACGTGTCTGACAAGAAAAGATTTCCATTTGTTTATCATGAAGGGATTTATGTCAAGTTCTTAAATAAATATAAGCATGGTGCAATTAAAAATATTAGGATGCTTTTTGAAAGGCAATTTCTTGATGACGTGGATACAGCTATATTGCTTCACCTCCAGAAGTATGTATATATTAATGCTTTTCTGCTATATGTGCTTCTTGATAGGCAAATGGTGGAGTGTAACTTGTCTTTCTGTAAAAACAGGTTATCGAAGTTAGAGAAACTTGGGTTTGTGGTACGGTTTCAGTTTATATATCCGGATGATAGAGGGGTAGAGCACGCAACGCCTTTTGTGTACTGCTTATCGTCGAATGCAAGAAAGCTATTTCCGGTTTCTTTTGACCAAAGTTTTGAAAACAACATCATGGAAATAGACTGTGTACAAAGAAGACTTTCGTTTAATCAGTTCCACATAATGCTTGAAGGGCAGTATGAAAAGGCTTTAAAATTCTCTTCTTATCAATTTGGCCGAGAATTTGATGGGTTATATAAGTTAACTTTTAATAATCAGCCTTTGGTCTTTTATGCCTTTTCGATACGGTCAAATGAAGGATGGGAGAAGCAGTATTTAAATAGAGTAAGACAGTTAAAGGAATATATAATAGGCGCAAATCTTTCTTTTTCTGCAATATTGGTGATATGTGAATATGAGTATCAAGCGCTTAGGGCAGAAAGAGTAAGAAGCGGCGACAAGGGTCTTTGTAATTTAGACATATACTATGTGTGTGATTATGCAGCTGTAGCAGAAGGGGCTTTATTACATCATATAATTGCGGTTAATCCGGAAAAGAATTTTTCAAGTTATAATATAATAAAAATTCATGTAGATGGCCAGGTAAAAGAAAATGTTACTAACAAAGCAGTAAATGATAAGGAATAAGGCTCAATTTAAAAATAACTTCTCATGGATTCCTGCTGTTTATTCGTGTATAAAAAATGGAAAATGTCTTGACATATTTGTGCTTTTACTTTATACTTTAATTGTAATTGTTAATTTGTTTTTGGCGGACATTACATGTTTGCCACGGTGCGTTTGCCCATTATTTTTTGTGGGTAATCGCTTTTTTTATGCCTATATCTAGGTAATGGGCGCTAAATATAGGCATGGTATATGCCACAAGTTGGTATATACGCATGGTCAGTGAGATTATGCGTTAGGGGATGATTGGTTTGGCACATGGTATTAAAAATGTAACAAAAAATAACCCGTGTCCTATTTGCGGAAAGCCGGACTGGTGTGGTTTTATGCCGGCCAGTAATGGCGGTTATTTATTAATATGTCAAAGGGACACGGAAAAAGCCAATGCCATAGGTAGAGATGGAAACTTCTATGTGGTTGTCGGCGTTTCACAAAGTGGCGCGACAATCTTTGAAGAAGCTAACCAAAGAAGACAAAAAGAATTGGCCCGGAAGGGCCGCAGCCATGATTATGAGTTTAAACAAACGCCTGAACCCAAAACGCTTGCAGTTTTTGATCAAGTGGAGGTTCTCCCCAACAAGAAACTTCATCAAATATATAAAACCATGATGAGTTTCTTAACACTTGAACCTTCACACCAGGAATACTTAAAAAAAGAAGGATGGACAGATGAACTCATAAAAAAGTACGGAATAGTATCGTTTCCGGAAAAAGATTATTTAAGGTTTAAATACAGGAAAGATACTAATTCAAAAAATCCGTACAGGAAAAAACTAGCCAGAATGGTTATGGATGAGTTAGGTCTAGACAGCCTAAGAGGCGTTCCTGGTGCTTATCGGGATAAAAACGGCTGCTGGACGTTTGCAGGGCGTTCTGGCATAATATTTCCCCTACTAGATATCCACAAAAACATATATCGGCTAAGAATAAGAATGGATTTCAGAGATGTAAATGCGGAAATTCATTCTAATTCAAACGGAGATGATTATTTTATAGATAACGGGGAAATTAAATTTATAAGCATGGCTGGGATTTATCAAATTTTTTCCTCCACTGGAGAAAAGATATTTGATAAATCTCAAGGGAAATACAGAAACTTTGCTTCGTATTTCCCTGATGAAAAAGCCGAAAAAGAAGGCTTTATTAAAAATGTATATTCTGAAGGATGTGAGGCAGGAAACCAAATCGGGTTTTATTACGATGCCTCCAGGGATGATATGCATATAGCATACATCACTGAAGGCGAAAAAAAAGCCATATTTTCCAACGAACATCTTCGGGCACCCTTTATTTCTTTTCCTGGAGTGAACAGCTGGAACCTGTTATTCCAGGGAAATAAAGGAGAGCGGCCGATAGATGTTTTAAAAAGAAATGGAGTTAAAATAATTATAATTGCGTTTGATGCTGACAAAAAAGTTAATGAAAGGGTTTTGTCAGCAGAAAAGCAAGTAATAAATTCGCTCCGCTACGAAGGATTCGTAGTAGGAGTGGCAGAATGGGATATTAAAATAGCCAAAGGGATTGATGACCTTTTGGCTAAGGGATATAAACCCACATATGCTGTCATATAATCTGTACTTGTGGATGCCCATTACACAGGTATCACGCCTTTTCCCCTGCTTTCCTCCTTCCAAAGCGGCATGTACCTTTTGTACATGCCGCTTATTTTGAAAATAAATACTCATCTTTAAACGTAAAACATGTTTTTATGATGTCGTCATTTAAGTATTTTCCGGAATTACATATTTTAAATTGACCGGATGGTTCTTCTGCATACCATAATTTATTCTTTTCAAAACATAAGCCAATTAATAGCGATTCTGTAAGTATTCTAAGCGAATCGTCTCTTGGTCTATATGTCATAAAGCTTTTCTTTTTACAATAATCTTCAATTTCATCTATAGCATTTATTGCCGCGGACTTGCTTCTTATTGTGTGCTTAGTTATTTGATTAATAAGATCGTTTGTTTTCGGAGGATCTTTGCCGAATATATTTGTTAGGCTCATTTTTAATAGTTTGTATCCTTTTAATTCAAAGGACGTAACAGTGCGGTGGTTTTCCGGAATAACCAGGTTTGCCACGAGCATGCGTCCTTTGATAGGGGATTCCTCAGAAATATTTCTTTTTGGCCTTGTTATTATTGTGCGATATGGGTCAGCAAGAACCAAAGAAATACCGCTTTCATTTTTTATTATGTTTTTACAAAACATTGGAATGCTCATTATCAATTCTTTATAATTGTTTGCTCTGGCTGCATTAAAAGCGGTATCTAAAAGATCATTTAAAAAGCAGCCATTTGCATGCTCAAAAAGTGTTTGCTTGTAATAATAAAAAACCGAATTGATAAATTCAAAAGGGATTTTTTTATACATAAAGTCATGATAAGGAAAGGAAAAGTGTTTAATTGTTTCAAACATTTCTTTGGCATCAATCCGTTTGATGGCGGCTTTTAATTCCTGATTTTCCTTTTCAAGATTCTTTATTTCATTGATTAGGTCCTCTCTTATCACACTCAGCCTCCCCTTTTTTATAAATAATAATTTCATTAGTTATTTTAAATTAAAAAATTTTTCTAATCAACTTTATATACTATTAAATTTGTTTTTTATTGTTTACTTAAGCTTATTGTCCTCTATTTATCGGGTATTTCACCTTCGTAGTGGTTTGTTCATTAATTTCAATCATCTCCTTTTTTGCTATGTAATGTGGTGGTAATGCACTTCTAAATCGTGCTGATGATAGAAAATGATTTTTTAGAATTTCAAGTAATTTTTTAAGCAGTCACCTTTTGTAATCTTCAAATCTTTCACAACTTCTAAAAATAAACTTGTTGTTTACCCACCGCTGAAGTTCACGAATTTTTTTAGGAGCATTTTGCTTGTCATATATCATTACATAAGGGTCGTAATCTAGATCTTTCAACTTGTATATACGATATAGGTCAAATTCAAATTCGGTATTGTAATTTACTAATACATAAACCCTAGTTTTCCTCATGTTTATATCAGTCTGCTTTTTAAAATATTTAAGATTTTGGATTATTAAGTCTGACTGCTCATTTGTATCCCAAGCAAAGTGAAGCACTTTTAACTTTAGTTGCTTAATTTTGTCAATTACCTCATCTGTCATAAGTCTTATATCTAACCCTTGAGTAAAATCAATATATGCATTACTCTCTATAAGTTGGTCAAGTAATTCTATTTTGTCAGGACAAGCAAGTAAGTTAGGGTCTAATAGTTTAATCTCTTTTTGTCCATTCCAAAATTGTCTTAAAGACGCTACTTGATAACTGTACCTACCTTCTTTTTTACTTACTATGCAAAATGGACAGTTTCTTGGGCAGCCTCTCGTTAGAAAACCGTAAGCAACATTTTTTATTCCATATAGTTCATAATCAGGATAAATATTTTCAATTTCGTAAGGTAATTTGTTTTCAAGTCCATATCCAGTCCCGCCTTTTATTATTTCATCAGCCTGGATGCAAATTTCATAATCTGGTGTAAAATCGAATACCTTTGACATATACACCCTGTCATATCGATTCAAAGGGAAAAACCATTCTACATCATCACCTAAACTTTTATGATAAGCAGATATTTTCATCAATGGCAAGTTTGGAAAATTATGACCGTCAACATCTATTAAACCTATCTTCAAATTGTCACCACCATGAAAGTTGTTTGAAATGTTGTATACTTTTTTATGCTTATTTTTGTAAACCACCATCAAAGTTGTTTACCTCATTTATCTTGTTTGAAGAAAAATATAAATAATACGCACTGCTGCAAAGTAAGATAATATTAATACCACTTTTTCTAATATGCTGTTCGTTTTAATTAAACTGACCCCATATTCTTTTTGGCTTATAGGACCTAGTAATTTTATTTTTCCTGAAAAGAAATCATAAATAATATGTGAAAGTATTCCTATGCTAAAGCCAAATAGGATACTTATAAAAATCATTTTTGTAATGTAGTTTATATTTGAATAATGAATAATACTTGCTATCCCTGCTGCCATGCCGGTCAATAAAAGCCAAGTGATAGGGTAGTGTGTTACTCCCCGGTGGCCAACTACCTTGCTTGCTGATTTAAATATTTTGTTAAACAGGGCGGGTATTTTAATTAGTAACTGCAATAGATATATTGGCCATGATATAAACCAAAGCTTCCTGCCTGCCGTACTTTTTTTCTCATCTATGTCCGGTAATAGGGCACAGACGGAGGAGAATAAAGCTGATGAAATACAAAAAACTATGTCTTGCCCGTATGGAAAATCAGGAATATTTTTCTTAATAAGTAATGCGGTGGCGGATCCAAACAAAAATCCGCCGGCGGCGTGTGTTTTCCAGGTCATATTCCCTTCCTTCCCTTCCTTTTAATAACGATATTCTTTATTATAATATATCATACCGGTATGTTATATGTCAATAAAATATCATACCGGTATTGTATATATAAATTCATTATGTTATAATCCTTTTCGAAAGAAGAGGAGATGATGTAATGGGAAATGCCAGGACAAAGGCAAGTAAAAAATATAATTTAAAGAACTATGATCGTATTGAAATATTTGTGCCTAAAGGAATGAAAGCTGTTATAAAAAATTTGATTAGTCCATTATCCTTAAATGGCTATATTACGGGATTGATTAAAAAGGATATGGAAGAAAAGGGATTCGATATATTCTAAAATAATCCTGGCAGCAGGAGAGAGAACACAAAAAATTGTTGTAATTTTTGGTATTATATGTTATATTACAATTGAAAATTGTGTTTGTTTTTTTTTCCTCGTACATCGAGGAGGGGGTATTGGTCCGTTTATTGCTATTGCACTAATTCTGTTAGAATTAGTGCATTTTTATTAGGAAACGGATCGGATGTTTAAAGGAGGTGTTTTTATGAAATTCATTTTAAAGCAAGATCGGGCCGAGTTGGTCTTAATGACTTTCTTTACATCTTTATTATTGTATATGCTAGTTGTCTTTTTTTTAAAAAATAAAAATAAAAGGACGATGCGCATATATCTACTAAAAAACAAGGATGTCTTTTGTACCATTACATATGCCATATTTTTGATCCATGCGGCTGTTGGATGCTTGGTAAGCCGCATAGTGGACAATATTGTGGTGTACTTTGGTACTATGTTGGCGGCAACGGTTATCGTCAACAATTTGTTTATACTGGGGTATGGACTTAAAAGAATTAAGGACATAGAATTCCAGGAGGTTTCTGATACTTATAGAACCTTGATTGATTATACAGAGGCTTGCGATATGATTGCCTCTGTGATGGCGAAATTCATTGAAGAAATAAAAAATGAGGAAGAATTTATCTTCAATGACTTCTATGAGTTTTGGATTTCCAAAATCGAGAAGTATCTCGATATGAGGATCCGGTTCTTTGAATATTTTGAAGTCAATCATGAACTCAATCATATTGACTTAATAAGTTGTTATGTTAAAGAAAAGGTCAAAAATTACAATCTGTGGCATGATAATAAGGCGATCAAAAAAATGGCTGAAGACCTTTTCTTACAAAAAGGCGTTACTTTAGCAAGTAACGTCAGGATTATTCCATTAAAATCTGATGCTTATATATTTATTGAAGGAAAAGGCAATCTAACAGATCATGACTATTTATTTTTAAGAAATACATTTTCTGTTTTATGGATTGCTGCAAAGGAGGATAAAGAGAAATGGCTGGAAAACAAGACAGGCCAAAAATAAAGACAAAAGAAAAAACAGGTACCGGCCGAGGATATGAAATTAAAATTAATAATCCTGCGTTAGAGAAAGCAAAAAAAATACTAGCTATGCTTACAGCGGAAACCTAACGAAAAAAAGAATCCTGTATGTCGTTTTTGGCGTACAGGATTCTTTTTAAATTGTTTATCCTCGTTGTTTTTTTTTGCAGGCCTTGCATTTTACATGATATTTTGTGTATAATATGTATAGGAGATGATTTATTAAAGGGAGGGATGAAATTGACTTATATTAAAAATGGATGTTTAGAAAAAAGGAAGGATAAAGATTATAAGAAAATGGATCAACGATTTCAGATTAATAACCCGGCCCTTGATCGCGCAAAAAGAATACTGAAAACCATTTATGAAGTTCAAAAAAACGGTAAAAGCCATTATACAGCAGTGTAGTGGCTTTTTGCATGGAAATATAAAAAACCTGTTGAATTAAGCCTTTTTATATGTTATATTATATTTGTAAATTTTTATTGTTTTAATACCCTGCACATCAGGGAGTAGGATTGCCGCTTTGACGAAAAAATTGCACTAATTTATAGAATTAGTGCTTTTTTAATGCTCAAAGCGGTCTTAATATTTTTAAGGAGGTGTCGATGATGGCTAGAACCATCAACGGGAAGTCGTTCGATGAGATTATAAAGGAGCTCTCAGCCCCTTTTGATGTCAGCGACTTCCAAAAAAATATTTTTGACTTTTTTTATTTGCCGGTTGAAAAATACCAACAAAGACTAGATGAGGTTGTTGGCATATTAAATTATGATTTTGTTACCACGAAACCTCAAACTTGTATTATTGGTACCGTGCCTCACATTTCATTATGCGGTACCATAACACTTAGGGATGACGACGGGAATCCCGTCTGCTCTAAGTCTGCATGCGGTGGAGCTCCGGTTATATTAAAGAGCAAAGACAACGAAGCTGCGGCATACAAAAATGATCTTGAGACTGCAACTCAAGACGTTTTTAAAAGGTGCTGCAAGAAATTGGGTATAGCCGAAGCACAATTAAAATCCCTGAGGCAAAAAAACGATGAAATTGATCCGGAACAACCGGTATCTTTATACCTGGTAAGGCTCAGGGAAGCCTTCTCTTCATTAAAAAACAGAAACAATTATGGCTATAGCGCCATAGTTGATATTAAAGGGGAGAAGGAACCAAGGCGGCTAGTTTTATTCAAATCTGCAATAGAACAAATCGAGAGGTTTGTTCCTATTGGAGATTTCATAAAGAATTACGGACCGAATAGTGAGTTATATCTCTATGGCCGCCTAATCACATTTAATAAAAAAAACGGAGATAAGGAACTCCAGTTAATCATGGAGCGTCCTTATGTGGAAGAAAGGAGTTGACAGAATGTTGGTGGATTTTCAAGCGGCAGAGGAAGAGTTTGTTGAAAAACATTTTGAATATGGAAACAACGACGAAGAAATCTTACAAAAGAATTTTTTATCTGCTCTAAAAGTATATGAAAAAGCTAATTATATATGCAATAATTATGCAGAGCAGATTTGTAACGGTGAAGTGGTGGATTCTTCATCAGCATCCTTAGAATTGCTTAATTTAATATTTGCATATAAATATGCATATGAATTTAGAAAGGCTTTGGAAGGTCGTAAAGGTTTATGACCGGTACATTATCGTAAAGGGGGTGTTTGGGCTGTTTCCTATACAGCCCGGAAAGTATGAATAAAGTAATATTAATTGGACGATTGACCAGAGACCCTGCGGTGATTCATACGCAGGGAGAAAGGCCTGTGACAGTTGTAAAATTTACACTGTCAACGGAACGTAAATACAAAAAAGAGCAAGAAAGCGACTTCATTGGTTGCGTTGCTTTCGGTTCGACAGCCAAATTTATAAATAAATATTTTAAAAAAGGAATGAAAATGGCTATAGTCGGGCACATACAAAGTAGCAGCTATAAAAAATCTACTGGCCAAAAAGTATATACAACCGATGTAGTTGTAGATGAGGTTGAATTCGTTGAAAGAAAATCGGCCTCATCCATTGACGAACAATCTTCACCGAAGGGCAGCTCTTCAGGGATCGACTTCATAAACGTTACAGATAGCCTTCCTTTTGTTAATTAGAAAGGAGGCTGTAAGTATGACAGAAAAAATATTTTGTGTAACGTATATTGAAAACGGTGAAGAAAGGTCAATAGAAGTCCCTGCTTACTCGGAAGAACAGGCAATGTTTCTTCTTGAGATGTTTGGGATAAAAATAATTAAAATAATTGACATCGAATGTAGCATAAGAATTAAGGGCGCTGGAGATTTTTAATCTCCAGCACCCTGTTTACTCTTATAAATATAGGAATGATTTGCAATATAAGATAGAATTGTTATTTTTTTTGTGAAAATTATGGGAAAGATAGATAATAATGTATTGACACTACCAAGGGTGATAAGTTAGATTTTTTGGTAAGGTCGATACTTGACATAAACAGCTTTATAGTCAAGGAGGAT
>Ga0134098_1000786_pt1 | contig 30544 bp, 32 predicted proteins | sample 9_3taG_FD_94456 | JGI IMG/M metagenome (GOLD analysis project Ga0134098, IMG submission 94456) | Switchgrass degrading microbial communities from high solid loading bioreactors in New Hampshire, USA - 9_31_10_142_A3 metaG | ecosystem: Engineered > Bioreactor > Semi-continuous > Anaerobic >... | reverse complement strand
CCGTCGATCAGATCCGCACCGCCCTGGTCACCACAGCGGTCCAGACCCTCAGCATGCCCGAGGGTTCCGCCAGCTCCAATCCCACCCCCTTCAATATGGGTTCCGGAAGGCTGGATCTGGAGCGGGCGATCAATGCCGGGGTAACCTTCGATCACGCCTCATTCGCGGAGGATGAGTGTCTGCTGAGCTGCTCGTGGACGCGCCAGATCCGCAGTGTCAGCGACACAGAAACTACCTGGACGGCACATGTGATCGCGCCTGAAGGCGTGACCATCTCCGTAACGCCTTCGACCTTCACCCTGCCGCCAGGCCTGATCGGTGAGTTCACCGTGACGGTGGACGGACAGACGGTTTCTGAAGATGATTGGTTCCACGGCGCCATCATCTGGGAAGAGAGCACCGGAACTCATCCGGATGCTTACATGCCGCTGTCGGTTAACTTCACTTCAGCTCAGGATGCCTCCGTGCTGACCAAGACGGCCGATGTGGACAGCGTGGAGCCGGGAGGCACCGTAACCTACACCATCGAGCTCACCAACCCCTTCTCCATCGAAGAGACCTTCATCGTGCGTGATGTGCTCCCTGAGAACCTGACCTATGTTGATGGGTCAGCCACCGGCGGCCTGACGTACGACGCGACAGAAAACGTTCTGGAAGCAGTGGTCACACTGGATCCGGCCTCACTGATGATCAGCGATGCAACCGGTGACAGTCCGGCAGGTTATTTACCATTAACCACTATCACACCGGGGCTTCCTCCCCTGCCGTGCAGCGCTGAATGTGACAGTGTGCTGATCGATCTGAATGTACCGCCTTTCTTCTACAACGGTCAGATGTACACCTCGATCACCATGTCAGACGATGGTTACGCCGTGCCTGGCGGTACAGCTGCCAGCGAACCCTTCCCTGAGGTGCTGCCCAATCCGAACGAGCCGAACAATATGCTTGCCCCCTTCTGGACGGATATCGACATGGATGGGACAAGTCCCACAGACACCGGCGGCGGCAACTGGTATGCGAATGTCGTTACCGATGGTGTGTCTGACTTCACCGTTCTCGAGTGGCAGGATGTCCAGCGCTTCGAAGAAGACACGACCTCCTTCTCCTTCCAGATCTGGATCGAGGTGGGCACCAGCAATATCTGGTTTACCTACGGTCCGCTGACCGGCTCGCTGGATCCGGTAGTCGTGGGAGCCGAAAGTGAAGGCGGCGAGATCGGTGACACGTGGTACGCCAACATCGGCGGAACGGAGGAGGGGACGCCTGTTGCTGAAGGCGATGAGCTGGTAGTCGCTACAGAGCCTGGCGGCAGCGTCACATTCACTTTCGAGGCAACAGCGAGTGAGGATATCAGCCTGGGCACGCGCATCACGAACGTGGTCGAAGCCCGTGCTCAGACCATGAACCAGACCTTCATCGCCTTTGCGGCTACGTTAATCGAGTACTCGATCAACTATCTCCCGTTGATCTTCAGAGATGCGCTTGTATCGGCTCCACCTGCACCATAGGCGTAGCCTGGTTACATAACACGGGTCCCCGGCGGTTCGCCGCCGGGGTCTTTTTTTCTCTATGATGATCAAAGAGTAATAAAAAAAACAGAAACTGGAGGGTGTATTGCCAGGTTACAGTATTGTATATACAAACGACCTTTTTGGAATCACGCTTATATTGACGAAACCACTTTATGTTGATAGAATTTATCAAATTCTTTCACCGGGAATGCTATCGAGACACGCAAGGAGAGGTACATTATTATGCTGGCAGATCAGACCCAGACTCAGGCAGTGACATTAACTCCGGCCGCAGCACGCGCCGTAAAAGAATTACTCGAAAAGCGCAATCTGGAAGGTTATGCTCTGCGCGTCTTCGTTCAGGGCGGCGGCTGCTCCGGGTTTCAGTATGGTATGGCATTAGAGGGAAATATCCGCGAACGGGACCAGACCTTCGAAGAAGAAGGTGTGAAGGTCGTGATCGATGAGATTTCGATCGATTATCTGCGTGGTTCCACCATCGATTACGTCGAAGACCTGATGGGCAGCGGTTTCAAGATCGACAACCCGAATGCGGTTGCTGCCTGCGGCTGCGGAAGCTCTTTCCGCACCAAAGACAGCGCTGGCGACCAGGGCGCGGGCGGCTGCGGCTGCCATTAATTCGTCATCACAGGACCGAACACAAAAAAGGCCGGGAATAAACCCCGGCCTTTTTGATTAATTACCCTTAACCACAATTGATGAAGCACAATTAATGGCCGCGCAGCAGGGAGAGCAGCGTGCCGAATAAGCCGATGATCGCCATGCCAATAATGATCAAACCTGCCGGCACCCGGCCTGGCCCGCCAGGAGCCGTACTGGTGAAAGTCGGGATCGTAAACGGCTCGGGCGGTGTATAGGTCGGCAGCCGGGTGGGCGGCACCTCGACCAGAAACTGCGCCGCCAGCGTTGGATCGATGGTCGCCGTTGCTGCCGAGGTAGGCGTCGGCGGCACCTCTACATCGCGCAGGATTCCATCCACCCGCACCAGGGGGGACCACACCCAGCCCACCCCGCCGGGCGCGCCCGGGTAGGCGATCAGGATCCACTCACCGCCTGGCGATTTTCCCAGGGCCGGCACCTGCTGTCCGGGTACCAGCACGCCCACCGCTTCAAAATAGACCGCGTTCGGGCCGGCGCGCACAAACGCCTGTCCCTGCTCGTTATCCAGAACCAGCGCCGTGGCTGGGGGTAGCGTACCGGTTACGGTAGGGATCGATCCCGTAGGCACCTGCGCCAGCCTGTCGGCCTGCACAACCTCCGTTTGCATAAAAAACAGGCTGATGACTGCCACCACAGTCAGCAGCGCTGCGGTAGTTTTCAATCGCACCATAGTACCTCCATTCGCTACTGCGGAAGCAATTATAATCCATACCGCGCAGGTTCGCGCGCTCAGGGCCGCTGGCCTTCTCCTCGAAATCACGGGTGTGCGCACCGGAGATCAACCTTCAGAGGTGCAACTGCATGGATCAACGCATCTTTCACGGCAGCCTGACTCCAGACCATCTGGCCGCGGAGCTAATCGGCGCCTTTAATCGCGGGAACTGGCGCGCTCAGCGCTTTGGAAGCAACGACAGCGTGGTGGTGCAGATCGCCACTCGCGAACAGGCCCGTTCCGGCGGGCAGACGGCTCTCAGTGTTTCGATTCAAAAAGTTGAGGATGGGGTCGCGGTACAGATCGGTGAACAGTCCTGGCTGGGTGTGGCCGCAAGCCTGGGGCAGAGCCTGCTCTCCGCCTGGCGCAGCCCGTGGTACCTGGTGGACCGCCTCGACGACCTTGCCCAGGATTTCGAAAACCTGCAGCTTCAGGACCTGGTCTGGAAAACTATCGAACGCGCAGCACGGGCGGCCGGGGCTTCACAGGAGCTGTCCGAACGGTTCCGCCGCCTGACCTGTGCTTACTGCTGGACTGCCAACCCGGTTGGCGAAGCATCCTGCATGGCCTGCGGTGCCCCACTGGGCAAAGAGCAGCCCCGCACCTGCCGCTACTGCGGCTTTCTGCTCACCTCCACAGAAACCGTGTGTCCAAACTGCAGGAAGAAACAGCCCTGAAGGTGCCTAAAGCTGTCTCCATGCGCACTCGATGCGCTCCGGAAACGAACGCTGGATAAACGCGTCCATTTCCGGGGGACCCCAGGTTCCGGCCGGATACTGGGGCAGCCGCTCCAGGCGCTGTGATTCCCAGGCCTGTATGATCGGCTCTGTAAACGCCCAGGCCGCCTGGACTTCGTCGCTGCGGGTGAACAGCGAGGCGTCTCCCTCCATGACATCCAGTAACAGCACTTCGTAAGCAGACGGCGGTTGGACGCCAAAGGTATCCCGGTAATCGAATACCATCTTTACCGGCTCGATCTGGTTCTCCGTGCCGGGCGCCTTGGCGCCAAAAGTCAGGGTAATCCCTTCCCCGGGCTGCAGGTGCAGGACCAGCCGGTTGGGCGCTTCGCCCGCCATGTTGCGCCAGCCAAACAGCGGCAGCGGGACCTGTAAAAACTGAATCATGATCTCGGTCACCCGGCGGCCGAGCCGCTTTCCCGAGCGGAGGAAAAAAGGCACGCCAGCCCAGCGCCAGTTGTCGACCAGCAGCCTGGCAGACAGCAGCGTTTCGGTGGTCGAATTGGGGGCGACTCCGGGCTCCTCCAGATACCCGGGAACGGACACGCTGTCGACCACCCCAGGCCCGTACTGGGCACGGAAGGTATTCTTGAGCGCATCCTCGCCGCGCAGCGGTCGCAGCGACTGCAGTACCTTCAGTTTTTCATCGCGCACTGCGTCGGCCTGGAAAGCCCAGGGAGCTTCCATAGCTGTGAGCGCCACGAGCTGCAGCAGGTGGTTCTGGAACATGTCGCGCACCACGCCTGCAGTTTCATAGTAATCCGCTCGAATCCCAACCCCGGATGACTCCGCAACTGTGATCTGGATATGGTCAACGTAATTGCGGTTCCAGAGCGGTTCGAAGATGCCGTTGGCGAAGCGGAAGACCAGGATGTTCTGCACCGTATTCTTACCCAGGTAATGGTCGATGCGGTAGATCTGCTCCTCTTTGAACACCCGGTGCACCTTCTCGTCCAGCGCCATCGCTGATGCCAGATCGCGCCCATACGGCTTTTCGATCACAATGCGGGTCCAGGCTCCTGAACAATTCGCCAGCCTTGCCTGCCCGATCTGTTCGATAATCACCGGGTACTCATCTGGCGGTGCTGCCAGGTAAAACAGGCGGTGAATGGGATGCAGTTCATCCAGCACAGCCTCCAGATGCTGGTAACCCTGCGGTTCTTCAAAAGAGGAGCGTACATAACAGGCTGGTGCCACCAGAGTCTCGAGCGCAGCAGTGTCGATCTCTCTGCCGTCCAGGCTCTCGCTCACCGCCTCCCGCATGCGCTGTCTCAGGTGCTCATCACTCCAGTCGCGGCGTGCAAAGCCGATAACCTTCAACGGAGCCGGGATCCGTTCTTCTTTAATCAGGGTGTACAGGGACGGGATCAGCTTCCGGTACGCCAGGTCGCCGGTAATGCCGAAAATAATAAATGCGATAGATTGTTCGTTTTGCATACTGGCTCCAATAAGACTCTCCCCCTCGATATGAACAACCCCCTTTATCAGGGGGCGTTCAGGATTTGTAATGCAGTATGAATTTCCGGAAGCAGCGCGGCTTCATCAGGCCCGTCGGCAGGTGCGAAGGGCATGCGCTGCTGCCCGTTCTGGCGCGCCTCCAGCCGTGCAGCAAGACGCTGCAGGGCCGGTACAGCCTCCAGGTAGCCGACCAGACCGATAAACTGCACCGCCTTACGCCGGATCTCCAACGGCATTTTGCGCTCTTCCAGGATCTCCATCAGGTGATTTCCGGCATACGGACAGGCATTGAAGATGCGCGCGATGGGCTTTTCAAGCGCCGCATCCGCCTCTGCACACTGCAGCAGGGCATACACGGTCCGTTTGCGCATCTGTGCCAGGGAATATTTCAGGTGTCTCTTTACCCGCTCTGCAGCAGCCCGCCCCTGTTCATCGACCGCCAGCAGGTCTCCGATGATCTTCACCGCCAGTTTGCGGACCTGCAGGTCCGGATCGGTCAGCAGGCCGGCGATCAGGCAGGCAGCGATCGGGGAAAGGCGTGGTGCATCCAGCGCCTGTAAGCGCTCCAGCGATTCCAGGCGCACGCGTGCATCCGGATCCGTCAGGCCTTCGGCTGCCCCCCAGACCGCCGGGAACAGTTCCGCGACGCCTGTGCTGTGATCGTCCAGTGTGAACAGGACGGGCTGCAGATCAGAACTCATAGCATCGATTGGCTTACCTGTTAACGTAAGATCTCCTCTGCCTGTGCGATGATGTTCTCAACCGTGATCCCAAGCTTCTGGTAAATGACTTTGTAGGGAGCGGATGCGCCGAAGCGCTGCAGAGAGATTACCCGGCCCTGCGGGCCTACCCAGCGCTCCCAGCCCATGCTGACTCCAGCTTCTACAGCGATGCGTCTGGTTAACTCTGGCGGGAGCACCTGATCCTGATACTCCTGATCCTGCGCGCTGAACAGCTCCCAGCTGGGGAAGGAGATCAGGCGCACATTGATCCCCTCGGCCGCCAGGCGCTCACCGGCTTCCACAATCAGCGCCACCTCGCTGCCCGTGGCCATGAGGATCAGTTCCGGCTTACGCTCGCCCAGGTCGGCCAGCACATAGGCGCCGCGCTGCAGCTCGCTGGCCGGGGCGTAAATTTCGCGGTTGATCACCGGGATATTCTGGCGCGAAAGGGCCAGAGCCGTCGGCCCGCTGCGCCGTGCAATGGCCACCTTCCAGGCCTCAACGACTTCGTTGGCGTCCGCCGGCCGCAGGGTGACCAGGTTCGGAATCGCCCGCAGCGCTGCCAGGTGCTCAATGGGCTGGTGCGTCGGACCGTCCTCTCCCAGGCCGATGCTGTCGTGGGTGAAGACCCAGATGCTCGGATAGCTCGAAAGGGCGGAAAGGCGAATGGCTGCGCGCATGTAATCCGAAAAGACCAGGAAAGTCCCACCGTAGGGGATCACACCGCCGTGCACGGCCATCCCGTTCACGATGGCACCCATGGCGTGTTCGCGTACACCAAAATGGATGTTCCGGCCCTGCGGTGTGTCGGCCTGGAAGGACTCGCTGCTGTTAATGAAGGTTTTGTTTGAAGGCGCAAGGTCCGCCGAGCCGCCCATCAGCTCTGGCAGACGGTCAGCCAGGGCATTCAGCACCTTTCCCGAAGCATTGCGGGTGGCGACCCCTTTTTCATCCACGGGGAATGTGGGTAAACCCTGATCCCAACCCTCCGGCAGTTTACCGGCCAGGCGGCGCTCCAGATCCTCCGCCAGCTCTGGATAGGCATTCCGGTAACCCTGGATGCACGCCTGCCATTCGGCCTCCAGCTTTTCACCCCGGGCCACGGCCTGGCGGAAGTGCTCCAGGACATCATCCGGGATGTAAAAAGACGGCTCCAGCGGCCAGTTCAGGTTCTGTTTGGCTCCCCGCAGTTCTTCTTCACCGGCCGGCTCCCCGTGTGCTTTCTCGGTGTCCTGCCGGGTAGGAAGGCCGTAGCCGATATGCGTACGCACTGCAATAATGGACGGGCGCGGGTCTGCTTTGGCTGCCTGAATCGCCCGGTCTACAGCGTCGACATCATTGCCGTCCTCGACGGTCTGCACATGCCAGCCGTACGCCTCAAAGCGCTTCATGCGGTCTTCGGTAAACGCCAGATCCGTTTTCCCTTCGATGGAAATGCGGTTGTCATCGTACAGATAAATCAACCTGCCCAGCCTCAGGTGACCGGCCAGCGAGGCAGCTTCCGATGCGACGCCCTCCATCAGGTCACCATCGGTGACGATGGCGTAAATGTAATGGTCGATGACATTGTATCCAGGCCGGTTGAAGCGCGCCGCCAGGTGCGTGGCCGCCAGCGCCATTCCCACGCCGTTGGCAAAGCCCTGGCCGAGCGGACCGGTGGTTACTTCCACGCCGGGGGTCATGCCGTACTCCGGGTGACCGGGCGTTGCGCTTTCCCACTGCCTGAAATTCTTAATCTCTTCGAGGGAGAGATCGTAGCCAGTCAGGTACAGCAGGCTGTACAGCAGCATCGATCCGTGCCCTCCGGAGAGGATAAAACGGTCGCGTCCGAACCAGTTCGGGTTCCGGGGGTTGAAGCGCAGGTGCCGGGTCCAGAGCGCATACGCCATCGCTGCGGCGCCCATCGGCAGACCGGGATGTCCGGAATTTGCTTTCTGAACGGCATCCGCAGACAGAAAGCGGATGGTATTAATCGCCCTGGTCTGTAAATCCAGTTCCGTTTTTTCAGCCGTTTTCATTCTTTTCTCCTGGATCTGGTTTCTATTTTTTAATGTTTTTAATTTTACCAGTCTTCCACCCGAAAGCCTTACCGGTCCGGATTACAGACCTTTAAAGAAGCGCTCCAGGGCTTTGAAACAGTTCAGGCTGAGCTTGTGCCCGACGTCATCTTCGCAGTAGGTCACGTCCGCACCGGCCTGTTCGAGCACCTCCACCGCCCTGCGGGCGCGTTCGACCGGCACCCGCTCGTCGCGGACTCCGTGGGCGACAAACACCGGCAGATTTTTCAGAGGTTCCGCCGCTGCCAGGTTTTCGGCGCCTTCTGGCAGAAACCCGGCCAGCCCGGCGAGCGCCCGCAGCCTTCCCGGGTGGGTCAGCGCCAGGGTGTACAGCACCGCCGCGCCCTGGCTGAAACCCACCGCGCTGACCTGTTCCAGATCGGCGTCCGGGAAATGTTCAGGCGTGATCAGCCCCAGCAGCGCCTCTGCAGCCGGTTTCAGGTCGTCCACAGACGGCCATTCGTCCTCCCGGTGCACATGCCAGGTATAACCGCCCTGGCCGGCAGGGTACAGTGCGCGCGGCGCCACCAGCAGGGCGTTTTCAGGCAGCCGGCTGGCGAACACCCACATGACGTTTTCATCACCCGCCAGCCCGTGCACCATCAGCACCAGGGGATGCGGCCCCGGGCCCGCCGGCGTGCGCACCTTCACCACCCAATCCTGTATCTGCAGCGATTCGACCTGGAAATCCATCATTCTTTTCCTCTTCAATTCGCGTTTTTCCTGACGATCCACTCGATACCCACCAGGGCCAGCCAGATCAGCGCCAGCGGGGCCAATCCCACCAGCAGGCAGATCAAACCCAGTGCCGCGGCCTGTGGGCCGTAGAGCAGCAGGATCAGCCCATCACCCACGATGAACAGCAGAAACAGGCCGCCTGTAATCAGGCGGACCTGTGTCTGGCGGGCGTAGCGGCGCAGATCACCTGCCATTGGCCTGGGGCTGTTCGCCGGTCACGATAGCATATCCATCCCGCCAGTACGGGAAGTTGACCGGTATCGGCCTGCGGCTGCCTGGAATGCGCCGCGTTACTCGCGACAGCCAGCTCACAGCCCGGTGAAGCTGGGGCAGGGCTTTGATGGCGCCCTCCTCTCCCAACCGGGTCACTTCTGAAATTTCCACATCGTCCAGCAGCCCAATATGGGGCACCGGTGGACGGATGATCACCTCGGGCTGCTCCATTTCCAAACGCAGGTCAGTCAGCATAGCGCCGGCAATATCCACAGAGCGTAAAAAGATGTTGAATGCCTGTGCCAGGCGCATGCGTGACAGGTATCCCGAAATAAACGGGAGGGAAGCCAGCAGGCGCGGCGGTGACGGGGTCACCCATTCTTTAACCGGCGGAGAAAGCACCACTGCGACGACCGGCAGCCCCGGCGCAAGCCTGCGCGCCAGAGCGACCGGTACCGGGTCGAGCACCCCTCCATCAATTAATAGCCGGTTTCCCCACCTGCGGGGTGGGAAGATTCCGGGGACAGCGATCGTCGCCAGCACAGCGTCGGCCACGTTTCCCTCTTGGATGATCACAGGTTCTGCTGTGTCCAGGTCCACGGCGGTCACAGCAAACGGAATACGCAGGTCGCTGAAGCTACAGTCTTCGAGGTTAGTGCGCACCAGCATTTCCACGCCGGCCAGCCCCAGCATGGCCGGGCCGTCCCCGGGCCGCCGCTGGTACAGCGTGGTACGGTCGACAGCGTTCATCCGCCGTTCGATCTCATCGGGGCTGAACCCGGCCGCATAGAACGCGCCCCACAGTCCGCCGGCGCTCGTCCCCGCGATAGCTCGAATTTTAAATCCCTCGCGCTCCAGCACGCGCAGCACACCGATATGGGCGGCTCCTTTGGCTCCGCCGCCGCCCAGTGCAACTGTGATCTCTTTCATCCTCTCACACTCCTGTAACCTGTAACATACAGATACCGGTAAGTAATTTCACCATCTGTCTTACCCCCTGTCCTTCGAATTCTGCTCAAATCTTACTGAGAATTCTACTACGGCGCATCCGCCGCGGCAGGCTCAGGCTGCACAGTCTGGGCCGGGTCGAACTGCAGCCGGCGGTACAGGTCTGCATACAATCCGCCGCCAGACAGCAGTTCCTCATGTGTGCCCCGCTGGACGATCCGTCCCCCATCCAGCACAAGCACCTGGTCTGCGTGTTTCACCGTTGACAGCCGGTGGGCGATCACGAAGCTGGTGCGCCCTTCCAGCAGCCTCTCCAGCGCCCGCTGGATCAGCGCCTCCGTGCGTGTGTCGACACTGGCGGTGGCTTCATCCAGGATCAGGATGCGCGGGTCGGCCAGCAGGGCGCGCGCAATGGTGATCAGCTGCCGCTGGCCCTGCGAGAGCATTCCGCCGCGCTCGCCCACCTGAGTCTGGTACCCCCCGGGCAGGCGTTCGATGAAGTCATGCGCGTTCGCAGCCCGTGCAGCGGCGTATACGGCTTCATCGCCGGCATCTAATCTGCCGTAGCGGATGTTCTCCATCACCGTTCCCGAGAATAAAAAGGGATCCTGTGTCACCACGCCCATCTGAGACCGCAGGCTGTGCTGCGTCATCTGACGGATATCGTATCCGTCCACCAGGATCCTGCCGCTCTCCACATCGTACAACCTCAGGAGCAGACTCACAAGGGTCGACTTTCCTGCTCCCGTTGGCCCGACCAGCGCGATGGTTTCCCCGGGTTGTGCTTTCAGGGTAATACCCTGCAGTACAGGCTGCCCGTCTTCATATCCAAAAGAGACATCCTCAAACACTACCTCGCCCCGCACCGTGGGCAGGTCAGCGGCCCGGGGCAGGTCTTTCACGGCCGGCTCCTGGTCGAGCAGTTCGAACACGCGCTCGGCAGCCGCAAAGGCGGACTGGGCGCTGGTCCAGATCTGCGTCACGGTCTGGATCGGCCGGAAGAAGTTCTGCACATACTGCAGGAAGGCCACCACCACGCCAACGCTGACCTGCCCCTGTACCGCCAGGTAACCGCCAAAACCGGCCACTGCCGCCGTATCCAGGGTGCTGAGCAGGTCCATAGCCGGGGAAAAAGCGGAGGTGACCGCGTTGGCCGTCACGTTTGCGTCGCGGTTAGCGGCGTTGCGTTCCTCAAAACGGCGGATATTAAAGTCGCTGCGGTTGAATGCCTGAGCCGTTTTCACACCGCTCAGTTCTTCTTCCAGTTCTGCTGAAACATCACCGATTGTCTCACGCGTGCGGCGAAATGCGCGCCGCGCCAGCCGCGAAAAGAAGCCGGTAGCCAGGATCATCACCGGGATGATCGCCATGGTCACCAGGGCCAGTGGTAAATTCAGGGCCAGCATGGCGATCACGATCCCGACCAGGGCAAAAAGCGAGCCCAGAGTCTGCACCAGCCCCTGGCTCAGGAAGGCGTTGATCATTTCGATATCGTTCACCAGGCGGCTCATCAGGTCCCCTGCCTCTTCCCCTTCCAGGTTCTGCAGCGAAAGGCGGTGGATCTGCCTCATGACCTGCATGCGCAGGTCCGCCAGCACCTGCTGACCACTCCACGACATCCAGTAAATCTGGAAGCGCATGGCAAACATTCCGACTGTGTATACGCCGGCGAGCAGCAGCGCGGTCCGGCCCAGTCCGGCCGGATCGTTTGCGGCAATAAACTGGTCCACAGCCTGGCCGATTAACAGCGGTCCGGCAGCCTGAGCACCGGCGGAGATCAGGATGAAGAAAACGGAGGCCAGCACGGATTTCCAGTACGGCCGCAGGTAGCGCACCAGGCGCAGTAAAATCTCCCCCCGGTTTTCGGGAGTCTCTTCGGCATGCAACGCGGGGCGGTGATACATCATCGCTGCACCTCCTGCCCTTCCGGTATCACAGGGCCAGCAGGCAGCGGTTCTTCGCACTGCCCTGCAAATTGTGTCGCCAGAATTTCGGCGTACAGTTCGCTGGTCTGCAGCAGATCGGCATGCCTGCCCTGGGCGACCAGCCTGCCGTTCTGGAGCAGCAGGATCAGACCCGCATCGCGCACCGTGCTGATGCGCTGGGCAATCACAAAGCTCGTCCTGCCCTCCATCAACCGCTGCAGGGCCAGCTGGATCCTGTACTCTGTCTCGGCATCCACGGCTGAAGTGCTGTCGTCCAGAATCAAGATGCGCGGGTCGACCAGCAGCGCCCGTGCGATGGCGATGCGCTGTTTCTGCCCGCCCGACAAACCTACACCACGCTCGCCGACCAGGCTGTCGTAGCCCTGCGGCAGTTTTTCGATAAACTCATCGGCCTGGGCAGCACGTGCGGCCGCCCGGATCTCCTCTATGCTCGCGTCCGGCCGGCCGTAGGCGATGTTTTCGCGGATGGTGCCCGAAAACAGGACGGTTTCCTGCAGCACAATTCCCACCTGAGAGCGCAGAGAATCCAGGGTCACATCGCGCACATCGTAACCGTCGATCAGCACCCTTCCTTCGCTCACATCGTAAAAGCGGGGGATCAGGTTGATGATCGTGGATTTCCCCGAGCCGGTTTCTCCCAACAGGGCGACCTTCTGTCCGGGTTCGGCACGGAAGGATACCTGCTCCAGCACATACTGGTCGCTGCCTGCATAGCGGAAGCTCACATTTTCAAACTCCACTCTTCCCCGGATGGGAGGCAGGGCCATCGCGCCCGGCCGGCTGTGCACTTCAGCTTCGGCGTCCACCACCTCAAAAATGCGCTCGGCAGACACGGCCGCCCGAGAGAACATCGCTCCGATCATGCCCAGCATAAAAACCGGCATCAACAGGAACCCGATGTAGCCGGTGAAGGCAACCAGTTCACCCAGCGTGAGCCGGCCGTCGATCACTTCCAGCCCGCCGGCCCAGACCACCCCCACCACACTCAAATTGGCGATAAAAAACACCAGGGGGAAAAAGGTGGTAAACGCGCGCAGCATAGAGATATTTTCGCCCAGCAAAGCCCGGTTCTGCTGCTCAAACCGCTCCTGCTCGTAGCGCTCGCGTGCGAAGGCTTTCACCACCCGTATGCCGGCCAGATTTTCCTGCAGCGTGGTGTTCAGCGCACCCAGCTTCTTCTGGATCGCGCCCGAGAGCGGCATAATCTGGCGGATCATCAGGAAAAGCACGAACAGCACGGACGGGACAACCACCACGACGATCGTCGCCAGCAGCGCGTTCATGGAATACAGCACAATCACCGACCCGATCAGCAGGAACAGCCCCGAAAGAAGCTGAATTAACCCGCTGCCGACAAACTGGCGCACCAGTTCCACGTCAGACGTCATGCGCGTCATCAATTTCCCCGTGTTCGCCCGGTCGTGATAAGAGAAGCTCAGGTTCTGCAGTTTGGCGAAGATGGCGTTGCGCAGTTCATAGGCAGCACCCTGCGATGCTGCTTCGGACCAGTATCCCTGTAAAAAGTTGAAGATACCCCTGAAAAGTGCCACTGCGACCAGCGCACCGGCAGACAGATATACCTGCCGCATATCCAGGGCTGAGATCCCCCGGTCGATCAACAGTCTGAGAATCTGGGGGGCCATTAAGTTGGCGGCGTTCACCAGCAGCAAACTGATCAAAGCACCAGCGACCAGCGGCCAGTAGTGCATCAGGTGCCGCACAGCGCGAAATATGTTTTTCATGTTGAATTCATGCTCCATGATGCTGCTGTGTACAACAGCAGCCGTTCTCCATACCCCCTCATTCGAAAGTTCTCGTTCAATACACCGGCCGAAATTTTACTTATTGTATCCAGCCTGGAAAGCAGGGTCAAGGAGACCTTTGAGCGACCGGATAGGGTTGTTATAGTACAATCATCGCCAGAGTAATCCGCCTGAAGCGAGGCAGAGGAGAGGGAATGGATTGGAAACATCGCGTGCAGGAAGAACTGAACCAGGCCGAACGCGCCCGCCAGATGGGCAACGAAGGTAGAGCGCGCGTGTGCGCTCGTCGCGCAGCCGGCCTGATCGCAGCGGAATTTTTAGAACGCCGGGGGATCGCCTCGCCTGGTCAGAGCGCTTACGACAATTTGCGCTTCCTGCTCACGCTGTCAGACCTGCCGGATCCGGCCCGCACGCTGGTCGACCATCTTCTGCTGCGGGTAACCCCCACGTACACCCTCCCGGTTGATGCCGACCTGATCGCCGAAACTCGCCGCCTGGCCGGGCTGCTGCTGGGAGAACAGGTCCCCTGACCGGTCATTCGCCGTAAAGACTGGATATTTCCTCTTACCGGGTTATGAGCGCTCCGCCTGTCGAAAAAATCCTGCACAACACGGCCCTCTTCGAGGGAATCTCGTTCAGTGAAAGGGCACACGTGCTGGAATACGCGCGTCAGCACTCTCTTTCAACGGGCGAGTTCCTCTTTATGCAGGGGGATCCGGCCGAAACCCTGTACATTCTCCTGTCGGGAAAGATCAAACTAACCCAGGTGACCCCCGACGGGCAGCAGGTGATTCTGCGCTACGCAGCGCCCGGTGAGGTCTTTGCCCTTATCGCTGTGCTCTCGGGCGCTTCCTACCCGGTATCGGCGGAGGTCGCAGAAACCAGCCAGGTGCTGGCCTGGCATAAGCCGGATATGCAGCAGCTCATGCTCGAAATCCCGACCCTCTCGCAGAACGCCATCCGCATTCTGGCCACGCGCGTCATCGAATTTCAGGACCGCATCCGCGAGCTGGCCACCGAACGCGTCGAACGCCGCATCGCTCGTACGCTGCTGCGCCTGGCGCGGCAGGCCGGGCGTAAGGTGGATGAGGGCGTATTAATCGACATCCCCCTTTCCCGTCAGGACCTGGCGCAGCTCGCCGGCACCACGCTCTTCACCGTCAGCCGCACCCTCAGCCGCTGGGAGGAAAAAGGTCTGATCGTGACAGGGCGTGAAAAAGTTATCATCCGGTTCCCCCATGGACTGGTAGCCATCGCAGAAGAACTGCAGCCCCCGCCAGAATGAGCAGCGGCGTTTGCGCCAGCGCAAAGACAGCCGCGCTTCACCGGGGTATGCTTAACGACAACCCGAGTTACAGGGAGAATAGGATGACGGAAAGGCATTTCCTGCTTGATATGCCAATAAGTGAGATCATGGACCGCTGGCCGCAGACCGTCCCGGTTTTTCTTAAACACCAGCCGCAGTGCGTGGGCTGTGCCATGTCCGTGTTCGACACGATCGAAGATGCAGTACTGGTATACAATATCCCGGTTGAGGTTGTTCTGGGGGAATTGAAAGCCGTTCTGGGGTCAGACTTTCTCAAATGAGTTAACTTACCTGTTTTCTGACCTTTTAGACCTGATTTATTTGCTCCAGCGCAATGACGTTTTTCTCCCCACCTGCTAAGATGGGTTGAAATTAGACCCATAAGTCATGGTGAGGAGAAAACTGTGAAAACTAACCATTTCTATACAAAACCTGGTACTTTCCTTGCGCTGATTACGCTGATCGCGCTGCTGGTGAGCGCCTGCAGCAGCGCCAGGCCTATGGCCGGGCTGACGGAAGCAGGCGGAGCCAGCCCGGCACTGGCAGCCTCTGAAACGGAAGCCCCCACTCCGGAAGCTGCCGCCCCCGCTGCTGATGCCGTGAACGTCTCGCACGCCCCCGATGATATCCCTGCCCCGCTGGGAGACCGCCCTCCCCAGACGGTGCGTGTGGATCTGGAAGCGGTTGAGGTCAACGGTGTGCTGGCCAATGGGACGACGTACAATTACTGGACCTTCAACGGCACCGTCCCCGGACCCTTCCTGCGCGTTCGCGTGGGCGACACCGTCGAACTGCATTTGAAAAACAACGATGGCAGCACATTCCCCCATTCGATTGACCTGCATGCCGTGACCGGCCCTGGCGGCGGAGCAAATGCCACACAGGTCTCCCCGGGGCAGGAAAAATCCTTCACCTTCAAAGCGATGAACCCCGGCCTGTACGTTTATCACTGCGCCACGCCCAACGTTGCCCACCATATTACGAACGGCATGTACGGTTTGATCCTGGTCGAGCCGGAAGGCGGCCTGCCCCCCGTGGACCGGGAATTCTACGTGATGCAGGGTGAACTTTACACACGCGGCAGCTACGGCCAGCAGGGCCACCAGCAGACCGATCTGCAGAAGCTGCTGGACGAAAAGCCTGAATACTTCGTCTTCAACGGCTCTGTCGGGGCGCTCACCGACACCGCCCCGCTCCAGGCCCAGACCGGTGAAACCGTGCGCATCTTCTTCGGCGTCGGCGGCCCTAACTTCATCTCCTCCTTCCACGTCATCGGCGAGATCTTCGACCGGGTCTACGACCAGGCTTCGCTGACGGCGAACCCCCTCACCGATGTGCAGACCACCCTGGTGCCTGCCGGCGGTGCAACGATGGTCGAGTTCACCGTGGACGTTCCTGGCCGCTACATCCTGGTCGACCATGCCCTTTCCCGGGCCAACCGCGGCCTGACCGGTTATCTGGAAGTCGAAGGACCGGAGAATCCGGAAATATTCGAAGCGCACGAAAACATGGAGATGGGTCACTAATCACGATCCACCGTCCGCCGGGAGAACGATGCCGCCTCTTACTCGCTGGTTTTTACGCTCTTCACTCATATTCTTCGTACTCGCTCTGATTCTGGGTCTGGTCACCACCCTGCTGCGCGAGGGTGGTGACCCCCAGGTAGGGGCTGTCGCCCAGGCTTTCAGCCCGGTTTACTTCCATCTCTTACTTGTCGGTTGGGTTACGCAGCTCATCTTCGGTGTCGTGTTCTGGATGTTTCCGAAATACTCCATGGAACGACCCCGCGGCTTCGAAAGCCTGGGCTGGGCCTCTTTTATCCTCCTCAACGCCGGCCTGATCCTGCGTGCGGTCTTCGAACCGCTGCAGTCCCTGCAGCCAGCGGCCGGCCTGGGCTGGCTGCTCGCCCTTTCTGCTGTGCTGCAGTGGTTGGGCGGGCTGGCCTTCGTCGCCAACACCTGGGGCCGGGTGAAGGAGAAGTGAAATGCCGGCCCTGACCATCTGGTCCGTGCGCTTTGCTCTGGTCTACCTGGGGCTGGGGTTCACCTTTGGGGCGCTGATGCTGTGGAACAAAGGACTGCCCATCTCCGGCGCGCTGTGGAGTCTGCTGCCCGCCCACATCGACTTCCTGCTCTTCGGCTGGACGGTACAGCTGATCCTGGGCGTCTCCTTCTGGATCCTGCCGCGCTTTAAACACCCCCCGAAAAGAGGGAATGAAAAACTGGCCTGGGGGGCGGTGATCCTGCTCAATGCCGGCGTGCTGCTGGTCGCGATTTCACCCTTCCTGGCGCAGCTTCCCTGGATCCTCACCGCCAGCCGGGCCGCTCAGCTCATCTCCGCGCTGCTCTACATGCTCCACGCCTGGCCGCGCATCAAACCAACAGGGACTTAATAGCAGTGAGGCGCCTTTTCCAGGCGCCTCACTTATTTCATTCAAGGGCTTCTCACCAATCGATACAGACGGTGCCGCCGGGCTATGGTGTGAGCGGGGCTGCTTCAGGAGTGCCTGCCTGGCGGACCTGCTTCCATTGTTTTACCGCATCCTGCAGGCGCGGCCAGGTATGGATACCGGTGATCACCAGCAGGACGAAGCTCGCCGCGCCCGCTACGCCGAACAACGCATAACGCAGGGTACGCAGCGTCCCGGTGTTCTCTGCGCTGGCAGCCTGAAGCAGGCGCTCTTTCGATGCAGACACAAACTCTGCCCTGGGCTCTACCGGCACGAGCACATCATCCAGATACCGTTCAACATCCTCAATCTGGTCTCGATGCTTCCATGAATATTTACCATTGTTGAACATCTTAATCCTTTATCCTTCCTCAACGGGATAGGCAACAATGCCAACGGTTCCCGGTCCCAGATTGGCAGCTACTGCAATCGATAAATCCGTCACGATCAGATCCTGGCAGTTCAATACACTCTTAACCTTCTCTACCAGCGACTCACCGGCAGAGGGGTCCTGAGCGTGGAAGACCGCCACATTCACCGGCGTTTTCCCGACCTGCCGGCGCACGTTTTCCAGCATATTTTCCAGCGCGTGCCGGCGGGTTAACACCCGTCCTGCGATCTCCAGCGCTCCATCGTAAAGGGCAACCACTGGTTTTAGATGCAGGAAGTTTGCCCATGCTGCCTGCAGTGACCTCATCCGCATGCTGCGGCGTGCGTACGACAGGTTGTTCAGGGTGAGGAACATCGTCAGGTGCCTGCGCATATCCTCGAGGCGCTGCAGGATCCGTTCGATCGAATAACCGGCCCGGTCGAGCAAACGCGCTTCCCGGCACAGATACCCCATTGCAGCCGAACCCCCCGCCGAATCGAAGGGGATAATATGGTACTGGCCGAACAATTCACTGGCTGCTGCCTGCGCTGAGGCAAAGATCCCGGAAAGCGTGCGGGTGACGTGCACAGAGAGGATCCGGTCTCCCGGCTCTGCGATGGACTTATAGAAGTCAACCAGTTCCTGCGGCGATGGAGGCCTGGTCTGGGGTATTTCGCCCGTCTCAGCCACCAGGCGGTAAAACTCGCCCTTTTCCAGGTCAGTCCCCTGCTGGTAGGTCTGTTCTTTCAGTTGAACCTGCAGCGGGATCACCTGGATGTCGTACATCTCCGCCCATCCGGCGGGCATGTCACCGGCTCCATCCATGACTATACGCAGCATAGTCTTCGCTCCATCTTGTCGCGCATCCGCCGTCAGTCAGCAGCGCTGCGCTGCAACCCATCCAGGTTGATGGCAGAGCGTTCCAGCTCATCTCGCAGGGATAGCAGGGTGCGGTGATACAGGCTTTTCACCGCGCCTTCTGTGCGCCCCATGATCTGACCGATCTCTGCGTTGGAGAGGTGCTCCACAAATTTTAAAATCAGCAGCTGCTGGCGCTCGGGCGGCAGACAGCGAATGACCCGCAAAAGCCGCTCTCGCTCCTCCGCCTGCAGCACCTCGTGCTCGGGGAGCTCGCCTGCGGCGTGGTAATTGAATAACCCGTCGTCCAGCGGCACCTCTTTCCGCCGGGTGTTATCGCGGTGCCAGTTCGCCACCAGATTATGCGCAATCCGGTACAGCCAGGCCGAAAAAGGAAGACCGCGATCCTTGTAGCGCGTGATGTGCCGCATGGCGCGCATAAAAACGCGCTCGGTCAGGTCCTCGGCATCCAGCGTACTGCCAGTGCGGTAATAAATGTAGCTGTAAATACGCCCTACGTACCGCTCGTAGAGCATGCCAAATGCTTCTACATCTCCTTGCGAAGCTCTCGCAAGAATGACGTCATCGCCCTGTTCCAGCACCTTTGCTATTCCTTTGCTGGCAGGGTTACGCATAATAAAACCCCGCCCTTGGGTAAAAGTTTCTCCGAGTATATCACGAGATATTTCTACCGCAGGTACAGGCAGATGCCGCTACCGGCTGAGTTAATTGTATGCTTCTATGGGGGGAAAAGTGAAGAAGGGGCTGCAGGCTTTCCGGTGTTTCTGTCCTGAATTAGGGCTCTATGAGGGGAAAACCCTGAAAAAGACCCGCCCGAAGACGCCAGAAGCCAGGCCGGAGATGGTATTGATCTGAACCGGAGAATATGCTCCGGGCATATGCCGGTGGGGCGTTAAAAATCCCCGGCGCGCTCGAGTACCGCCTCAATCTGCCGGCGCAGTTCAGGGGTCAGCCATTCATCTTCGTAATCGGCTTCTTCTTCAAACAGGGGCGCGGCGTCGTCCAGCGGTTCAAACCAGCCGGTACTGCGGGGCTCGAGGGTGCGCAAACTGATGTGGCGCACAGCGGGGTCTCCGCTTTCAAGCACCAAAAATTTACCCTGACCCGCGCTGCCATCGATATAGCGGGCGCGAAAACCGCACTGCGGGCATGAAAACTCATAACCTTCCTGGCCGTGCACATGGATCTGATTACATTCAGTGTGGTGGATGGGCGTTACACTCATCAAGAATCTTCCTTATATAGATCGGATTTCACCTGTAAAGATACAGGTAAGCCCGCCGCTGGTCAACCGCTGCAGCCGACGCTCCTGTAAGGTTTTTCTGACAATTCTGTAAGCTGGGGTGGATAATGATGTACAGGTTATAAAACCCATCATAAATAAAACCCGCTTTCCAGGCTATAGGGATTACTCCTGTTTTCGGGGTGTGAATCTTCCTATTGCCGGGTAGGGTTAATCCTTACCCATCTTCAGGGTTTCCCCTTAGACTGCACACCGGCAAAACAAGAAAATTTTTACAAAACGCTAAGAGAAAAGCCTTGAATCTCGCCGCCGGATGTTGTAGAATAAATGTGCAATTTGGGGATGACTGGTTTCGACGGGAGAGGCTGGTCCCAAACTGCGAGCCGAGAGGCGCCGACCTCGATAAATCAGCGCAAAAAAATAAGTGCCAACCGCACTTCCTACGCTGCTCTTCCTCTCGCCGCATAAGCGAGTGATTAAGCAGCTGGCCCCTTAGATGGGCCACGTCCACCGGCGCCGCTCTCCGGCCGGCCGCCGGACCGGGCGTCACAAAGCCGGAGTGCTGCACGCTACGCCGCTACACGTGCAAAAGAAGGGCTTTCGGGCCCTGGCGGCTGGCCCAGCGCCTGCTCTGTCGATCGTGCGGCGTCTGGGCGAGAGCAAACGATCGACTACGCTCGTAGACGTTTGGAGATCGAATCTTTCGGACTCGGGTTCGATTCCCGACATCTCCACCTGAAGCAGAAAAACCGGCCGTGCGCCGGTTTTTTATTCTGCCCCGTCTCCAGTCCCGCCGGATCCGCAGGCATCATCCCATGTATAATTACCCCAACTCAACCAAAAAAGGAACGACCAAAGGAGGCATTCCAATGACCCAACCTGCAAACCGCCTGGATCTTCCCGATGCACCTGTCAGCGAAAAAGGCAGGGGGATCACAGGCATGGAATACGAGATCATCGGCACCACCATGCAGGCCGTGATCCTGGAACTCGACCCGGGCGAGACGGTATACTCCGAAAGCGGTGGGATGGCATGGATGTCCAGCAACATCGAGATGCGCACCAGCGGGCGCGGCGGGGGGCTGGGCGGCGTGCTCAAACGCGCTGTCAGCGGTGAATCGCTCTTCCTGGTCGAATACACCAGCCAGAATGGCAAGGGCAAAGTCGCCTTTGCAGCCAGTTTTCCCGGAAGGATCGTCCCGATCCGGCTGGAACAGGGCCAGCAGATGATCTGTCAGAAAACGGCATTCCTGTGCGCGGAGAAAACCGTCAGCCTGGACATTCACTTCCGCCGCAGACTGGGTGCGGGCATCTTCGGCGGTGAGGGCTTCATCATGCAGAAGCTGACCGGCCCCGGGGTCGCCTTCGTCACGCTGGATGGTGAGATTTTTGAGTATGATCTGGCGCCCAACGAGGTCATGAGGGTCGACACCGGGCACGTCGCTATGTACGAGCCCACGGTTGCCTTTGATGTCGAGATGGTCAGGGGCTTTTCCAACATCTTTTTCGGCGGCGAAGGCCTATTCCTGGCCACCCTGCGCGGACCCGGCCGCATCTGGCTGCAGACCATGCCCACCAGCAACCTGGCGCGCGCTCTCAAACCCTACCTACCCACCAGCTCGAACGGGTAAAAGTAGAATCTTCTGGGGAGGCAGCAGCGAACTGCCTCCCCGTTTCCATGCAAACCGGCCTGCCTGCGTTTGCTCATCCATTACTTGATCATAACGAAGGAAGGTTTTCTCCATGCTGGATGTCATCGCTTTTGATGCCGATGATACGCTCTGGCATACCGAGTTGTATTACCGCCAGGCCGAACAGCGCTACCTCGCCATGCTGGCGGCCTGCGGGGTCTCTACGGAGGATGCACTGGCCGCGCTCCACCGCCTGGAGATCGACAACCTGGTTTACTTTGGTTACGGGATTCGCGGCTTCATCCTGTCGATGATCGAGGCCGCTATTCAGGTCTCCGCCGGGCGCGTGTCCACGTCCGATATCCAGGAGATGATCGAGCTGGGGCGCGGCATGACAGGCCACGAGATCCGGCTGCTGGACGGCGTCAGGGAAACGCTGGACAGTCTTACCGGCCGGCGCCTGATGCTCATCACCAAAGGCGATACCCTGGATCAGGAGAGCAAGATCCGCCGTTCCGGCCTGGCCGGTTATTTCCCGCTGGTCGAGATCGTGCTCGATAAAACCCCCGAAGCGTATGCCAGTGTTTTCGCCCGCCATTCCATAGACCCTACTCGCTTTGTCATGGTGGGGAACTCACTGCGCTCGGATATCGCGCCCGTCCTGGCACTGGGTGGATATGCGGTCCACATCCCCTATCCCGACAGCTGGGCTCATGAATCGGCCGCAGACCTGCCTGCTGACCGTTCCCGTTTCTTTGAAATTTCCAGCATGCACCAACTGGGTGAGGTCATCGCAAAGATCGAAGCGCAGATTACGCAGGCCGGCCCCCGCTGAGCCCGGCCTTCTGCAAGTAAATTAATGAGGGTATGAATTTCTGGTTGTGATTCGTCGTCCTTCTCTGAACCACTGCCACCCCTTTTGAAACAGGGCAGCGGCACCGAGAATTACACACCAGTAGAAGATGTATTCTGGAAAAGAAAACACCAGAACCGAAATTGGGCTGGCATTCTCCAGCATGGGGACCTCCAGGATCCTTAAGCCGTAGATGCCCCATAGATGCTCAAGCACGGATTCCAGGCCGGCCAGCAAGCAGAAGGTAACGACCGGAATTCCGGGCAAACGGAGAGCCAGCCAGTGGAAAACCAGTGCGAAGAGGGCAAACGATACTGGCACCAGGAGCAAAAAACCACCGTAGCGGAACCAGGCCGGAAAGAAGTATTGATAATAACTGTCCCAGAAAGTAAAACCCAGCACAACCCCAAAAATGCTCCACAGGATCGCTGCGATGCCTGCCAGGGGCCATTTAAGCTCACGAAAATGCGCTGGTTTGATGCGCCAGACCAGAAGAAGGACAAGGGCTGCATCCACGAGTGCGATTAGAACGCTGCTGACCCAGAAATGTTCTGACCGTAATTGAAAATATCCGGGGAGCATCTTGAGGCCCCTCCCAGGTCCCGGTTTCCAGACCAGCTGCCGCTGGACTGTTCTGCGCCCTCCTTGCGGTTCAGCCAAGCGCGGTCTTGATGAACCTGCTGCCTCCTGGGATTTGCAAACTCATATTAAAGATTTACAACAGCTGCCGCAGTTCCTCCGTCAGGGCCGCGGAAAGCTCCGGCCGGCCGTGGAACTGCGCCGGCGTGTTCTGAAAGAGCAGGATGCGCCATTCGTCTGCGCCCCGGATGGCCACCAGTGTTTGCACTGCGTTGACGGCCGGATTGATGTCCTGCATTCCCGGCGGGACCATGCCGCACACAGCGTGGATCAGCACACCGTCCGGGCTGAACTGCCCCATACTGCGAATTTTCCCCACGTAGCGCGCCGTTTCTTGATCGGCAAAGATGCGGCCCAGCTCGTCCCGCACCGCTGCGCTGCCGTCCATCACACTGCCGTCAAAGCCGACAACCAGCGCCTGCGGGTCGAAAAGGGCCGCGTAGTCCGCTGCAGAGCGCCGGTTCCAGGCGTCCAGCAGGGCATGGTAGATGGCTGTGAGGCGTTCTTTCACTTCAGGACCGGGTGTTGAGGTCATGAGCTCACTCGCACCACCAGGCCTTTCAGGTAGGCGCCCTCAGGGAAGTTGAGCGCCACAGGGTGATCGGGCCCCTGCTGCAGGTGTTCAACGATCAGCGCCTCTCTGCCGGAATCCAGTGCCGCGCCGGCGACAATCTTCTGGAAAAGGTCGGCCGTCACACCGCCGGAGCACGAAAAGGTGACCAGCATCCCACCCGGGCGCAGCAGCTTCAGCGCCAGCAGGTTGATGTCTTTATAACCCCGGGCTGCACGCTGGGCCTGCGCTGCGGTCTGGGCGAATTTCGGCGGGTCCAGGATGATCATGTCGAAGGAGCGCCCCTGATCACGCAGTGTGCGCAGGTATTTGAAGACATCGGCCTCCACAAAAGTGACTTTATCGACCGGGAACCCATTGAGCTCAATATTGGCGCGTGCCGCCGCCAGCGCGTCTGCCGAACTGTCCACCGCGATGACAGCCGTTGCGCCCCCTGCCAGGGCATATGTACTGAAACCGCCGGTGTAGCAGAAGCAGTCCAGCACCTCTCGCCCCTGGGCCAGCTCGCGCACCCGCTTCCGGTTCCGCCGCTGGTCGAGGTAGAAGCCCGTCTTATGGCCTCCACGCACGCCCACCTGGAATCGCAGCCCGTTTTCCACGATCTCCAGCGGATCCGGCGGTTCATCCCCGCGCACCGGGCATACCCGCTCAGGCAGGCCCTCCAGACGGCGCACATCCACATCCGAACGCTCGAACAACCGCTCCGCGGCGCTCAACTCCACCAGCAGGTCGGCCAGGGTCGAGCGCCAGTATTCGCTTCCGCTGCTTAAAAACTGGGCCACCAGGGTATCGCCGTAGCGGTCTACCACCAATCCGGGCAGCCCGTCCGATTCGCCGTGCACCAGGCGCTCGGCACTGGTCTCGCCGGCCGGGATCAGCGCCTGGCGCAAAGCCAGGGCCGCGCACAGCCGCCGCCGGAAAAAGCCGGCATCGACCTTCTCCCCTTCATCCCAGGTCCACACGCGAGCCTGGATCTGTGAATGCGGACTGTAGGCACCCCAGGCCAGAAATGAGCCGTCGGAAGCCTCGATGCGCACCGTTTCACCCGCCTGCGGGTCGCCGCAGACCTTAGCCACTGCGCCGGAGAAAACCCAGGGATGCCGCCGCAGCAGCGACTTTTCCCGCCCCGGACGGATGCGCATCACCGCCATATCAGCGTTTTCCTTCCGCCAGCGCGCGCAGGCCGGCCTCATCCAGAACCGGGACGCCCAGATCCTGCGCCTTTTGCAGCTTCGACCCCGGGTTTTCACCCCGCACCAGATAGCTGGTCTTCTTGCTGACCGAATCCGTCACCTTTCCGCCGTGCGCCTGGATAAACGCTTTCGCCTCTTCACGCGAAAACGTGGGCAGGGTGCCGGTCACCACAAAGGTCATCCCGGCCAGGCTGTCGCCCACCGGCTTCCGGTCATTGTTCTGGGCCCGCGGCCACACACCCGCCGCCTTCAGCTTCTCCAGGAGCTGCCGGTTCCTGGGGTTCTGGAACCAGTCGACGATCGCCTCGGCGATATTGGGTCCAATGCCGTCGATCGACTGCAGCTGCTCAGAAGTCGCTGCAGCCAGGGCGTCCAGGTCCGGGAAATGGCGGGCCAGGTCGCTGGCGGTCACTTCGCCGACTCCCATGATTCCCAGAGCCGTGATCACCCGCTCCAGCGGCCGGCTGCGCGAGTTCTCTATCGACTGGAGGATATTGTCGGCCTTCTTCTCGGCAAAGCCCTCCAGCGACAGCAGGTCTTCGCGTTTCAGGTAATACAGGTCGGCCACGTCGTGCACCATGCCCTCGGCTACCAGCTGCTCGACGATGCGGATGCCCAGACCCACGATATCCATGGCCCCGCGCGAGACGAAGTGCTCCAGGTTGCGCACGAGCTGCGCCGGGCAGGCGGCGTTGACACAGTACCAGTAGACCTCGCCGGGGATGTTCTGGACCGGGGTGGCGCAGGCAGGGCAGACCTGCGGCGGCGTGTACACCTGCTCTTCGCCGGTGCGCGCGCCCTCGATAGGCCCGATCACGTATGGGATGACATCGCCGGCACGCTTGACCATCACCCGGTCGCCGACGCGGATGTCTTTACCCTTGATATAGTCGAAGTTGTGCAGGGTTGCCTGTTTGACGATCACGCCCCCGATCTCCACCGGTTCCAGCACGGCATAGGGTGTGAGGACACCGGTGCGGCCGACATTGACACGGATGTCCAGCAGCTGCGTGGTCACTTCCTGAGCCGGGAATTTATACGCGATCGCCCCGCGCGGGTCTTTTCCTACGACCCCCAGATCGGCCTGAAGGCGCATGTCGTTCACCTTGATCACGATGCCATCGGCTTCGAACGGGATTTCATTGCGCTTCTCGGCCCAGATATTACAGGTCGTAATGGCCTTTTCCAGGTCCGGGCACAGCTCGGCTGGCGGGGTGGGAAACCCCAGCTTGCGCAGGTATGCCAGGCGTTCCCACTGGGTGTCAGGCACCTCCACATCGGCGGCGACGATTGAATAGACGAAAAGGTCCAGCGGCCGCGAGGCTGTAATGGTGGGATCGAGCTGGCGCAGTGACCCGGCTGCGGTGTTGCGCGGGTTCAGGTAGGTCTTTTCCCCGGCCTCCATCAGGCGCTTGTTCAGCGCTTCAAAATTCTCGATCGTCATATACACTTCGCCCCGCACCACCAGGTAGCCCGGGGGCGTGCCCTTCCCGTCGGCCGGTATACGCAGCGGCACCGCCTTGACGGTGCGCAGGTTGGCGGTGATGTCCTCGCCGATCACGCCGTCCCCGCGCGTGGCGCCCTGCACGAACACACCGTTCTGGTAGTGCAGCACCACGGTCAAACCGTCGATCTTCGGCTCCACCACATAGTCGGTGTGCTCCACCCGGTCGTCCACACGCCGGATGCGCTCAAACCAGGCGCGCACCCCGTCCGCGTCGAAGGCGTTCGCCAGGCTCAGGATGGCGTGAGGGTGGCGGACCTTTTGAAATCTCGACGCCGGCTGGCCGCCGGTGCGCTGGGTGGGCGAATCGGGGGTGATCCACTCCGGATGCTGTGCCTCGATTTCGCGCAGTTCGGCCATCATCCGGTCATATTCATAATCGCTGATCACCGGATCATCCAGCACGTGGTAGCGGTAGTTATGGTAGTTCAGCTCGCGGCGCAGTTCTTCTAACCGCTCTTGTAGGGATTGGGTTTCAGATTTGGTGTCCATAGGTTTATGCGGCGATTTTTCGATTCTTCATGATGAGGTTGGTGCAGACAGATGTGCGCTCTGTGAAGTTTGCACTTCAAAGGCCGGCGCATCGGCCGGTTCGCCCAGGGCAGCCGCCGAGAGCAAAATAAAGGTGATCCACACCGCATCCGCCAGCAGCAGGTGGATGATCTGCATGGGCACCGGCACCAGCAAAATCACGTTCACAAATCCGGCAAGCAGCTGGATGACGAATAGTACTCCCAGTCCAACGGCCATCCGTTTCACGATGATCTGGCCGCGCAGCCTCGCCAGCATGCTGCCCACAAAAGCCAGATAAAAGCCCACCACGACTGCCGTGACGGGATGCCAGATGCGGAGCTGGATCAGGAAATGCGAGGTGGGAGAAAAATCCTGCTGTATGGCTTCACCCAGGGAACTGGCCGGGAATATTGTATCGCCCAGGGCGGTGATCGCCCCGGTGACACCCAGGATCAGGATGCCGGCAAAACCGATCGCGATTCCAGCCAGCGCCCTGCCCTGCCCCCTCAGCCGCACCCGCTCACCGCCCGATGCCCACCAGGCGGTGAGGGCCAGGCTGGCCAGCAGGAGGAAAGTGTTCACCAGGTGGACAGCCATCGAGACCACTCGTCCCATCGAGACGTTTCCGGCCACCCATTCAAAGCGCACCAGAGCAGCTCCCACCAGCGACTCAGTGATGATGAAGAAGAGCGCCAGCGAGGCACCCAGGCGCAGGATGTGTCCAGCTGGGACCAGGCGAAAAGCCCAGATAAACAGGATGATAACGAAAAGCAGCGCCAGCCCGCTGGTGATGCGGTGCGTGAATTCGATCAGGGTTTCCACCTGGGCGGCGCGCGGCAGCACTTCACCGTTGCAGAGCGGCCAGTGGCTGCCGCATCCCGCTCCCGAGCCGGTAGCGCGCACAAACGCACCCCATAAAACCACAGCCAGGTTGTAGATCAGTGTCCCCCAGGCGAAGTGTGCAAAATGTCTGTCGATCTTCATGTTCTCCCCATGCTGCTAGAAAAGTGTGGGCTGTTGCGCCGGGCGCAGGGGTTCAACAGGCAGCCCGGCGATCTCCTTGAAACGGTTGGCCGTCATCGGGGCAAAGCCCGCATAATCGTTGTTCGTAAACCCGTAAACGCTTTCCAGCCGGTCCTGGACGGCATGAATTTTTTCCCACCAGCTTTTCAGGTCGGTCGTGCGGTCCAGTCTTTCGTGGGTGTGGTGGTCAAAGCTGCCGTGCCGTCCAATCCAGCGGATATAAATGAAAGGGGCTGTTACATAAATATTTCGCGGCAGTCCCGGGTACTGGGTCGCTGCCCAGGCCACGCCGTGCTTCTCAAACAGTGCTGCGGTCTCGTTCTCCGCAGTGTACCACGACTGATCTCGAACTTCAACGGCGTAGGACGGGCCGCGCGGCAGCTCGCTCAGGAACACATCCAGGTCTGCGTGGCGAGAGGCATCAAAGGAGGGTGGGAACTGCACCAGGATGACGCCCAGCTTCTTGCCCAGGGTCTCCACTACGGTGACAAATTCCTGCATCAGGCCGGCCACGCCCACGAGACTGAGGTCGTGCGTGATGACGCGCGGGACCTTCAGGCTGAACCGGAAGCCTTCCGGGGTCTGGGCGGCCCAGCGTTTCACAGTTTCGATGCGCGGTGTGCCGTAAAACGTAGAATCGATCTCCGCGGCGTTGAAAATCCGGCTATAATATGTAAGCCAGCTGCGAGCAGGCATATCCTGTGGATAGAATACCCCGCTCCAATCTTTATAACTGAAACCCATTGTACCGATATACCAGTCTGTCATAGTTGCATCGCTCTTTAAAAGAAGGAATAACAATGTCTGATCAAATCATCACCGTCTACGGTACCGTCTGGTGCGGCGACTGCCGCAGAACACGCCGGTTCCTCGATGAACACCAGATCGAGTACCAATGGATCAATATCGATCAGGACAAAGTGGGGGAACAGTACGTCTTGAAGGTTAACAAAGGGAACCGCAGTGTCCCTACAATCCTGTTCCCGGATGGTTCGATTCTTGTTGAGCCATCCAATGCACAGCTCGCTAAGAAACTGAACCTCGCCGAACCGGTGTGATGGTGTGGGCTGTAGAATCCGGTAATATCAGGTCAGGATGGGCTTTTTTGCCCATCCTTTTGCTTTTAACCGTTATGACCCACCGGGCCATTCCGGGATTCCTCACTCCGGGCACTGCAGCCCAATAAACTGCAGCCAGCTCAGCAGGTCTTCGTGCAGCTCGCCGGCGGGGGTCACACGGTCAGCATCGGGTGCAGCCACGGCGATATATGGTGCGCCGTAAGCGTCCAGTAAATAGATAAAACTATCCTCAGGCCCGATCAGGCTGGCATCTACAAGGCAGGCGTAAGCGCTGCGGACCTCACCGTCTTCGTCCGAGAGGACCGGAAAGCCCAGTGACTGCAGGGCCTCATCCGTGGCCAGTTTTTCCAGGAGTTCCGGGAAAATGGCCAGGATGCGGCTTTCCTGGTCACGGTAGGCCTGCTCGCGTTCTGCGAACCCCTCCAGCACCTCCCGGCACCCCGGGCAGTGCTTGTCGTGCGGGAAGAAGACCACCAGCGAAAACTGCTCGTATGTATCGGAAAGGCAGATCTCACGCTCCCAGGTGGATGGCAGGCAGAATCCCGGGCCAGGCTGCATGCGGTCATCTTCGTCAAACCGGATCCACAGCGTTTTCTCAGATCTCATAACCCGCCCGGATCAAAGCCTGATCGAGCTCTCGAAAAGAAGGCTCGACGATGATCAACGCATCCTTTCCGAAAACGATCGTCGGAATGCGCTGTTCACCGTGATTGACCCGCTCCACAAAGCGCCGCGCGGTGTCATCTTCGTCGATGTTGACCTCTACAAAGGGGATTTCAAATGCCTGCAGCCGTTCGCATACGACCCGGGTATCGGTGCTGTCTGGTCGTCCGTAAATAACCACCGGCAGCGGTTTGACTTCATCATTGACCACTTCAAAAAGCCTGCGGTGATCCTCAGTCATATTGCCTCCCTCACCAGTACCCCCTTCTTTCCATGAATGGAAAATCTGTTTTATTTTACCAGACAGCCCCATCGGGCGGGCACTGCGCAGCGCAGACCGCATGGCTGCGAATGGTTCCAGGAAGGCGTCACGTGAACAGGCAGCGCTTGCCCTCATATTCCCTGTAAGGTATAATCCTCTCGTACCGGGGCAAATCAATCCACAGGCGAGGGATGCATGTCTGAAAGAATCCTTGTTGTCGAAGACGAACCGGCTCTTCAAGAAACGCTGGCCTACAATCTGACGCGGCAGGGCTACACCGTAGAGGTCGCATCCGATGGCCAGTCGGCCATCGAAACCGCGCGGCGTATGCACCCGGACCTGATCGTCCTCGACATTCTTCTGCCCGTCCTGGACGGTTTCGAGGTCTGCCGCATCCTGCGCCAGGATATGAACACCCCCATCCTCATGCTGACCGCCCGCGACAACGAGATCGACCGCGTGATCGGGCTGGAAATGGGCGCGGATGACTATATGACCAAGCCCTTCAGCATGCGCGAGTTTCTCGCCCGCGTGAAGGCCCAGCTGCGCCGGGTGCGCCTGATCCGCGAAGAAATGGATCAGGAGGCCGGCCTCGCCAGAGAAATTATCCGCTTCGGCAACCTCACCCTCGACCTCACCCGCCGTGAAGTCCTGCTCAACGACCAGCCGGTAGCCGTCAAGCCCAAAGAATTCGATCTGCTGCTCTTCCTGGCGCGCCACCGCGGTCAGGTGCTCTCCCGCGAACTGATCCTTGAACGAGTATGGGGCTGGGAGTTCAGCGGAGGCAGCCGCACGGTCGACGTGCACGTGCGCTGGCTTCGGGAAAAAATCGAGCCCGATCCCGCCGAACCCACCCGCATCGTTACGGTGCGCGGCGCGG
>Ga0134098_1000776_pt1 | contig 30794 bp, 30 predicted proteins | sample 9_3taG_FD_94456 | JGI IMG/M metagenome (GOLD analysis project Ga0134098, IMG submission 94456) | Switchgrass degrading microbial communities from high solid loading bioreactors in New Hampshire, USA - 9_31_10_142_A3 metaG | ecosystem: Engineered > Bioreactor > Semi-continuous > Anaerobic >... | reverse complement strand
CTGGTCACCCCGAATCAGAATGGTATAATTCAGCGCCGAACGGAAAAGGCGCTGGTATAAGCAAGCTGCGGCGCCCCGCCGTTCAGATCCTGTCTGTGGAGTAACGCTTTGGGGAACCCGCCGCAACCATTATTGAGCGTAGCTGAAGCCCAGGAGCGCCTGCTCAGGCGATTTGAAGCCCTGGAAGCAGAAGAGATCTCCCTGGCGGAAGCCGCAGGACGCGTGCTGGCTGAGGCGATCCGCTCGACGACCGACCTACCCCCCTTCCCGAATTCCAGTATGGATGGCTTTGCCGTGCGGGCCGAAGATACCGCTCAGGCCAGCGCCGGGCAGCCGGTGCGCCTGCGCGTGGTCGGCGACGCGCCAGCTGGAGGGGCTGCCGGCATTGAGGTAAAGGCGGGGCAGGCCGTACGCATCATGACCGGGGCGCCAATCCCGGAGGGCGCCGACGCGGTGGTGCCGGTGGAGGATACCAGCTTCCACGAGCGGCAGGCGGGGAGCGCCGCGCCCGACAGCGTGGAGATCTACCGCCCGGTGCGCGCAGGGGATTATGTGCGCCCGCGCGGCCAGGACGTGTCCGCCGGTGAGGTGGTCATCCCCGCCGGCGAGCGGCTGACACCGCAGGGGCTCGGCCTGCTGAGCATGATCGGGCAAAGCCGCATCCCGGTGCACCGCCGGCCGCGGGTGGCGATTTTTTCCAGCGGAGATGAACTTTTACCGGTTGAAGAACCACTTACTCCGGGTAAAATTCACGACGCCAACAGCTACATCCTGATCGCGGCAGTGGAAGAAGCAGGTGGAGAGGCCGTTCACCTGGGGATCGTCCCCGACCGCGCGGATGCGGTGCGGGCTGTCCTGCAGTCTGCCGCTGCCCAAGATGTGGACCTGATCCTCTCTTCTGCGGGAGTCAGCGTCGGCGCCTTTGATTTTGTGCGCAGCGTGGTCGAAGAAGCCGGCTAGCTGGATTTCTGGCGGGTGAACATGCGCCCGGGTAAGCCGCTGGCTTTCGGCAGCTACCAGGGTGTGCCCTTTATCGGTCTGCCCGGAAACCCGGTTTCCGCCTTCGTCGGTTTTGAAGTTTTTGTACGCCCGGCGCTGCTGAAGATGGCGGGCGCGCGAATACAGAAGCGCAGCGCGCAAAAGGTGGAAGTTGAAGAAGCGATCGAATCGGATGGACGCGAAAGCTACCTGCGCGCGACCGCGCGCAGTGAAAACGGCCGTTATATGGCCCGCCTCACCGGTCACCAGGGTTCCGGCAACCTGCGCTCCCTGGTCCAGGCCAATGCGCTGCTGATCGTCCCTGCCGGTGTAAAGCATCTGGATGCAGGGGCAGAGGTTGACGCCTGGTTAATCGGTAATCTATAATCCCCGGGATTTATCCCTTATCTGGTTTCTAGCTGCATTATTTTATTATTTCAGGAGGAGTACATGCCCAAGATTCGCTGCCACTACCTCGACTGCGTATTTCTGGATGACGGTTACTGCGGCGCAGCAGCTATCGAGATTGACCCGGATGTGGGCTGCATGACCTACTCGCGCGCAGATGACCTGGAAGTTGAGGACGAGTGGGAAGATGATGAGGACGAACTGGAAGAATGGGACGAGCTGGACGTCGAGGAGGAAGAGGACGAACTCTGGCTGGATGACGAAGAAGACGATTATTAATCGCCCCGGACGGAACTGAGCGCCCGGCGAACGGCGTGCTGGGTGCCGGGGAAAACCGGCACGCCAGCGGCTTTGAGCGCCGCGGCTTTACCGGGGTGAACGGCAATGCCCCAGGCATGCACCTGCGTGGGCAGCCCGCATCTGTTGAGGATCTCCGCAGCAGCTTGAACGGCTTCGATCCCCCCACAGGAGTCTTCAAATACGTGGACTTCCAGGCCCGCGCTGCTGTGCAGGCCTGGTAAAGGATCACCCGCTGCCAGTTTGACGGCCGCGAGAAGAGAGTCCTTCTCGCGGCCGCTGCGCGCTGCCAGGACGGCGGCCAGCGCCTGCACCGGTGAGGGCTTGAGATAGCGCTCGGGGTCCACCCCGTGCCGGCCGGCCAGCCAGCGAATGCGGCCAAACCCGATCAGGGGCAGCGAGCTCAGGCCGGTGCGCTCGAGCGCCATCTCGGCCTCCGGGGCGTAGCTGTTAGCGGAGGATTCGGATGATTGCGGCGGCAGGGAGGGCCGCAGGGTGTAGGCGGCCAGGGCGAGGATCCCCTGGTCGCGGGCGTTTAAGAGCCCGGTGACCAAGGAAGGGGAAAGACAGGGACGGTCGTACTGCTGCAGGAAGCTGGAGGTTTCAAGCTCTGCGGGCAGGCCGTAGGTGCGGGTAAAGGCCTGGCTGCCGAGGGTGAACTGCTGAAAAATGCGTGTAGTCAACGAGCGGTGGATGTCGCGAGTGTGGCCCAGCAGATCCTCCAGCAGCGGGTGTCCCGCCAGGTGGGGGAACAGGGGCGGAGGATCCAGGGCGAACTCAGCCGGCGCCCTGCCGGGGGCCAGGCGGGCGCCAAGGAGCGGAATGAGGCCGGCGTAGTCGATGGAAAAATCCACAGGCGGGCTGCCCTGCAGGTGCCGGCGCAGCACGGGCAGGGCAGCGGACAGGGTGGGCGGCAGCTCCTGCAGCAGACCGGGCAGCTGGCCGGCGAGATGGTCGAGCAGCGCGGCCAGGCAGACAGGGACCATATCCCACTCGCTGGTGACCCGGTGAGCCTCAAAGAGGGCCGGGATGTCCTCAGGAGGCAGGCAGGAATCAGGCAGGCCCATCTGGCGGGCGAAGTACGCCAGCGCGGCGTGAACGGCGCGGCGGTAGCCCAGGGGCTCCACGAGCACGCCGTCGATATCGAAGAGAAAGATCGTCTCTCTATTCATGGGCAGGGGGCCGGTGGCGGCGCTCCAGCTCATTCAGGACCTGTTCGGGGTGGATCCCGCGGGCAGCCAGCAGCACGAGGACGTGGTAGGCCAGGTCGGCGACCTCTTCCACCAGGCGGCGGTCTCCCTGTGCGGCGGCAGCGAGCACAATTTCTACCGCCTCTTCGCCCACCTTTTTAGCCATCTCAAGCTCTCCCTGCTGGAACAGAGAAGCGGTATAAGACCCGGGAATGGGGTGATCGCGGCGGTCGCAGATGATTTCGTAAAGCTCGGCAAGGGTCATGGGTTTTCTTCCTGCGGTGTGGTGAATAGATCCAGAGACTGGTAAAAGCAGCTGTCCCGCCCGGTGTGGCAGGCGGGGCCAGCGGGGTGCACGCGCAGCAGCAGAGCATCGCGGTCGCAGTCAAGGCGCATCTCGACGACGTGCAGGAAGCTGCCGGAGGTGGCACCTTTGTGCCAGAGCTCCTGGCGGCTGCGGGACCAGAAGTGCGCCTGGCGCGTGCTGCGGGTGAGGCGCAGGGCTTCGTCGTTCATCCAGGCCAGCATGAGCACGTCACCGCTGGCGGCATCCTGGACCACGGCGGGGATCAGCCCGCGGGCATCGTAATTGGGGGTGATTTCAGCGCTCATATTCGTTTTCAGCTTTTATAAGGCCGCACCGGCACTCCCTGTGCGGCGAGATAGGCTTTGAGGTCGGGGATGGCGAGCAGGCCGTCGTGAAACAGGGTGGCGGCCAGCGCCGCATCGGCGCCTGCTTCAACGAGCACGTCTCGAAAGTGACGCGGCTCTCCGGCTCCTCCGGAAGCGATGACGGGGACGGACACAGCCTCCGTGATGCGGCGCGTAAGTTCCAGGTCGTAGCCATCACGGGTGCCGTCACGGTCGATGCTGGGGAGCAGGATCTCACCGGCGCCCAGCTCTATGCCGCGCCGGGCCCATTCGACGGCATCCAGCCCGGTGTCCACCCGCCCGCCGCCGATTACCACCTCCCAGGCCGGCTCCTGGCCGTCTGCTGCAGGGATGCGGCGGGCGTCAATGGCGAGCACAATGCACTGGGAGCCGAAGCGCCGGGCGCCCTGCGTGAGCAGGTCGGGGTTACGCACCGCGGCCGAGTTGACACTGACCTTATCAGCGCCGGCGAGCAGGATCTGGCGCATGTCCTCCAGGGAGCGGATACCACCTCCGACCGTCAGCGGCATGAAGACCTGGTCGGCTACCCGGCGGACCACATCCGCCATGGTGGCGCGGCCTTCATGCGTGGCCGAGATATCCAGGAAGACCAGCTCATCCGCGCCGGCAGTGTCGTAAATGCGCGCCTGCTCCACCGGGTCGCCGGCGTCGCGCAGGTTGGTGAAGTTCACCCCTTTGACCACCCGGCCGTTGTGAATATCGAGGCAGGGAATGATGCGTTTGCTCAACATGAGATCACCATTCGACAGCCTCGAGCGGAATGGCGCCCTCGTACAGGGCCCGCCCGACGATCACTCCGGCCAGGCCGGCGCGGCGGGCGCGCTGGATATCCTCAAGGCTGCCAGCACCCCCAGAGGCAATCACCTGCAGTCCGCTGCCCCGGGCGATGTCCAGCGAGGCCTCCACATTCAACCCGGCGCCCATGCCGTCGCGGGCCACATCAGTGTGCACCGCCCAGCGCAGCCCGAGGGCGGCAGCCCGGCGAGCGAGTACTCCGGCCTGTACGGTCGTGGTCTGCCCCCAGCCGCGCACGCTGACCATCCCACCCCGTGCGTCCAGGCCCAGGGCGATGCGCCCTGGGCCGAAGGTCTCCAGCGCCAGGGCGAGCAGATCCGGCTGTTCGACCGCCGCGGTGCCGAGCACCGCGCGCTCGACACCGGCCTCGAAGGCTTTGTGCAGCGCCGGAAGGCTGCGCAGGCCCCCGCCGAACTGGACCCGGGTCCCATACCTGGCGGCCTGCTCCAGGATGGCCGCCAGGGCTCGCTGATTCTCGGCGTCGCCCTGGTCGAACGCTCCGTCCAGGTTGACCACGTGCAGCCAGCGGGCCCCGGCCTGCAGCCAGCGGCGGGCGACGGCCGCCGGGTCGCTTGAAAAGGTAGTCTGGCGGCCCGGGTCGCCCTGCTGCAGGCGCACCACCTGGCCGCCGCGCAGGTCGATGGCGGGGTAAACGGTGAAGCGCTCCGCCGGGGGAGAGTCCTCAAGAGATGAGGGTAAATTTTGAGGGCTTTCTTCCATATTTATGTTTCCCACTTACGACAGCGAGAGGAAGTTGGCTAATACCTGCAGCCCGACCTTCTGGCTTTTCTCGGGATGGAACTGCACGGCGTAGAGGTTACCCTGCTGGATGGCGCTGGTGAAGCGCAGGCCGTAGTCGGTCTCGGCTGCAACTGCGTCTGCATCTCCTGCCGGCTCGCAGTAGTAGGAGTGGTTGAAGTAGGCGTAATCGCCGGCGGCGATCCCCCGCAGCAGGGGTTCGGGCTTGCGGGGGATCAACTGGTTCCATCCCGTGTGGGGGATCTTCAACCCGGGCTGCGCGGGGAAGGGCAGCACGCGGCCGGGGAGCAGCCCCAGGCCCGGGTGCCGGCCCATCTCCAGGCTGCACTCGAAAAGCGCCTGCATCCCGACGCAGATGCCCAGGAGCGGGACGCCGCCGCGCACGGCGCTGAGCACAGCCGGGGCCAGACGGCGCTCCTGCAGGCCGCGCATGAAATCGCCAAAGGCGCCCACCCCGGGGAGGACCAGCGGCTCGCCGGATGCCAGGGCCTCCGGGTCGGCAGTCTGGAGCACGCTGGCGCCCAGGCTCTGCAGGGCTTTTTTCACCGAGCGCAGGTTGCCCACGCCGGCGTCGATCAGGATCACATCAGGTCGGGTTGTCATCTACTATCTATCTCCGCCGGTTCTCATGCCGTGAGGGTTCCTTTGGTGGAAGGAATGGCCAGCCCGCCAGCGGCAGAGCGGCGCGGATCCAGGCAGGACGCCTGGTCCAGGGCGCGGGCGAAGGCTTTGAACAGCGCTTCGGCTCTGTGGTGATCGTCGCGGCCAGCGAGCAGGCGGGCGTGCAGGTTGCAGCGCGCCGTGACGGCGAACGATTCAAAGAAATGGGCGAAAAGCGAGGTGGGGATTCCGCCCACGGCTGGCGTATCCCACTGTGCATCGATGACCGCGTAAGGCCGGCCGGAAAGATCGACCGCCGCGAAGGCGAGCGTCTCGTCCATGGGGGCACAGGCATGCGCCATACGGGTGATCCCGGACCGGTCGCCCAGCGCTTGATTGAAGGCCTGCCCGAGCGCCAGAGCGACATCTTCCACGGTGTGGTGCACGTCGATATGCAGATCCCCGCTGGCCTGCAGGTCCAGGTCGAAGAGCCCGTGCACGGCCACGTGGGTGAGCATATGATCAAGGAAGCCAACCCCGGTGGCGATGCGGTGGTGGCCGGTCCCGTCCAGGTTCAGTTCGATGCGGACCCGGGTTTCGCTGGTCTGGCGTTCCACCCGGGCGCTGCGGGGTGCGGAACCAGAGGTGTGGTGGGTTGAAGGGGCAGCGGCCTGTGCTTCAAGGGGACCCCGGGCGAGGCGGCGGCCGAGCTCGCGCGGTGATGGAAAGCGCAGCACTCTGTCCGCCTGTGGATCTGAGCCATTAACGAGAAGCAGAACTTCCTCCCCGGTCTGCGTTCCGGCCAGCCCCTGGTCCAGCATACCAGCCGAGACCAGCAGTAGCACACCGTCACCACAGGCGGCTTTCATCGGGACGCCCTCCGCGGAGCGCAGCCAGGCCGTGAATTCCGGATCCTGAGCCCCGTGAGCGGCCGCATCCCCGCCCGGGACGAGCAGCAGGTCGTAAGCCTGCAGGGGCTGGCCGGTCTGGCCGGGGAGCACGCTCAGCCCGCCGGCGGCCGTGACCGGTGAAGTCAGCCCGCAGATCTCGATCTCGGCAGCGGGGACCTCCCGGAATGCCGCATACAGGGCGGTGAAGTCAAAGGCGCTCATGTCATCATAGGCGATCAGGGCAGTTTTCATGCTCTCCTCCTTATTCCAGGGCCGCGAGCGCCTCAAGCAGGCTGTTGGTATCCTGCGGCCGGCCGGCGCTGATGCGGATATGGTCCCGCAGGCCGGGAGAATCGAAGTAGCGCACCAGGATCCCGTATTGGGCGGCCAGGGTCTCTTTCAGTTCGCGAGCGCTGCGGTCCAGCACCCGGCAGAGGACGAAGTTGGCGCAGGACGGGTAGGGTTGCAGGAACGACAGCCGGCCGAGCTCGCGCTGGAGGCGTTCGCGCTCCTGGCGCAGAGAGGCCGCGATCCCCGCCAGGTAATCCCGGTCTTCCAGGGAAGCCAGGGCGGCGGCGGAAGCGGCGACGTTGACATTATACGGCTGCTTGGCCCTCCACAGCGCCGGCAGCAGCCAGGCGGGAAAAGCGCCGTAGCCCACGCGCAGCCCGGCCAGGCCGGCCCATTTGCTGAACGTGCGCAGCACGACGAGGTTATCCCGCTGGGGTACAGCGCTGATGCGGCTGCCCTGCTCCCCCAGGGCTCCCAGGCCGCTGAACTCGATGTAGGCCTCGTCCAGCACCACCAGGACGGGCAGCTCAAGCAGCGCATGCAGCTCCTGGTCGGAGAGCAGTGAGCCGTCGGGGTTGTTGGGCGAGGCCAGGAGGAGCATTTTCGGCTGCAGGTCGTTCACTGCCTGCTGCAGGGCGGGCAGGTCCAGGGAGAAATTGGGACGGCGGGGGACTTCGACCAATTGACCACCGTTCAGGCGGGTGCCGAAGGCGTACATGCCGAAGGTGGGCGGGCAGGTGATCACCCTGTCGCCCGGCTCGAGCATCACGCGCAGCAGCAGGTCGATGAGCTCGTCCGCCCCGGCGCCGGAGAGCAGGAATTCAGCCGGAACACCCGTGAAATCAGACAGCGCCTGGCGCAGGGCACGGCTTTCGGGATCGGGATAGATATGTGCGAACTGCAGCTCCGCCAGAGCCTGCCGGGCGCGCGGCGAGGGGCCGTAGGGGTTTTCATTGGCGTCCAGCTTGACGATGTCCTGCGGGCGGCGGCCCAGGCGCACCGAGAGCACTTCGAAGGGTTCGATCGGCGTGTAGGGCGGCAGGTCCACCACCCAACGGGCAGGGTTCTGGTATATCATGCTGCTTCTCCCCCTTCCAGGCGCAGCCCGGCCGCATAGGCGTGCGCGTCCAGTCCTTCGGTGCGGGCGATGCGGGCAGCCTGGGGAGCAATGGCCGCCGCGGTGCCCGGGTCGAGCGCCACCAGGCTGACCAGGTGCACAAAGTCCCAGACGTTGAGCGGGGAGGCAAAGCGGGCGGATCCGCCTGTGGGCATCACATGGCTGGGGCCGGCAATGTAATCACCCAGCACTTCGAAGGAGTGCTCGCCCAGAAAGAGGCCGCCGGCCGCGGTGAGCTTACCGGCCAGAGCCCAGGGATCGCGCACGGCCAGGCAGAGGTGCTCGGGGGCGAAGCGGTTGGCCAGCTCGGCGGCCTGGTCCAGATCGCGGGTGATGACCGCCCCGCCGCGGTTCTCCAGCGAGACGGTGATAATCTCCGCCCGGGAACGCTCTTCCACCTGGCGGGAGATCTCAGCCTGGACGGCTTCCGCCAATTGGCGGGAAGGGGTGAGCAGCACGGCCGAGGCGAGCACATCGTGTTCGGCCTGGGCGAGCAGGTCTGCGGCAACCCAGGACGGCCGGGCCGTATCGTCGGCGATGATGACCGTTTCGGTGGGGCCGACCAGCCCGTCGATGCCGACCACGCCAAAGACCTGCTGTTTGGCGAGGGTGACGAAGAGGCCGCCCGGGCCAAAGATCTTATCCACCGCCGGCACCGACTGTGTGCCGTACGCCAGCGCAGCGATCGCCTGCGCCCCGCCCAGGGCATACACCTCCTGAACGCCGGCGATGGCGCAGGCAGCCAGGACCGGGGCGGGTATCTGACCGCTGGAGCGTTCGGGCGGGGAGACCACCACGATCTCGGGGACACCGGCGACGCGCGCCGGCAGGGCCGACATCAGCACCGAGGACGGCAGCGGCGTGGCTCCACCGGGAACGTACAGGCCCACGCGGCGGATCGGGCGCACGACCTGGCCAAGCACGCCGCCCAGGTCGTGGGTGAACCAGGACGTGAGCGGCTGGCGGCGGTGGTAGGCTTCGATGCGCTCCGCCATCTGCTGCAGGGCGGTTCTCACCTCGGGTGGGATGGCCTGCAGCGCAGCCTGGATCTGGTTTTCCGGGACACGGAAACCAGCCGGCGCAGCGCCGTCCAGTTTGCAGGCCCATTCTTCCAGGGCAGCGTCGCCGCGCTGGCGCACATCCTGGAGGATGCGGCGCACGGCCTGATCGGGCGAGAGCGGCTCGCCGAAGAGGCCGGCAATGCGTGCCTGCAGGCTTTCAGGAATGGTAACTTCATCGGGCGGGCGGCGCTGTAAAATCGTCTGTGCGGCTGTCTGGGGATCGTAGATCTTGAACATGGGCTATCCTTTCACGGAGCTGCTTTCCGGGATCCTCTGCAGGGCAGCGAGCATGGCTTTGTAGCGCGGCGGTTCCTCTTCGAAGATATAGCTCACCGGCGCGACGACCACACCGCTGCCGCCGATCTGGCGCAGCTCGGAGACGGCCTGGAAGAGCTGGTCGCGGCGCACGATGATGTGCACGGCGAACCAGTTGGGTGAACCCTCGCGGACGATCACCTGCGAGATGGTCGGTCCCTGCAGACCGCCCAGGGTGGGCATGGCGAAGATCTGCGCCGCGATGGCCTGGGGCGATTCCCCGCGGATATTGGCGAAGATGGCCAGGTTCTCGGCAGCGCGCAGGTGGGCTTCAAAGAACTCGAGCAGGTGGTGGGCCACCGCAAGGGCCTGGGGATTGCTTTCGAGGGCGCGGCGGTTAGCGATCAGTGCCGCCTGGGATCTCTGGATCGCCCCGCCGGCGAGCAGCTTGAGACGGTTGTCGCGCAGTGTCTGCCCGGAGGAGACCAGGTCGGAGATCAGGTCGGCATAGCCGATGGCCGGGGCGGTCTCCAGGGTGCCCTCCGCCGAGATCAGCGTGTGCGGGACGGCGTGCTGGTCGAGGAAGCGCCCGGTGAGGAAAGGAAATTTAGTTGCCACGCGCAGCGGGGCGGCAGAACGGGCGGCGAACGCCCTGAGGTCTGACATGTCGTTCACCGTTTCCCAGGATTCGGGGACCGCCAGGGCGAGTACGCACTGGCCAAAGCCCAGGGCGTCGTGCAGGATAAGCACTTCACCGGCGTTCCCCTTACGCTCTTCGATGACATCGATGCCGGTGATGCCGAAATCCACGCTGCCGTCGCGCACGCTGACCACAATATCCGCCGGGCGCTGGAAGAGGACCACCAGACCGGGAAGACTTGGGATGCGCGCTTCGTACTGGCGCGGGTTGGTTTTGTCCACCGCCAGGCCGCAGTCCGCCAGGAAGTTCAGGCAGCTCTCGGCCAGGCGGCCTTTGGAAGGAAGCGAGATACGGACGGAGTGGTTGTTCATCACCTTAACTCATAAAACAAAAAACCCCCGTGACCGGGGGGGGAAACGCATGGGTACGCGAAAAGGACCAGACCTCCGGTCAGGCGGGGGAATGGCGGATATGATGATGAGAAGCGGTAAGCGGCGTTTTCATCGTGGGGCGAGTTTATCACGCCCCTCTGGTTCTGTCAACGAAATTGACCGCAAAACTGTTTATAATGAAGACGTGTTTTCATAAGGAGGTTGGATGGTGCGAAGCAGGTTCAGCGGTTACATTTTACTGGTGATGATCTTCCTGGCCGGGTGTTCGGCTGCCGGCCCCCAGGTGGCTGCGCCCACCGAAAATGCGGCCCTTCCACATCAGGAGAATGCCGCGCAGCACGGCGCAGAGGATTCATCCGAAGGCGAACTGCTGGCCGGGCTGGCCGCGCCCGGGCAGGTCGCGAGCCGAGAGTTCAGCAAGCAGGCCGGGACGCCGGCTTACATCCCCAATATCGCCCGGCCGGAGGTCGGCTGTAACTGGACCGGCGTCGGCGGCCAGGTCTTTGACATGAGCGGGAAAGCGGTGGACAAAATCGTGGTGGAGGTCGAAGGGACTCTGGGTGGTAAGCCGGTCCTGGCAACCGGGATGACCGGCACGAACAAGAACCTGGGCCCGGGGGGATTTGATGTCACCCTGGCAGACCAGCCGCTGGCCTCCTCAGCGGGGGCCCTTACAGTGCAGCTCAAGGACCTTAACGGCAACCCAATCTCCGAAAAAGTTGCGTTTCAAACTTCCGCCGACTGCAGCAAAAACCTGGTGCTGATCAACTTCAAAGAGGTCCCTGTGGGAAAGGTGCACCTGCCGATGCTGGTGCGCTGATGAATTTACGGTCAGCCAGGGGGAATCCCGTGATCGACCATTTCAAGCTTGTGGCGCCCTGGTATGAGCGCATCATTCCGCCGCACGGGGACGCTCGCCTGCTGGAACTGCTGGACCTTCCCGCTTCTGGCCCGGTGGTGGATGTGGGCGGCGGGACGGGCCGCGTGGCGCAGCTGCTGAGGGCAGAAGGCCAGCCGGTCGTGGTGCTGGATGAGAACTGGAGCATGCTGCAGCAGGCGCGCCAGAAGGACGGACTGGGCGTGCTGCGCGGGCAGAGCGAGAAGCTGCCCCTGGCGAGCCGCTCTGTCGAGCGCATCCTGATGGTGGATGCGCTGCACCATGTGGCTTCTCAGGAACATACGGCCCGGGAACTGTGGCGGGTGTTGAAACCGGGGGGAACGATTGTCATCGAAGAGCCTGACCTGAGGCGCCTGGTGGTGCGCCTGCTGGCCCTGGCGGAGAAGGCGGCCCTGATGCGCAGCCGCTTTCTGGAGCCGGAGGCGATTGCGGGCCTGTTCCCGGAGGCAGGGAGTCAGAAGCAGGTGGTTACGGAGGGGGTCATGGCGTATGTGGTGGTGAAGAAGCACGCCTGATGGAGGGCGGGCCGCTCTGGTCTCAGTATGCCGCTGCAAGTGCAAAGGATGTTGTCGATTGCCTGCAGGCGGTCTTCGACTGAGCATGCGAAGTATGCCGCTCATACTGCCTGCGGGCGTCCACGAGTTCCCACGAATAAATAACGCTCCCACGATCCTCTGTGGGAGCGTTATTTTCATGACTCTATGCTCAGGCCGTAATTTCTTCCAGGGTCTCGTCGTCCAGCGGCTGGTGAGTGGCCGCGCGGGCAGCCGGCGTGGAGAACCACAGCAGCAGCGTGATCACAACCGCCGACGAGATGCACCAGATGCAGGTGGCCCCGATGACGAACGGCTCCAGGAAGGTCAGGTAAATCGAGAAGAGCACCCCAAACAGCGCCTGGCCCCAGACCGCCAGGGCGGCGAAGCGGCGCAGGGACTGCGGGCCGTAGCGCTGGACCAGCCAGGTCCCCAGGATGGCAAAATATCCCAGCAGGCCGAAGAGCCCGACCGGGAACACGCCGAAGAGATACGCATACGGGCTCTGCTGGACGCTGTTGCAGTCACCCACAGGCCCGCAGATGGCCTCCGAGCGGGTGATCTCAATGATGGTCATGTATACCGCGATCCCCATCCCCACGACGGCGAGCACAGGGATTACTTTGCGGGCTTCGTGGAACTGCTCTTCGAACTCCGCATCGCGCAGAAAGCTGAACAGAACGACGATGACGGTGATGATCATCGCCACCAGCAGAATAACGGCGACGGAGTTTGCCAGCGGGTCGAGCATGAATGCCTGCAGCCAGCCGGGGCGCGGATCCTGCGCAAACGGCGCCAGGATGGCTTCTGCCCGGGCAGGTACTGATGAAAGAAGAAGCAGTGCAGCGAGCGCGAGCACAGATCGTGGTTTCATCTGCTTGAGAGGTCGCAACGGTCTCCTCCTGATCACGGCCGAAATGGTGATTTCCCTTCTTTGAATGATGGAATTTTACAGGAAAACAGGCCGGAGAAACGGACTCTAATCAACCCCTAATCCTGGGCAGAGAAACTCCAGCAGCGTGCGGTTAAAGGTGCTGGCCTGATCGACAATCACGGCATGGCCGGCATTGGGGATCACGACCTGCCTGGCGGTGGGTATGGCAGCCGCCAGACGCCCCTGAACATGGGGAGAAATGGTGTTGTCGTCTTCCCCGGTGACGACGAGAACCGGACGCTTGATTTCACCCAGGCGGTTATCCAGGTTGAACCTCGCCAGAGAGCGGACTGCGGCGCGGTAGCAGCGCGGGTCGGCCTGCAGGATCTCGCGCAGCAGTTCCTGGCGGAAGACTGCCTGCTCCGGGCGGGGGAACACACGGCGGGCAACCAGGCGCCCCTGCTGCGGCAGACCCAGGAAATGGAGCACGAGGAAACGGGCGGCGAAGTAGGCCCATTCACCCGGGTTTGCCGGCCGCAGCCGTGAAAAAGTGTTCAACAGGACCAGCCGGTCGATCCGCTGCGGGTAATCCAGGGCAAACTGCAGGGCCACCGTCCCGCCCATGGAAAGCCCGAGCACATGAGCTTTTTCGAGCCCCAGGGCTTTCATCAGGGCATCCACATCGCCGGCCATGCGGGCAATGGTCACTTCCCGGCCGGTGAATTTCGTCTGGCCAAAGCCGCGCAGGTCGGGGGCGATCACGCGCAGTCCGGCCTCCACCAGCGCAGGGAGCTGCAGTTCCCAGGAGGCCGAAGAAGCGCCCAGCGCATGAAGCAGCACCAGCGCCGGGGTTCCGTCCGGGTTCACATCCAGGTAGTGCAGGTTAAGGTCGGGGGTCAGCTGGACAAACGGCATGCCGGTTTCTCTATGTAAATGAAACAGGCTGCCCCCAAACGAGCGGCGGGCAGCCTGCGGTTCCTGAGTCCATATGAAGGATGATCAGCGTCCGGCGCCCCATACCAGATCACCCTGCTTTTGAAGGATAAACCGTGTTGGATTACAGATAAAGAAAGAAAGAAGCCAGGGGAAAGGAGGTAAAGTTATTTTTCAGCAGCTTCGTCTTTATCTGCAGCCTTTTCGTCATCATCGCCCTGCAGCCCTTCGCGGAAGGCCCGGATGCCGGAACCCATCTCACCGGCGATTTTGCTGATCCGGCCTACTCCAAAGAGAACGATGACGATCACCAGAATGATGATCAGTTCAGTTGGGCCTAAATGTGGCATGGCAGTTTACTCCGTTTTTGCGTTTAAATTCCAGTTTCTGGTTCGATGCTTTGGAAACCGTTGACTGGATGAATTATACTATCGAATAGCCAGACGGATTACTGACGAAAGTCATATTCTCAGAGGGTCATTATCCAGATTGTAACACCTTCAACCTCGAGTAACCGTCGATGGGATGAAAAGATGGTTAAGAATACGGCCTGAACCCTGACGGGCAGAGAGAAATCGCGTAAAATCACACCTTTCGATGGAGTGTTCATGAAGGAATTAATGGTAATCGGAGGCGGGCTGGCAGGCAGTGAAGCCGCCTGGCAGGCTGCCGAAAGAGGCATCAAAGTGCGGCTGTACGAGATGCGGCCTCTGAAAACCACCGGAGCGCACACCGGCGCTTACCTGGCGGAGCTGGTATGTTCCAACTCGCTGGGGTCAAACCTGATCGACCGGGCGCCGGGGGTGTTGAAAGAAGAGCTGCGGCGGTTGGGTTCGCTGGTGCTGCGCTGTGCGGAAGAGACGGCGGTGCCGGCCGGCGGGGCGCTGGCCGTGGACCGGGAGGCGTTCGCCTGCCGGGTGACCGGGATGATTGAACAGCACCCGAACATCGAGATCATCCGTGAGGAGATGCAGCAGGTGCCCGATGCGCCGGCCATCATCGCTACAGGCCCCCTGACGTCGACGGCGCTCTCGCAGTCGATCCTGGAACTGACAGGATCCGAGCACCTGTATTTCTACGACGCGATCGCCCCGATCGTCAACGTCGACTCGATCAACTTCGATATTGCTTTCCGGGCCTCGCGCTACGACCGCGGCGAGCATGACGACGGCGATTACATCAACTGCCCATTCACGCGTGATGAATATGAAGCCTTCGTGGACGCCCTGCTGGAGGCCGAGCGCATCGAGCTGAAAGATTTTGAGAGGGATCTTGAATCAGGGGTGCGCGCCGGTGCGCATCACTTTTTTGAAGGCTGTCTGCCGGTGGAAATCCTGGCGCGCCGGGGGCGCGATGCGCTGGCCTTTGGCCCCATGCGCCCGGTGGGTTTGATCGACCCGCGCACCGGCCGCCGGCCGTACGCCGTGGTTCAGCTGCGCCAGGATAACCTGGCCGGCACGCTGTACAACATGGTTGGCTTCCAGACTAATTTGAAGTTCAGCGAACAGCGCCGGGTATTCCGGATGATCCCGGGGCTTGAGAACGCCGAATTTGAGCGCTACGGGCAGATGCACCGCAACACGTTCATCTTTTCCCCGGCCCATCTGAGGCCCACGCTGCAGTTCCGAGGGCGCGACGACCTGTTCTTTGCCGGGCAGATCACCGGCGTGGAAGGGTACGCCGGGAATATCGCCACCGGCCTGCTGGCCGGGTGGAACGCGGCACGCGTGCTGAAGGGAAAAGATGCGCTGGCGCTGCCTGAAACCACGATGCTGGGCGCGCTGTGTGCCTACATCACCCGGGCCGCGGAGGCCGATTTCCAGCCCATGAAAGCCAATTTCGGCATCCTGCCCCCGCTTGAAGGGGAGCGCATACGCGGCAAGCGCGAGCGCGGTGCCGCCTATTCCCGGAGGGCGCTGCACGACCTGGATCGATTCCTTGAGGAGGTCAGCAAATGAGCGGGGTAAAGCGCTTTACACTGCTGGGTTTGATCGGCGTGCTGCTGGTCACATCGGCGGTATGGTATTACAGTCAGGGCAGCGTCTTTCTCGGCCCCATCTTTCGCAACCTGGCTCCCGAGGGCGACCCGCAGCCATTTGACGGCGAACGAGCGCTGGAGGATGTCGTCTTTCAGGTCGATCTGGGGCCGCGCACGGTAGGGAGTGAGGCGCACACCCGGGCGGTGGCGTGGATGGTGGAAGAAGCGGAGAAGGCCGGCTGGGATGTTGAAGTGCAGGAGACCAGCCGCATGAACCAGCCCATCCGCAATGTGATCGCCAGATGGGGGCGGGGAGAGCCGCTGGTGATCATCGGCGCGCACTACGATTCGCGCCTGGTGGCCGATGAAGATCCTGATCTGGCCAACCGGAACCAGCCCACACCTGGTGCAAACGACGGGGCCTCGGGGGTGGCTGTGCTGCTCGAACTGGCGCGCGTGCTGCCCTCGCATCTGGAGAACCGGGCCCCGGGAGAACGTCCGGGTGAGGTCTGGCTGGTGTTTTTCGACGCCGAAGACAACGGCCGACTGCCTGGCTGGGACTGGATCCTGGGCTCACGCGCATTTGTGGACGAACTGGAGCGCGATCCCCAGGCTGTTGTCATCGTGGACATGATCGGCGACGCCGACCTGAACATTTACCAGGAGCGCAACTCCGACCCCGATCTGACGCGTGAGATCTGGGAGACGGCCGCCGGCCTGGGGTATGAGGAGCAGTTTATCCCCACGCTGAAATACAGCATTCTGGACGACCACACCCCCTTCCTGGAAGCCGGAATCCCGGCTGTCGACCTGATCGATTTTGATTACCCGTACTGGCACACGCTGGGCGATACGCCCGATAAAGTATCGGCCGCAAGCCTGAAGGCGGTGGGCGATACCCTGATCGCCTGGCTGACGCGCTCAGGCCAACAAACTCGATAGGTGGACAGGCCGTTTGTTGGCAAATCCACTGCGCTGTCGTAAACTAAAATTATGCCCACTGCTGATTCACTGCGAAAAATTCAAACGATCTGGACGATGCGCATTTCCCACCGGCTGGCCCGGGGCGAGGGAGTGCGTGAGAGTTTTCAGCAGCAGTTAGGGCGCTTATTTGAACTGCTCATACAGGCGCTGGAGACCGGCAACCCGGAATGGCTGGACCCGCTCATCGCCTCATGGGCGGAGGCGCGCACCGAGACCGACCTGGGGGACGGCGAGCAGCCCCTGGTTATCATCCTGAACCTGATTCTGCAGATCTCCTGTGAGGTGGCGCGCGAAAACCTGCCCCCGGCAGAAGCCTTGGAACTGATCCAGGGGCTGCTGCCGGTCTACGCCCACGCGGTGAATTCCGCCTATCGTCTGGAAGTTGAACACAAGGCCCGGCGCATCTCGCGTGAGCTGGAGAAGACGAAGCAGGCGTTGAAGCGGCTCGAAGGGAACCGCTCTGACTTCATCTCGGTCGCGGCCCATGAGTTAAAGACTCCGCTGACCCTGATCGAAGGCTACCTGGCGATGCTGCGCGAGCAGATTCCGGATGCAGAGGGAGATCCCCAGACCCGGGTGCTGCTGCAGGGCGTACAGAAAGGGACCCGCCGGCTGCAGGAGATCATCGACGACATGATCGATGTGGCGATGATCGAAAACCGCCTGCTGGCGTTGAACTTCCAGCCGGTGTGGATCGACCGGCTGATCGAGATGGTGATCCACGAGATGAGCCCCGCCCTGCAGGAACGGCAGCAGACCCTGGAATTGATCCCGTTCGAGGGCATGCACGAAATGATCTTCGGGGACAGCGAGCGGCTGTACCAGGCCCTGCGCAATGTGGTATCAAACGCGATCAAATATACACCCGACGAGGGCAGGATTACTCTGAGCGGACGGTTGTTACCTGGCTTCATTGAGGTTACAATCCAGGATACAGGAATCGGGATCAATCCTGAGGACCACGCCTGGGTGTTTGAAAAGTTTGGCCGGCTGGGAGAGACCTCCCTGCATTCGAGCGGAAAGACGAAATTCAAAGGCGGCGGCCCCGGATTGGGATTACCGATTACCAAAGGCATTATCGAGGCGCACGGGGGAGCGATCTGGATCGAGTCGGAAGGACGCGACGAGATCCGCTGCCCCGGCACCACCTTCCATATCCTGCTGCCGCTGCGTAAAGACCCTCCGGATGAACGGGCTGCGCGGTTTGTGGGAACTGAATAAGAAAGGTTTGCATGTCGAAAAAACTGCCAGAACCGACAACACGGCCGCGTGAACGTGCATTTCTGATTGGTGTAGAAATTTACGGTCAAAACGGGCTGCTGCCCCTGGAAGATTCACTCAACGAGCTGGCGCTGCTGGCCGATACCGCCGGCCTGGACGTGGTCGGGCAGGCCACGCAGAAGCTCGAGCACCCCAACTCCCAGACCTTTATCGGCCCGGGTAAAGTAGAAGAAGTCAAAGCCCTGGCTGAAGAACTGCAGGCGGAGGTGTTGATCTTCGATGAAGAACTCTCGCCGCGGCATCTGCGCGAACTGGAGAAGATCTTTCGCGACCGTGTGCGGATTATCGACCGCACGACGTTGATCCTGGATATCTTCGCCCAGCATGCCAACACCCGCGAGGGCGCCCTGCAGGTGGAACTGGCGCAGTACGAGTACCGCCTGCCGCGCCTGACCCGTGCCTGGACTCACCTGGCCCGCCAGGCAGGCGGCGGTGGTGGACGCACCGGCAGCGTGGGCGGCGTCGGCCTGCGCGGCCCGGGTGAAACGCAGCTGGAAGTGGACCGGCGAGATATCCGCCGCCGGATCGACCACCTGAAAGCCGAACTGGAGAAGGTGCGCACCCACCGCCTGCATCACCGCCTGCGGCGCAAGCGCTCGCGCATCCCGGTGGTGGCGCTGGTGGGCTACACCAATGCCGGGAAATCCACGCTGCTCAACCGCCTGACGAACGCGGATGTGTACGTCGCCGACCAGCTTTTCGCCACGCTGGACCCGACCACGCGCCGGGTGGAGCTGCCCGGCGGTCACCTGGCGCTGTTCACCGATACGGTAGGGTTTATTCAGAAACTGCCCACCGCACTGGTAGCTGCCTTCCGCGCCACGCTGGAGGAGATCACCGAGGCGGACCTGCTGCTGCACGTTGTGGACATCACTCACCCGAACGCCATCGCGCAGGCCAACGCCGTACACCAGACGCTGGCGGAGATCGAGGCCGGCCACATCCCGGTCCTGACCGTGCTGAACAAGATCGACCGGTTGAACGACCCGGATCGAGCCCGACAGACGGTGGAGTCTTTCCCCAACTCGGTGGCTATCTCCGCACTGACCGGCGACGGGATCAATGATCTGCTGACCGTGGTGGGCCGGGAACTGTATGAGCGCTACCAGCCAATTGCCGTTCGGCTGCCGTATAAGGAAGGCGGGCTGATCTCCACCTTCCATGAATTTGGGCAGGTGGAGCGCGTTGAGCACAGTCGCGGCGGCGTATTCATTCAGGGACGTCTGCCGGGCCGATTGATCGCCCGCTTCCAGCCATTCACCCGGCTGCCGGCGAGCGAGGAAGCGCCGGCCGGCGATGGTTATGAGCACGACGATCAGGAGTTGATTGAGCTGCCGGGCTACGGACCGGACGATGAGGATGAGACCCAGGAAGCATAAAGCATGCAGAAGTGGTTTAACGAGTCACTGGACCGGATATCGGATTTCCTGGCGCACCGCAAAGGGCTGCCGCTGCTGCTGGCGCTTTTCCTTGTGGTGTTGAACGGGGTGCTGCAGTTCATTCCGGCGGCCGGGTGGCTGCGGGAGAGCGACCTGCTGCTGCATCTGGGCGTGATCGTGGCTATTATCGGCGTGCTGCTGGCCTGGGCGCTGTGATGCGGTGAGAGCCGTGCTTTATTAAACCGTCTGGGATCAATACGTCAAAAAGCGCTGAAAGGATCCGCTGTTATTACAGCTCAGATCTTTCAGCGCTTTTTCGTTTCAGAGGGAAGTCAAATTCTCAGTGCCGCGGCATGCCTGCAGCGCTGTTTTATGGAGAATGCAGGTCAGATGCGCGGGCCGGCGCTGCGAACTTCTTCCGGGACGCTGTCCTGGAACTTCTTGAAATTATCGATAAAGCGCGCAGCCAGGCTGCGGTAGCGCTTCATGTACGCTTCCGGGCTGGACCAGGATGATGCCGGGTCTAACACCGAATCGGGCACGTCCGGGCAGCGGCGGGGCACTTCGAAGCCGAAGACGGGGTCGGTGCAGTACTCCACATCGTCCAGCACGCCGTTCAGGGCAGCGTTGAGCAGGGCGCGCGTGTGGTGGATGCTGATGCGCTTGCCCACGCCGTATGGACCGCCCACCCAGCCGGTGTTGAGCAGCCAGCACTTGACGCCGTAGCGCAGGATCTTGCGCTTGAGCAGGTCGGCATAATAGGCGGGGTGGTGGACCATGAACGGCCCGCCGAAGCAGGTGCTGAAAGTGATCTCAGGCTCCTCTCCCAGGCCAATTTCGGTGCCGCCGACCTTGGCCGTGTAGCCGGAAATAAAGTGGTAGAGCGCCTGGTCGGGCGACAGGCGGGCGATCGGCGGCATCACGCCGGAGGCGTCGCAGGTGAGCAGGACAATGTTCTTCGGGTGACCGCCGTGCTTCTCCGGCAGTGCGTTGTCGATGAACTCCAGCAGGTACGAGGCGCGCGTGTTCTCGGTGAAGCTGTCGTCGTTCAGGTCGATCAGGCGCGTGACCGGATCGTAGACCACGTTTTCCAAGATCGTGCCGAAGCGGCGCGTGGTGGCGTATATCTGCGGTTCGGCGGTTGGGGAAAGGGCAATCACCTTGGCGTAGCAGCCGCCTTCAAAGTTGAAGATGCCCGCATCGCTCCAGCCGTGCTCGTCGTCGCCGATCAGCTTGCGCTGCGGGTCGGCCGAGAGGGTGGTCTTCCCCGTCCCGGAGAGCCCGAAGAAAAGGGCGACGTCGCCATCCGGCCCCTGGTTGGCCGAGCAGTGCATGGTCATCACGCCCTGCAGGGGGAGCAGGTAGTTCATGATGGTGAAGACCGACTTCTTGATCTCCCCGGCGTAACCGGTGTTGCCGATGATGCACAGGCGCTGGTCGAAGTTGATCACGATCACCGTGTTGGAGTTGGTGCCGTCGATCTGGGGGAAAGCCTTAAAGGAAGGCACGCAGATAACGGTAAACTCCGGGACGTGGTAGCGGTACGCCTCGCTGGTTTCTGGAAGCAGGAACATGTTGCGCGCGAAGTGGCTGTGCCAGGCGTACTCCGTGATGATGCGCACCGGCAGGCGGTAGTCCGGATCGGCGCCGGCGTAGCAGTCCTGCACGAAGACGTCTTTCCCCTGCAGGAAGCCCTGCACGCGGTTATACAGCTCGTTGAAACGGTCCGCGGGGTAAGGGCGGTTGTACTGCCCCCACCAGACGTTTTCTTCGGTGGAAGGCTCGCGCACGATGAATTTGTCATTCGCGGCGCGGGCGGTGTGTTTACCGGTATGCACCACAAAGGGGCCGTGGCGGGCCATCTTGCCTTCGTTTCTGAAGATGGCCTCCTCGTAGAGGGCTTCCACCGGCAGATTCCAGTATACCTGGCGCAGATTGAACAGGCCGTGGTTTTCCAACCCGTAATCGCTTTTCAGGGAGAGGGCCTGCGCTTCGGCAGGCGTCTTGATGTTCAATAAGTTGTTCATAGCCAGTCCCTCACCATTTTTCTGTCGCCGATATAGATTTCGTTGGGTGACGTGGGGTCAAGCGCCCATTTCATGCGCTCCACAGCCGTCTGGATGTCTTTGACGCTGCCGGCGTAGCTCAGGCGCAGGTGACCTTCCATGCCAAACTCCTTGCCCGGCACTGTTACCACCAGGGCTTTTTGGAGGAGCATGCGCGCCAGTGCGACGGAATCTTTCGAGTATGCGCTGAAGTCGGGCAGCACATAAAAGGCACCCTGCGGCTCGATCACCCTGACGCCGTTGAAGGCGCGCAGTTCCTGCATGATCACACGGCGGTTGTTGTCGAAGGTCATACGCAGCGATTCGACCACGTTCTGCAAACCGGTCAGCGCACCTTCTGCAGCCGCCTGAAGGATCAGCGCCGTGCAGGAGGTCGTTTGCGCCTGGACGTTGTTCATCACCGCCACCAGCTTACGGCTGGCGACCGTCCAGCCGATGCGGAAGCCGGTCATCCCGTAGAGCTTGGAGACGCCGTTGACGACGATCACCATGCTGGAATCGATATCTTTGCGTGTGTACCGGTAAGCCGGGACCGCGCAGGCACCGTCGTAGACCAGCTTATGGTAGATGTCATCCATGATCAGGTAAATGCCCCGGCGTTCGCAGAAGTCGACAATATCGGCGATGAAGGCCTCCGAGTAGACCACACCCGAGGGGTTGTTGGGGCTGTTGACGATGATGGCGCGGGTATACGGGCTGACGGCGGCCTCGATCTCCTGCATGCGGGGATGGAAACCACCGTCCTCGGGTGTGACGATCACCGGTACAGCGCGCACCATTTTGATCATCTCGGGATAGCTGACCCAGTAGGGGGCGAGCAGGATGACCTCATCCTGCGGGTTGAGCAGCGTGAAGAGGATGTTGAAGAGTGACTGCTTGGCGCCGGCGGATACGATCACATTCTCGGGAGCCGGAATGCGGCCGTAGTTTTCCTCGGTATAGCGGATGATGGCTTTTTTGAGGGAGGGAATGCCATCGACGGGGGTGTATTTGATGTCGCCGGCGGTCAGCTTGGCGGCGGAGGTGAGGATCGCGGCGATCGGCGCTTTGTTCTTTGGCTCTCCGATGCCCATATTGATGACGGGCTCGCCTTTCTCGCGCAGGCGCCTGGCTTCTTCATTCAGCGCGAGGGTAGGCGATTCGGCAATTGCTGCGGCAACCTGGCTGATAGTCATGATCTATGCGTCTCCTCGAGATGGATGCTGGAGGGTAAATGTCACCCGGCCGGTTCTGGGCCCAGAATGTTCGCCGCGGTGAAATGCGGCACCGGGCCGGATTTAATTTGCACGGAAGTGTAATGGCAAATTTCCCCTACGTCAATAAGGTTTTTGTGAAGAGATTCGCAAAATGCCTTAATGGTGTCCGCTTACCGGTGGGCCACTCCGGCAACGGCAACGGCATAACCGGGCGAGATGGTGCGCCGGCTGCGTTTCCCGGTGAAATACATGCGGTGCAGGTCGGCGGCACGGTAATCGACGAGCAGGCGGAAGCCGCGCGCCTGGAGGAATGCCTCCAGCCCGCCGTCCGGGATCGCATAGCGCAGCCGCTCGCCGGTGAAGCGGCCGTAGCGGTTGGTCGACCGTACTTCGCCCTGGGGAGAATCCAGGTGGGACTGCAGCGCATAGTCAAACACCAGCCGGCTTCCGGCGGGAAAATGGTTTGTGATGAACTGCAGGGTGGAATCGACGGCGTCGGGGTCGAGGTAATAGATCACCCCCTGCCAGATGAAGACGGTCTTCTCTTTGCGGCTGCAGCCGGCCGGGAGCACGCTGCCGGCCAGTGACTGCTGGTTGAAGTCGATGGGGACGAAGGTGACGTTTGGGGGGATGGCAGGAAGGATGGCCTGCAGGCGGCGGCGCTTGTGTTCCTGTGTGGCCGGGTGGTCGACCTCGAAGACCGGCACGCTTTTCAGCTCGGGCATGCGGTAGGGACGGGTGTCGTACCCGGCGCCGAGCAGCACGACCTGGCAGGCCCCTTCCGCCAGTGCCTGGCGCAGGGTGTCGTCGATGATTCGTTCGCGAGCGGCAAGGAAACCGGTCACGCCCGGCCCGCGGCGCTCGCTGTATCCGCTGCGGACGAAGAAGCGCCCCGCCAGCCAGAGGATAGGCGATATGAAATGGCGCGCATAAGGGTCGTAAACCAGGCGTTCGTCCTCCGGACGGCTGCTTTCGATAGCGCGCATCAGGGCGATGCCGAGGGCGGTGAGGGAGGGGCGGTTTTTCATAATGGATGGATCCCGTATACCTTGCGGGTAACGGTTATATTGTAACGGTGCTGGGGCGGCTGCATACAGGCTGCTTTACGGATCGATGGTCCTGCTCTCAGAGATTTTCCTTTTTCACTCGGCAGGAGAAACAGCGCGTCGAGGGCTGCGGTCACAGGACCATGGCTAATTACCGGGAAAAACAGAGGCAGGTAATTAATCTCAATATATTTACCAGGCATCCAGAGCGGCGGTCAAAGAACGACCGCTCGATCGAAGGGCGCCTGGGTGGCGGGTATTTCGCCCGCAGGCACGCTGAGCGGAGGGGCGTAAGCCCCGCAGTCGAAGCGGCCTGCTGGCGAAACGATCGTGCTTCTGTTTCGGACATACCATCTGGCGCGGAGTGAATTATCTAATCCCTGCATAAAAAACCTGCCCTTGTGAGACCCTGACCCTCCCCCGCTTCGCTCGCTGCCGCTCGCTCACAGGGGAGGGGATTAAGGTCCATGTCCCTCGGAGTTTTCAGCGGCCGAGATGCGCAGCATCACCCGCGGCCCACAAACCGGCTGTGTTAGAATCGACTCGTGAAACTGAGCGAGGCATCCCCCATCCCGGATCTTGAGAACCAGTTAAAGAAAAACCTGAGCGGCGAGGTGCGCTGTGACCTGACCACGCGCATCCTGTACAGCACGGACGCCTCGATCTACCAGATCGAACCGCTGGGCGTGGTCTTCCCCCGCACGCTGGATGAGCTGTCCGCGGCGGTGGAGATCTGCGCGGGGTACGGCGTGCCGGTGCTGGCGCGCGGCGCGGGGTCAAGCCTGGCCGGCCAGGCGATCGGACCGGCGCTGATCCTGGACTGCTCACGGCATCTTAACCAGATCCTGGCGCTGGACCTGGAAGCGCAGACGGTCACGGTTGAGCCGGGGCTGGTGCTGCAGACGTTGAACCGCATCCTGAAGCACCAGGGATTCCAGATCGGCCCCGACCCGGCCTCCGCAGAACGGGCGACTCTGGGCGGAAGCATCGCCAACAACGCCACCGGCGCACACTCGATCCTGTACGGCATGATGGCTGACCACCTGGTTTCCGTGGAGACCGTCCTGGCGGACGGTTCGGTGGCCTCGTTCAGTGCCCTGAGCGAGGATGCTTTTACACAGCGCGCAGCCGCAGATGGAAACTCGCTGGAGAGCCGGATTTTCCGCTGTGCGCAGCGCATCCGCAGCGAGCTGGGCGAGGAAATCCGGGCTGCCTGGCCGCGGGTGTGGCGGCGGGCTTCGGGGTACAACCTGAACTACCTGCTGCCCTGGTCTCCGGGAGCGCCGCCGCGCTGGGCGGATTACGATCCCCGGCCGTACCCGCCAGTAGAGGCCGGGACGGTCAATCTGGCGCCGCTGCTGGCCGGCTCGGAGGGGACGCTGGGCGTGATCCGCAGGGCCACGCTGCGCATCGTCCCGATGCCGGCGCACCGCCTGCTGGCCGTGCTGGGTTATGAAGGGATCGGACAGGCGTGTGACGCCGTCCCTGCGCTGCTGGAATACGGCCCCACGGCAGTTGAGCTGATCCCGCGCCTGCTGATCGATCTGGCGCGCTCCGTGCCGGCGTATGCCGCCCAGGCGGCCTTCGTCGATTCGCTGGCTGCGGGAGATCGAGCACCGGAAGCCCTGCTGGTGCTGGAATTCGCCGGCAATTCGCCCGAGCGCCTGCGTGCCCAGGCCGGCCGTCTGGCAGCGCAGGGCAGAGTTCTGCTGGCGGAAAGCCCGGCCGAACAGAGCCGTGTGTGGGGGCTGCGCAAGGTGGGGCTGGGAATCCTGCAGTCGCAGCCCGGCGATACGAAAGGGATCGGGTTTATCGAAGACCTGGCAGTGCCGGTGGAGAACCTGGGGACGTTCGCCGCCGAAATGGAGCGTTTGCTGGCGGAGCACGGCACAACCGCCGGGGTCTATGCCCACGCATCGGCGGGCTGCCTGCATATCCGCCCGCTGCTCAACCTGAAAAGCGTACAGGGACGGCAGGAACTGCGCCGCATCGCCCAGCAGGCCGTCGAGCTGACACTGCAGCTGGGCGGCGCCCCCAGCGGGGAGCACGGCGACGGCCTGGCGCGTTCGGAATGGCTGGAGAAAACCTTCGGGCCGCGGATTTACCAGGCTTTTCGCGATTTGAAAGCGGCAGCAGACCCGCACAACCTGCTGAACCCGGGGAAGATCGTGAACCTGGGGCCAGGGAGCGCGGTTCCGCCCATGGACGCCAGCCTGCGCTACGAGCCTGATTACAGCACCGCAGCCGTACGCCAGAGCTGGGTGCCGGTGCTGGATTTCAGCGCGCAGGCCGGGCTGGACGGGGCTGTAGAGCAGTGTAACGGTGCCGGCGTTTGCCGCAAAGCGGACGGGGTGATGTGCCCGTCCTTCCAGGCGACCCAGGAAGAGATGCACAGCACGCGCGGCCGGGCGAACCTGCTGCGGGCGCTGCTTTCGGGGCGCTTTCCGGCACAGGACCTGGCAGAGAAAAGCGTGTATGAAGCCCTGGACCTGTGCCTGGCGTGTAAGGGCTGCAAGGCGGAGTGCCCTTCGGCGGTGGATATGGCGAAGCTCAAGTACGAGTTCGAGCAGCGCTGGGCCGACCGGCACGGCCGCCGGGTGAGAGATTACCTCTTCGCCTACATCGACCGCCTGGCAGGTGCAGGCCACCACCTGGCTCCGCTGGCCAACCCAGTGCTGAGGACGGGACTGGCGCGCAGGCTTGCTGACCGCTGGCCGGGCATCGCGGGCCAGCGGTCACTGCCGCAGCTTGCCGGGCGCTCGCTGCACAGCCTTGTCCGGGGGCGGAAGCAGGCGCCTCAAGCGGCAGCCAGGGAGCATGTGCTCTTCCTGAGCGACGCGTTCACCGAGTACTTCCAGCCGCAGGTTGGCCTGGCGGCCATCGAGCTGCTGGAGCGCGCCGGCTGCCGGGTAACCCTGCTGCCGGTGACTGGCGCGGGACGAACGCTGATCTCGAAAGGATTCCTGCGGGAGGCAAAAGCGCATGCGGAGCGTGTTCTGAAAGCGATCGCGCAGGTCGATCCGCAGGGAGCGCTGGCCGTGGTGGGGGTGGAGCCATCGGAGATCTACACGCTGCGGGATGAATACCTGGACTTCTTCCCGGGGGACGAGCAGGTACAGCGCCTGGTGGAGCGGGCTTACATGGTGGACGAGTTCCTGGTGCGGCCGGCAATGGACGGTACACTGCGCATAGCCAATTTCATGGAGCGGGTGAAGGATGGCCGTGCGGGCCAGAAAGTGCTGCTGCACGGTCACTGCTACCAGAAGGCCCAGCCGCCGGCAGCCGACGGTTACCCGACCGGCACTGCAGCATCGCAGGCCCTGCTGGAGGCAGCCGGTTATCAGGTCGAGGTGATCGACTCGGGATGCTGCGGCATGGCTGGAGCCTTCGGTTATGAAGCGGAACACTATGAACTGTCGATGAAAATCGGGGAGTTAAAGCTGCTGCCGGCGGTGCGCGCCGCGGGGGAGGACATGCTGATCGCGGCCAGCGGCGTCTCCTGCGAGGCGCAAATTAAAGACGGCACCGGGCGGAGCGCGCTCCACCCGGTGGAACTGGTCTTCAAATCACTGTAACCAGAATCAAATCAGGTGACTGACGATAGCCAGCAGCACCCCGCCGGCCATGACGCTGCCGAGCTGCCCGGCGGTGTTGGCACCCATGGCGTGCATGAGCAGGAAATTGTCCTGATCTTCGTTCTGGGCCATCTGGGCCACCAGGCGGCCGGCCATGGGGAAGGCGCTGATCCCGGCCGCGCCCACCAGAGGGTTGATCTTCCCGCGGGTGAGGAAGGCCAGCAGTTTCCCAAAGAGCAGCCCGGCGACGGTGTCCAGGGAGAAGGCCAGCAGCCCCAGTAGAAGGATGCCCAGCGTCTCCAGGTTGAGGAAGCTCGCTGCGTTCATGGTGGAGCCGATGGTCACGCCCAGGAAGAGCGTGGCGATGTTGGCGATCTCGTTCTGGGCCGATTTCGACAGGCGGTCGACCACGCCGCTCTCGCGCAGCAGGTTGCCGAGCATGAGCATGCTGATGAGCGGGGCAGCGGCGGGCACCAGCAGGCTGATGACCAGCGTGACGACGATGGGGAACAGCACCCGCGCCGTCTGGGATACCGGACGGGGAGCGTATTCCATACGGATGCGGCGCTCTTTGGGCGTGGTCAGCAGGCGCATCAGCGGGGGCTGGATGATGGGCACCAGGCTCATGTAAGAGTAGGCGGCCACGGCGATCGGGGCCAGCAGTTCCGGCGCGAGTTGGGAGGCCACAAAAATGGAGGTCGGACCGTCGATGGCGCCGATCACTCCGATCGAAGCCGCCTCGTTCAGCGGGAAGCCGAGCAGTGTGGCCAGGATCAGTGTGCCAAAGATGCCGAACTGCCCGGCTGCGCCCAAAAGGACCAGCTGTGGTTGGGCGAGCAGGGGGCTGAAGTCGATCATCGCCCCGACGCCGATAAAGATCAACAGCGGGAACAGCTCGGTGCTGATGCCCACGCGGTAGAGCAGGCTGAAGATGCCTTCGCCTTCCGTCATGCCGGTCAGGGGGATGTTCGCCAGGATGCAGCCGAAGCCGATGGGCAGCAGCAGGACCGGTTCGTATTCTTTGCGCACCGCCAGGGCGATGAGGGCAAAGCCGACCAGGATCATGACGGCGTTGCCAGGGGTGAAGCTGGCCAGGCCGGCGGTCAGTTGGGTGAACAGCTCATTGATGTCCATTGGGTGAGGCCTCGAATTCGACGAGCAGATCCTTATGGCGCACCGTCTGCCCGGGGGTGACGTGAACGGCAGCAATGACCCCGGAGCGAGATGCTCGGATGCGGTTCTTCATCTTCATGGCTTCAATGACGAGCAGGTCCTGCCCGTTCGTGACCTGATCACCGGGCTTGACGGCTACGGAGAGCACCACGCCTGGAATGGGCGAAACCACCTGGCGCGAGCTGCTTCCGGCCGTCTGGGTTCGCCGGCCCGCCGGTTTTTCCTTCTGCGGCGCAGGAGCGGCCGCAGCCGGCGGTTTGACGACAGGGCTGCGGCCGGCTTCGTCTTCCGGCCAGACTTCGATCTCTACGCCGTCCACCGTGGCGATCACCGGCCGGGCGTGAATGTCCTTGATTGTTACGTCGAAATAACGGTCACCAATTTTTACCCGGTAATGATTGTTTTGACTGCTCATCGAACAGAACCTCGCTTGTTGAATATATTGCTGCGCATAACTGCCTGCCAGGCGCTCACCAGGGCGGTGGGAGGCAGGGGGAACTCGTGAGGTTCACCCGGCTGCGCCTCGCGAGTAAGAGCTGCAGCGACCGCTGCCGCGGCGGCCTGCTGCTTCAACTCCATTTCCGTGTCGTCCGTAAACGACTCTGTGGGCACGGCCTGGGGCCGGTCGCGCTGGCCGGTGAGAGCCACCAGCAGGGCGATCACCCCCCAGAGCAGCAGGATCGCGCCCAGCACCAGGCCCATTCCGGCCAGACTGATCAGAAGAGCGGTTATCAGGGGTTCACTCATGGCTGTATCAAAGGCCTGTATGGGTGCTAAACGGGAATATTTCCATGCTTACGCGGCGGCGCCGATGAGAATTTATCGCGCAGTGCGGCCAGCGAAGCGATGATTTTGGGCCGCGTCTCGCGCGGTTCGATGATGTCGTCCACATAGCCGGCACGCGCCGAGTGATAGGGATTGTTGAACTTGCGGCGGTATTCATCCACCAGCCGCTGGCGTTCTGCGGCCGGGTCGGCGGCAGCTTCAATCTGCTTTTTGAAGAGGATGTTGACCGCTCCCTCAGCGCCCATCACAGCGATCTCGGCGCTGGGCCAGGCGTAGTTCACATCGGTACCCAGGTACTTGCTGCTCATCACTACATAGGCGCCGCCGTAAGCTTTGCGGGTGATGACCGTGATCTTGGGGACGGTCGCCTCTGAGTAGGCGTACAGCAGCTTGGCGCCGTGGCGGATGATGCCACCGTGCTCCTGATCGAGACCGGGAAGGAAGCCGGGAGAGTCGACGAAGGTGATCAGGGGGATGTTGAAGCAGTCGCACATGCGCACGAAGCGGGCCATTTTATCGGATGCGTTGATGTCGATCACCCCGGCCATTACCATCGGCTCCTGGGCGATCACACCGACCGAATGCCCGCCGATGCGCGCCAGCCCGACAATCGCGTTGCATGCCCAGTAAGGCTGAAGCTCGAGGAAGGACCCCTGGTCGACCACGCGCTCGATAATGTCGTGCATGCTGTAGGGTTCGAGCGGGTCCAGGGGGACGATGCTGTTCAGCTCGAGATCCATGCGCAGGGGGTCATCGACCGGGGTCTGGTAGGGCGGGTTTTCGACATTATTGGAGGGGAAGTAGCTCAACACCCTGCGGGTCAGCTCGAGGGCCTCTTTTTCAGAGGCGGCGGAGAGATGCGCCGTGCCGGTGATGGTCATGTGCGTCTCGGCGCCGCCCAGGCTTTCGGGGTCCACGATCTCACCAGTGACGGTCTTGATCACATCCGGGCCGGTGATGAACATGTAGGAATGCTTTTCGACCATGATGATCAGGTCGGTAAGGGCCGGGGAATAGGCCGCTCCGCCGGCGCAGGGGCCGAGCATTACGCTGATCTGGGGAATTACGCCCGAATACAGGGCGTTGCGGCGGAAGATCTCGGCGTAACCGCCCAGGCTCTTGACGCCTTCCTGAATGCGCGCCCCACCGGAGTCGATCAGGCCTATAATTGGGGAACCGTTGCGCAGAGCCAGATCCATGACCCGGCAGATCTTATGGCTCTGCATCTCGCTCATAGTGCCGCCGTATATGGTAAAGTCCTGAGCGTAGACGTAAACGGTGCGGCCTTCGATCTGGCCGTAGCCGGTGACCACGCCGTCGCCCAGGTACCCATCGGTGGTCATGCCCATCTCATCGCCCTGGCTGGTGATGAACGGCTCCAGTTCATTGAACGTACCGGGATCGAGAAGAATGTCCAGGCGCTCGCGGGCGGTCAGCTTGCCTTTGGCGTGCTGGCGCTCAATGCGCTCAGGACCCCCACCCTGGGTCGCACGTTCGCGCATCTGGCGCAGTTCCAGGATGCGCGGATCTTCTTCCGGGTGGGTGGTGCTTTCGGTTGAATCGAGAGTCATGCTTTCTCTCCGTTTGAAATCGTAACGGGATCCTGCAGGAGGAGATGCAGGCCCGGTCTAAATGAATAAACATTGCAGACACTCTGGAAATCCGAATGAATATTATCTTATTCTTTCCAGCCGGGTATAGTGACAAACATCCTCAAACAGCCCGCCAGTTTACGTTATTTTGGCAG
>Ga0134098_1000768_pt1 | contig 30981 bp, 35 predicted proteins | sample 9_3taG_FD_94456 | JGI IMG/M metagenome (GOLD analysis project Ga0134098, IMG submission 94456) | Switchgrass degrading microbial communities from high solid loading bioreactors in New Hampshire, USA - 9_31_10_142_A3 metaG | ecosystem: Engineered > Bioreactor > Semi-continuous > Anaerobic >... | reverse complement strand
GCAGAAGTGAACCTGAACATCGCTTGCAAAAGTTACTTCCACATCTTGCAACCCTTCGTATTTGCAAAAGTTATTTCCGCTGCTCCTGATTTTGGGGTGGAAATTACTTTTTCAAATGAGTCCAGCTTACGGCCAATGCTCCTATTCCCAGGTTTACTTGACTAATGGGGTAATCGGATGTATACTTGAAAATGCCTCCTGCTATCGGAGGCATTTGTTTCTTTTATAAGGGACATTACGCGCTTAAAAAGGATGTAGAGCAAGATGCCCGAAGGCATAAAGACCATCGTCAAGAACAGAAAGGCGAGGCACGAATATTTTGTAGAGGAAATATTTGAAGCCGGGATTGCCCTCACCGGAACCGAGGTTAAGTCACTGCGCCAGGGCAGGGCCAACCTCCAGGACAGCTATGCGGTAATTAAAGACGGCGAGGTCTTTTTGCATGGCATGCACATAAGCCCTTATGACCAGGGCAACAGGTTCAATCACGACCCATTGAGAACCCGGAAGCTTTTGCTGAACCGGTTCGAGATAAACAAGCTCATCGGATTGACCCAGAAGAAGGGGTTTACCCTGATCCCCCTGAGCCTGTATTTCAAAAAGGGGCTCGTGAAGGTGGAACTCGGGGTATGCCGCGGCAAGAAGCTTTATGACAAGCGCGACGATATTGCCAGGCGGGATGCAGCCAGGGAGATAGAAAGAAGGATGAAGGATTCAGGCCGATAATTCCCGGTATATATTTGAAGCCTGGTATGTTATAATATATATGGCGCACTGCCAATATAAATGGGGGTGTCTTGGTTTCGACGGGGTCGTTGAAGCAGGAGAAGCGGGTAGTGGATTCTCGTTGGCCACTTTAAAAAACGAGAGTATAAAAATAAACGCTGACAATAACAAGTTAGCTCTCGCAGCCTAATATAGGCTGCCGTCCCGCCCGGGAGGACCACGGTCCGGGATGGGGCGTCGACAGTGGTGAACGTGACACGGCAAAGCTTTGAGCCGTGCATGACAAATGAAGCTACTGAAGCTGTAAGCCTGTTCATGGGCGTATAGCGGAGGGAATGTAAAAACATGAACTGCACCCGGAGAAGCTCTTGCGGAAGCGGTTTCGGACAGGGGTTCAAATCCCCTCACCTCCACCAATAAAAAATACAATCGATATTAGCACTTACAGACATAATCCCCAAGAAAAAATAACCCCCAACGTTAAGCGGGGGTCATGGACTAATTAAAGTTGCCATCCCATAGCGGCATGTTCTCCAGGAACTCACCCTTTACAGCAGGGACGTAGAATGCGCCAAAGGTTTTCAATCCATTTTCAAGCTCCATCGTAGGCATTTCTACCAGAAACTTATAGTATGGCATAAAAACAGCGTTAAGCCCGCTTGTGCGATAAATCAGCTCAACATGGGCAATATATTTTTCGCCCGGAAATTCTTCGGGAACAGTCGTTATATAATGATTTTCAAGCAGAAGTTTACGTGCTTCTCTGGCTGTTATTATCGGGTAGTCCCCAATTTTTTGAGAAAGGTCGGCGTTGTAATACTTGATCGCACCAAGCTCGCCCAGATTGGTCCCTGTGAAGTAAAGCCTCCTGAAGTTATAATTAAGTATACGGTCCGCAAGACTGCCTGAATTGTCAAAAACAAAAGTGCTCGGACGCATGAGGACCCCGCTGTATGTGTAATCGGCCGACAGGTCATAACCTGGCTCTGTTGTTCCCAGAAAAGAACCAAACTCCGAAAAGAGATACTGTGTGATCTTCACAGCCTGTTCATAGGTTGTGTTATAAGTAAAGCTATAACCTTCAGGCAGCGGTAAGCCAATGCTGTACATAGTACCGTCTATCGTCTCATACCCGTATTTAAAACTAATGGTGAAACTTTCGCAAGAACTCAGTTTTCCGATTTCCTTAGCCAAATGAGCGGTTTCCGGGGTCAGTACCAAAACGATATGCCCGTCATTTTGAACCTCTATTCTTGCGCCCCGACATTCCGCTGTTGCCCGATATATGCTTGTATTTTGACGTATTTCCTCCTCTGATGCACCAGCTGCTTCCATCTTATGAACGATTTGATCTATTTGCTCCTGCGTAGGCTCTGTGTAAAGTGATGTAATTTCCAGGCCAAACAGATCGGCAATCTTCTCTGCCTCGGCAAGCATTTCTTTGGAAGACAGACCGTTAACAGGCACACCCGCGCTGTTAAATTTTCCGGGGTTTGCAAACACCGGCATTGTCTTAAGATCATTATTTTCAGTCCAAGGATTGCCGTTCCGTAATTCGTTGACATCATAAGCTAAATAACCTTCGAAGCCGTATGATCCTAACTCGGTGTTCACGGTGAGTTTCGGCAGGTTGGAAAAATCGGCAGGATTAGTTGGCTGTATCTGATTCGGCAAGAACAGCATAGCGACAATAAAACAGGCTGCGATAGCTGCTACGGGTATCCACCTTGTCCACGGGTACCTGACGGATTTGACTTCTGCCGACTTGACGTCAGCATCAATGATTATATCATCATCTATTTGACCGATGCAGTCCATCAATATTTCGGATTTCATAACATCACTCCCCTGTTTTCGAGATAGGTTTTCAGCTTTTTTCGTGTCCGGAAAAGCATTGATTTAACCTTGCTTTCGTTCATTTTGAAACGTGACGCTATGGTCTGGATGGGATCGGCATACCAATATCGCCTTACGAACACGATCCTGGTTTCGCTGTCCAATGTAAGCAAAAATGAGTTTATTGCTTCAGTAACAAGACTCGATTCATATACTGTTTCAACATTATTGCCTGAAGGGATGCAATCCTCCAACTCGGAATATATCAGGGCCATATTATCACCGCCGCGTTTTTTTGCTCTTTGCTCCCTGTACTTGTTGATTGAAAGGCTGCGCGTGATCTTTCCTAAAAACGCGCGCAAATTAGCAGGACGCTGCGGCGGAATACTGTCCCATGCCTTATGTAATGCATCGTTGACACATTCCTCTGCATCTTCGTCATTCTGCAGAATGTTGGCTGCTATCCTGATGCAATAACTTCCGTACTTTTTCGCAGTTTCACTGATAGCCGATTCTGAGCGCGCCCAATACAAATCGATTATCCTATCGTCGTCCATTATCAGCGCTTCCTTCTGCAATTTTTCGAAGCTTCACCTGTAAAGACAGCAAAAATACCGAACTCGTTGCATATACATTATACATTTTTTACTGGCTTTTTCTTATGCAATAACCTGTGAATGTCATATTGAGCCGGTTATCCATTAATATAAGAAATGTAATAAACCCCCGATACCCAAACGTATCGGGGGTTATTGATGTCATTGCTTTTTATACCTGCGGCAGGCATTTCAGTCCTTCATTCAGTTGATCGTCCGGGTCTTCATAGTCGCTGAGTTTACCTGCCATGTATTCCTCGTAGACTGCCAGGTCGAAGTTGCCGTGGCCGGTAAGGTTGAACTGTATGCATTTAGATTCTCCGGTCTCCTTGCATTTCAGCACCTCATCAATGGCAACCTTGATTACGTGAGCAGATTCGGGCACCGGGAAGATCAGCCTCGTCCTGGCGAATTGTATGGCTGTCTTGAATACATCGGTCATGTAAACAAAGAAGATTCGCTTTGACGCTTGATTTTGATTTGATATAATCCGCACAAGTTGTATAATTGAAAAGAACTCTCCTCTGCTTTTATTATAGCTATGGCTGTAAAACTGCCATGTTATAACAAAAGAACAAGAGAAGAAATATACAGTTCAATCCACAACAATGAATACTTAAGAAAGATAACGTGCTTATGTCATCAAAGAACTATGATATGGATATGTGCAGCGGACCGCTGTTCAGAAATATATTGATTTTCGCATTGCCGATTATTGCGATGAACATATTGCAGCTACTGTTTAATGCTGCGGACATGATAACCGTCGGACGCTTCGCGAGCAGAGAAGCATTAGCTGCAGTAGGTGCTACAGGCGCCCTAATAAACCTTTTGGTCAACACTTTCATGGGATTGTCAATAGGTACTGTCGTCGTTGTTGCGCAGGACTATGGGGCCGGCAATGTATCGAATTTGAACGGATCTATCCATACCTCCATGGCTATCAGTATAATCAGTGGGCTGATTGTTATGGTCCTGGGCTTGGTTTTCTGCAAGCCGTTGTTGATTCTAACGGGTACTCCGGAAGATATAATGGATTTGTCGTTACTTTATATGAGAATCTATTTCCTGGGAGTGCCTGCCACGATGGTGTATAACTTCGGTGCAGCTATTCTGCGTGCTGTAGGAGACAGCAAGCGACCGATGTATTACCTTGTCACTTCAGGAATTGTGAATGTAATATTAAACCTGTTCTTTGTGATTATATTGCGTATGAGCGTTGCTGGCGTAGCATGGGCTACGGTAATATCTCAGTTTCTCTCCATGACGTTGATAGTAATTTGTCTTTCTCATAGCAATATAATGGGCATACGTTTTATGCCTCGACAGATGCGTATTGATAGGGATAAGCTGGTAAGAATTGTGAAGATAGGCTTGCCTGCTGGCCTGCAGAGTGCATTGTTTTCCATTTCCAATGTAATGATTCAAACAGCGGTTAACTCCTTCGGATCCATCATGGTAGCAGCCAGTTCTGCCGCAAGCAGTATCGAAGGTTTTGTCGGTACCACAATGACTGCCTATTACAATGCAGCCGTTTCTTTTACCGGACAAAACATGGGTGCGAAGAAGTATGACCGAATTGATAAAATTGCAAAAGTGTGTACAGTGCTAATCTTTGCTACATGGATTATCATGGGCGGCGCCATATTGATTTTCGGTAAGCCGCTGGTTGCCTTGTACAGGCCTGATCCTGAAGTTATCGAGCTTGGTATGTTGAGGATGAGAATCATGATGGCAGCATATTTCACCTGTGGTGTGATGAATGTATTTCCAGGCCTGACCCGTGGCATGGGCTATTCCATATCGCCCATGATTTGTACATTGATAGGCGCATGCCTCATGCGTATCGTTTGGCTGAAAACGTTCTTTACCTGGTACCCCACGGTGGTTATGCTTTTTGCTTGTTATCCGGTTACCTGGGGGTTGGCGGGGCTTGGCCAGGTAGGCATCTTCTTTTATGCACGGCGTCGGATTCGGAACACGCTGCCAACCGCCTGTTAGTGAGGAAAAGTATACTGAAGAAAAGCATAAAGCCCCGGTATCATAGGGATACCGGGGCTAATAAATCTTTCCAAATCAGATCTGCGGCAGGGTTTCCAGCCCTTCGGCCAGCAGTTCATCCGGATATTCATAATCGCTCAGCTTGCCGGTCATATATTCCTCATAGGCTGTAAGGTCGAAGTTGCCGTGGCCTGAAAGGCAGAACAGTATGCACTTGGATTCTCCGGTCTCCTTGCATTTCAGCGCCTCATCAATGGCACCCTTTATTGCGTGAGCCGATTCGGGAGCCGGAAGGATCAACTCCGACCTGGCGAACTGGATGGCAGCCTTGAAGACATCGGTCTGATGCACGGCGCGTGCGCTGATCAGCCCATCATTGTAAGCCTTGCTCACCAGTACCGAATCCCCATGGTAGCGAAGTCCGCCTGCATGGATTCCCGGCGGTATAAAGCCATGTCCAAGGGTATACATCTGCATGATCGGGGTCATCTGGGCCACATCGCCGAAATCGTATGCGAATTTGCCCTTTGTAAGGGTGGGGCAGGCTGCCGGTTCCACGGCGATAAACTCCGTTTTCTTTCCCTCCCTTATCTTGTCATGCAGGAACGGGAAGGCTATCCCGCCGAAATTGCTGCCTCCGCCGCAGCATGCCACAACCACATCGGGATACTCGTCGATCTTCTCCATCTGCTTCCTGGCCTCAAGCCCGATGATGGTCTGATGCAGCAGGACATGGTTAAGTACGCTGCCCAGGGCATAATTGGTATCATTGTGGGTTGCCGCATCCTCAACCGCTTCGCTTATGGCAATGCCCAGGCTCCCCAGTGAATCGGGATCCTTTTCCAGGATCTTCTTCCCGGCCTGCGTCAGCGGACTTGGACTGGGATGGACCGTCGCGCCGTATGCCTGCATGATAGCCTTTCTGTATGGCTTTTGCAGGTAACTGACCTTCACCATGTAGACGGTACACTCCATATCAAACATCTGGGCGGCCACAGAAAGTGCTGTTCCCCACTGTCCTGCCCCGGTTTCGGTTGCAAGGCGCCTGATACCTGCTTTTTTGTTGTAATATGCCTGTGGTATGGCAGTGTTAAGCTTGTGGCTTCCCGAGGGGTTGTTCCCTTCATACTTATAGTAGATGCGCGCCGGGGTATCCAAAAGCTTCTCCAGCCCATATGCCCTGCAAAGGGGTGATGGCCTGAATGAGTGGTAAAGTTCCCTGACTTCTTCCGGGATCGGGATGTAACGCTCGTCTGACATTTCCTGCTGGATGAGGTCCATTGGGAAAATGGCCAGCATGTCATCGGGAGCGACCGGCTTGTGTGTTGCCGGATTCAGATAGGGACTCAGATTGGAGAGATCCGCCCTGAAATTATACCAGCTCTCGGGCAGTTCCTTCTCCTCAAGGTAGACTTTGTAGGGTACGTTCTTTCTCATTGTTCTCTTCTCCTCTCATCTATTCTCGGCTGAATTAGCATCATTTTAGCACGATATTGCCAGTTGTGTCAAACCCCTGTTTTCCTTTCCTCGTTGCCTGGACCTCGTAATACCATATTCCAATAACAAGACCTTTACTTTTGTCATAAACTCATTTATGATTTGACATACAGGCGGTGGAATACATTATGAACAAGTTCGATATGTTTTTCAGGCACAGGCAGAGTCTTTTGCTGCAATACAAGATGGGCGACCTGACAAAAAACGAGTTCATCGAGGAGAACTTTCATTATATAGAACGCCTTGGGATCCAGCCCTTCACAAATGTTGACAATATCAAAAAGGCTATTTACAACTACCATTATTACAATGTCAACGCGAAATACTGGCAGCGCATGGCAAATGATCCCCGCAGCACCAGCAAGGAACGCCAGGCTTACTACAGCGAATCATACAACCACTACAGGGAGAAGGACTGGGCAACCCTGCAACTGTTAAGGCTGATAGACTACAGCGGCGTTGAGGCCTATTACGTCAGTGTGCGGTCGTCCCTGCTCAAGGGAAAGCTCATTGAAATAGTTATAAATAACCCTGATGTGCTCGCCGAGATCCATGTACCTGGCGGCGCCTTTGAACAGGAATTATTGATTCTTCATACCAAGAACCCGGGGATTGCAGAAGCACTCCGTAAAAACGGAGTGCTCAGGGAAGACAAGCGAAAATCGCTCGCCGACAGCTACATCAACCAGAAGTATTAGCAGGTCGTCCCGGTAATGGTCCGTAAAGCTTCCTGCCCTGTAAGAATCAAAAGGAATGGCGGGCAAAGGCGGATTTGTCAGGTATGTTTTGCGCCTTTGCCCAGGCTGCGGAGATTAAGTACCAGGCCTGCTATAATCAAGGCGACGACGACAAGATCGACGGCTACAGCCACCGTATCGCTGATTTCAATATATCTCTTGACCATAATATAACCGGCGTTTATCAAAACGCCTGCGTATAGGGCGAGCTTCTTTACTATCATAACAGGTCTCCTTTCATTCACGCATGATGCGTTCCTTTTTCAGCCTCCTATACGTCCTGTACGATTTTACCAATCCGAAACCAATGCATCCCAGGAGCAATGCAAATATAGCGAGATATGGGATGGCTGACAGGAGGAAACCTTTCCGGACAATGGAGAAGTAAATCAGAAAGCCCATGTATGCCAGCAGTATGGGAAGCAACACGAGTGACAGCCTGACGCTCCTTCTGAAATGGTCAATGCGTGTATCAAGGTCCGAGTACAGGTCAAACGTGCCGTCCGATCTCTTTTTTCTTAAGTAGACCCAACTCTTGAACGATCCTATATGTTCCACGCCGGCTTCCTCCAGGAACCGGATGTAGGAAATGCTTTCAGGATGACTCGGCCTGTTTTTCAGCCATTCAATATGGTACTGGTATTCTCCGGGTGTACCTTCTTCAAAAACGTATTTGCAAAACCCGACACCCTGCAGGTTCATGCCCTTGGAAGCCATCTCGTTGAGCCATTGTTCCTCTTCTTCAAAATCCCATGTGAAAAACACCCTGTAAGCTGAAAATCTCATTTGCCTCCACCTCCTGTGACCATCTCTCCATTGGCGACGAGTTCCTTAAGACGTATAATTTCACGCTCTACGGCCTCTTTCCCCTGCTGGGTTATCTGGTACTCTTTCTTCCTGCTGTTTTCTTCCCCTGGAAGAGCCTTGATCCAGCCCTTCTCAAGCAAAGTGCTGATGGCCCCGTAGAGAGTGCCCGCCACCAGCCGTACCCTGCCATTGCTCAACTGGTCAACATTCTGCATTATGCCATAGCCATGCATGGGCTTATACAGGGATAACAGGATGTAATACACTGCTTCGGTAAGCGCAATATTTTCCATCACTTTATACCGCCTTTCGTTATATCTTTTAACGATATATCGTCTTACGATATATTATATCGGGTGACGATATAGCTGTCAAGCATTTAATTAAAAAAATTTCCTGTGTGAAAACAGAGGGCAGGAATCATACAGAAAGCGAAAAAGGCAGGCTTTTGCATAGTTTTGGACATCGTTAGGATTTAAGTTTTATGCATATAGGGCGTGGAAGGACAGGACAATTGGATGTTTTGAAAAACAGTTGATTTGATTTGAAGAGGAAGGGACAGGCAGACAAGCGGCAGGAACAACAAATCAACTGATGGTTAGAGCCATAAAAAATCCCATTATAAAGGGGAACCAAGTTGTCTTATTGGTGCCGAAGGCCGGACTCGAACCGGCACGGTATTGCTACCGCTTGATTTTGAGTCAAGTGCGTCTGCCAATTTCGCCACTTCGGCGCGTTGCTCTATCATATTAGCATAAACACCGGCCCAAATCAAGAAGCTAATTATTCCGCATTATGACTGTTTCCGCAGTTTTTCAATCTTTTACGGGCAGGATTCGTACCATGGACATGGAACCGGCCGATAAACCGGAATGAAGTCCTATCGGCCGGTTAACTTATCAATGATGGTCCTGGTATCATCATCGAAATATATGCGGTATTCCCCGGGCTTTATGGCATCCTGCAGGTTTGCCTTCTTAAGCATGATCTCAAATTCAATGGAACTGTCAATAAGACCTGCGTCATAAAGCCTTTCGGCAACCCGCGAGGAGCTTTCTCCCTCACTTACAATAAAGGTTACGCTGCCGTCCTGGTTCCTCCTTATGTTGCTTTCGGCCTCGAACCTGTCCACCATTCCCAGTTCCCTGGCGCGGCTGATAATCTCGCTATCCGAAAGCTGGGGCTGGTATCCGAGGAAAAAAATAAAGCCAAGAATTGATGTGATAACGATACCGATACCTATTCCCAGCAAAACGCTCTTACCATCGATCAGCTTCACTTTTTCTCTTCCTTTTCCAGGGTTCCTCTATTTACCGGCCTATTCTTTCGATCAGTTCAATCTCGCCTCTACCCATATTAAGGAGCCTGGCGATCTGTACGCTGTCCAGGCCGCTCTTTGAAAGCTTCAGGATCTCACGACGCTTGACATCGAGCGGTATGACCTTACCCTTTTTGAACAACTGGGAATTTATGATTGAATCTATGTCCTGCGCATTCCTGATATCCTGTCCGCCGGCGATATCCTGTTCATTCGTGGTGTCCTGCCCATTCCGGGATTCCCGGGGCATTTGGTTTTCCATCGGGGCTGGCATGGCGCCGGGCACAGAATCAAGAAAACCATTCAAAGCCTCTATCCTGCGATCGGCCTCATGAATGGTCTGGTTAAGAATCTCGTTTTTCTCCTCAAGTTTGGAAACCGTATAAACCGAGAATTTGTTCATCTCCTCGATGAGAAGCTCGGCATCCTCTATGACCTGGATAAGTTCATCCTTCTTTTCGGCCGCATCCTTTCTGTAATCATGGACGCGCCGCTTTTCAGCCAGCATAAGGAACAGTGCAAATAAAACTATACCGGATCCTGCCAGGGTAATGCATGTAAAGAATACAGCCATACTCTTGCCCCTCTTGTCTTAAGTATATTCAAAACTTTATCCTTCACCAGGCGCATCCGGATGCGCCGGCTTGATATAACAGGTTTAAATAATCATCTTACAGGCGGATGTCTATATGCCTTTCCTCGGTATTGGCGCTTTTTTCTTTCTTCTTTTTTTCGCTTTCTTCTTTCTCCTGTTTCTGCCTCTGCCTTCCTCCGCCTCTTTCTTCCCTGTCCGTAATGGTTACCTTGTTGGCCTCATCCTGCGCGTGGACCGTTTTGGTGTTCTGATCAGCCTGCCTTACAGATGATTCAGCCTGCTGCTGCTCATGCCCGATAATCCTTTGCTGCTGCTCGGTCTGCTGCCGGGCAACATCATTTACCTTCGACATAACAGGTCGAAAGTCAACCGGTCCGATAGCCATGGCGAGCCCTCCCTGGTCCCTTACAGCGGACCGAACCTGATATCGGCTCCGTCACTGTACATGGTACAGTATTTGTTTTCTTCTTTAATATATAACATCGCGTTGCCGATGGCAACCCTGACGCCCGGATAAACACTACCCATGACCTTTATCTTGCCGACGGCCCCTTGCTGGAGCCTCTCCTCAATTGCTGCCATCTCTTTCTTGCACTCTGCCAGTTTGCTTTCATAGAAGAACCTCGTTCGGGTGCTTTTAGCCAAGAGTTCCCGCTTATCCATCGGCAGTTCGCCGGTAGCAGCCTTGAGTTTGTTCAGCAGCGCAATGGCCTGGTTGGCTTTAAGAAGACCTTCCTCCATCTTTATGATCTCTGCTTTCAGGGACTTCAATCGCTCGCGCAGATGCGGGTCAAAACCAACCTCGACAACAGTCTGCGTATACATCTGGTTCCCGAGGTATTTCACCTCAACGTATTTGCCTACGCGGGCAATTCCCCCTACCAGAAGGCCTTTCCTGCCGCCGAGGATAATACTGTTTCCGCATTTGACATCACAGTGCATAATGGCCTCGGCCTTCAGGTCCCCTTCTACTTCCACCTTGCTGTTTTCAATGAATTTGGCGATGATGTCGCCCCCGGCTATAAGCTCACCCTTTCCGCCCCCGACCATTCCTCTTTTCAGAATGATATTTCCGGCTGCCCGGAGCCTCGCAGCCTCCACAACGCCATCCACCTCTATATCCCCGCCAGCCTCAATTTCAAATCCGGAGAGGACATTGCCCCTTACGGTGACATTCCCAATGAACCTTATGTTTCCTGTTGAGTTGTCAACATCGGCAGGAACCTCATAAACCGAATAAACATTGATTTTACCATCCACGATCCTGAGCTGTCCATCGATCTCAGCGTAAAGCTCGGTGCCCTCGGGGTTCGTATACACACCCCTGCCCCGTGGTATGATGGCCGGCTTTCCATCCAATGCCTTCAATACCGTTCCCACCACGTTAATACCGTCTTTCCCGGGAATGGGCGGTATCGTTTCAACAAGCTTCTGGTCCTTTGTGATGTTTTCAATCAGGTTTATATCCTTGTAGTTGACCGTGCCATCTTCCATAATGACGGGTTTACGGTCCTTATGAATATCAACGAGGTAGCGCAGGGAGCCATTCTTTCCGTTCTGCGGGGGTATGCCTTCCGCCACAAGCACAGGCACACCATAAATTGGACTGTTTATAAACTCCCTTATCCTATCTTCATTAATACATGCAACAATTCCCTTATCCTTGAGTGCGCGGACAATCATTTCAAAGGTAGGGACGTCACCGCCTCCTTCGGGCTGTGTGGCAGTGATATAGGCCTGCATCTTGTCCTCAGAAGCGAAAGCCTCCACCGTCGAATCTACTCTCTTCTCTGGCTGAGGCTCAGCAATTTTGACCGCCTTGCCATCACGGCGCTTGACGGCTTCCACTATGACATTGGCGTTATATCCTTGGATTCCTTTTTTTGTTATGTGATTCAGGACATCGTTCTCGTTTACCTTGTTGATATATCCAACAGGAGGATAAACAGTAAGATATACACCATCTTCCTTATAGGTGATCTCATAGCCTTTAGTCTGCTGGATTCTGCTGTCTGACATTACCCATTCTCCCCTATTCCAGAATTGCGCTCTTCAGGCGCTCAAGTCTGCTCCGCATGCGGATGATGGCTTTTGTGTGCAACTGCGAGATTCTGGATTCGGATACCTTCATAATGTGGCTGATCTCTTTCAATGTCAATTCCTCAAAATAATATAGGGTGACGACCATTCTCTCCTTCTCCGGCAGCTTCTCAATGGCTTCCGCCAATGTTTCCCTGAGTTCAATAACCTCCATTCTCTGCTCGGGCCGCATGGCATCCCTGTCCATCGTAAGTCCGTCAAGCCCGATTTCGTGGTTTTGGTCAAGATAATCTTCCAAAGATATCATCTGGGACATGTTTACTTCCTGAAGCAGCTTATTGAGTTCATCTATCGTGATTCCCAAATGATCCGCAATCTCCTGATCGCTTGCCGAATGTCCCAATCGGTTCTCAACTTCAAAGTACGCCCTTTCCAATTCCTTGCCCTTCTTGCGCAGGGACCTTGGAGCCCAGTCCAGATCACGGATGCTGTCTATAATAGCGCCCCTGATGCGGAGCGAAGCATAGGTTTCAAACTTTACTTTCTTGTCTACATCAAACTTCTCGATAGCGTCTATCAGGCCGAAAACGCCATAACCCACCAGGTCATCATATTCCACGTTGGATCCGAAATAGATGCTGAGGCGTCCGGCTACATACTTAATTAAATCAGCATATTCCATAATAAGCTGTTCCTTTATGGCCGGATCTCTTGTTTCCTTGTATTTTCTCCATAGTTCCTGCTGCCTTTGTGGAACAGATGATGTCATTGGATACCTCCGTCAATGGTCCGGACTTCCACCCGTCCAATCATTTAACTATTTCAATTCATTCTTTATAAACTCTGCAATGCGCAGGTCTTCAAAATCTTCGTCCTCTTGCCCGCTTTCATTCCCGACTGTCAGATCTATTCCCGGCGCCGCCTGCTCTTCCTTCTTTTCTCCGGCTTCCCGGCTGCTCACTTCCTTCTTGAGTTTCTGCTCCTCTTCTTCCTTCTTCCTGGCCAATTCCATTACATATTCTGAAATGTCCCTTATGGTGGATCTGATCAGGATTCCTATGATGTAGAAAACAACCATTCCCACGCACATATTCAGCATGTTTTGCTTATTGGGAACTCCGGCGGATAAACCTATCAAACCTGTTATCAGGCCCGCACCTGTTCCCAGGAGCAATGGGATCTTCCGGACATAATCCATGTTTCGGCTTCACCTACAAATACTTGATTCCAAAACCAATAGTTTTAACCTTCAGCGATCCGTCTTCAGATGACAGTTCTATGGTCCGGCCGTAGTTTCCCCCCGTGTCCTCTGCAATGATGGGTATCCTGTAGCCAGCAAGCACGGCTTTGGTTGCCTCGGTGTTCCTTTGCCCTATCTTCATGGAGTCATTGTTGGTGGCAAAGGCAAACATCTGGGCTCCTCCGGCTATCTTGGCCACTATATTCCTGACATCCGAACCGATCCTTTTCATCTCCTCCAGCAAATCATGGATGCCGGTATCGGCAAACTTGGCGCGGTTTGCACTGGCTGTCGCTATGGATGAACTTGGAAGCATAATATGGACCATTCCGATGTTCTTGTTTATACGGTCATATAACGCGATACCAATGCAGGAACCCAAGCCAAGCGTTGTCAAAATTGCAGGATGTCGAGCTACCTTCAATTCGGCCATACCTACCTTGATTATCTGTGACATCAAACGACTCCTAAAGCTTTTAGTAATTTCCCGTAGGACAAGTCATCAGGTACAAGGAAAAGATCCCCTATTACACTGTCATGGCCGTCCGTAAATACGTTTTCTATATACAGCACGGTATCCGAGGTTTTCCCGAACTCAATGGCAGGAACGCTTAGTATCGCACCGGCCATGTCCATTGCCAGGGCCGGCACGTCAGGCATTATTCTGAGGTTTGTCATGTTTGATAACGCTGAAAGGTAGGATCCTGCAAGTATGTTTCCTATTTCGGTCAGGACCGAACTGCTCATTTCATCAAAGTCCAGATCAGCTTCCAACGGCTTTCCCATCAGTATGTTGACCAGGAGTCTTGCGGATGGCTCATCCAGGATGAACATCATACTGCCGCTTATATCCCCCTGGATGCGCAGGAGTATCCCAACAACAGGAGTTTCGGCGCCTCCCAGCACGTCGCTGACCTCGCTGAACTTCATAATCCGCACCTGGGGCACCTTCATCTCAATTCTCTTGTCCAGCAGCTTGGCAAGGGCAGTAGCGGCATTGCCCGCTCCAATATTCCCTATCTCCCTTAACACGTCCAGATGAAAGTTGTTAAGTCCGCTGATAGTATCGTTCATAGGCCTATACCCCTTGTTCCCGTTCGGTTAATTCGGTAATGAGCTTTTCGATGTTAAGCACGGTAATCAGGCGATTGTCAACCTTTCCAATGCCTACGACATAGTCCAGGGTCCGGTCGTTTGTAATGCTTGTAACGCTTTCCATCTCTTCCTCTGCAAAACCGACAACCTCCGCGACGGAATCGACGATCACGCCTAAAGTGATATCGTTTAATTTCAGCATGATAATCCTGGTGTCATCATCAGCCTCCCTTAAAGGCAGCCCGAACTTGGTTCTCAGATCCATCACCGGGATGATCTCCCCCCTGAGGTTGACAACCCCCCTGATATAGTCCGGGGTGGATGGAACTCTCGTGATATTCATGTATTTCTCAATGATCGAAACCTTGTGAATATCCACACCGAATTCCTGGTCGGCTATCTGGAACACCACATACTGCTTGTTATCTCTGACTGAAACTTGCTTCGCCACGAAATCAAGCCTCCTTAATCATTAAGAAATATGGCGTGAGGTCTGGAGTCTGCTGGTAGCGACTCAAAGCGCAAGGGAGTTGTTGTCAACAATCAGGGCAACATTTCCGTCGCCAAGGATGGTGGCGCCTGCGATATATTTTACGCCTTGCATGATCCTGCCCAGAGACTTAATGACTATCTCCTGCTGCCCGATAAGGCTGTCAACACTGAAGGCCGTCAGCTTGTCCCCTTTCTTGACAATGACCACCGTCAGGTGCTTTTTCTTTTCATCAGGAATCGCGTCCTTGACATCAAGCGCTTCATTAAGCCTTACAAGCGGTATTACCATATCCCTCAATATGATCACTTCGCGGTTGCGTACCATCTTTACGTCTTCGAACTTGATATTGTCGATCTCCCGTATTGAGCTAAGCGGCAGCGCGTACTTTTCCGATCCGATTCTCACCAGCAGCGCCTGGATGATTGCCAGAGTCAGCGGCAGCCTGATGATGAACTTGCTTCCGGAACCGAACCTGGATTCAACCTCAACGGTACCTCCCAGCGCCTCAATCTTGGTTTTGACGACATCCAGTCCGACACCCCTGCCGGAAAGGTCGGTGATCTTGTCCGCCGTGCTGAAATTGGGCCTGAACAGATAATCGATAACCTCTTTTTCAGAGAGGGTATTTACAATATCGGGGGATTCCAGGCCTTTTTCAATTATCTTGTTCCTGATCTTGCCGATATCGATGCCCCTGCCGTCATCCTCCACCTCAATGACGACATTGTTGCCGTCCTGGTAAGCGCGGAGATAAATGCTCCCGATATGGGGCTTATTAAGCTTAATCCTTTCCTCACGGGTTTCTATGCCATGGTCGGCGGAATTTCTGAGGATATGTATGAGGGGATCTCCAATCTCATCGATAACCGTCCTGTCAAGCTCGGTGTCCACACCGGACATCTTTAGCTCAATGTCCTTACCCAGTTCTCTCGAGATATCCCGGATCATCCTTGGGAAGCGGTTGAATACTGCTTCCACCGGAACCATCCTGACCTTCATCACGGCATCGTGGAGGTTGGTGGTCACCCTTTCCAGGTATTCTATGGATTCGGTCCAGGCGCTGTAGTCCTTCGCGTTTATCTGGTTTTCAAGGCCGTTCTTTATGATGATGAGCTCACTTACCAGGTTCATCAGGACATCCAGCCTGTCGATATCCACCCTTACTGTCTTTCCGGTCCTGTGCGCCTTTTTGGACTGGTCCTGCATGGCCTGGGCACTGCCGTCTTCGGCATCGGAAACTGCCTGGCCATCCATCTTCCCGTCCTTGACTTGGAGTTCCTCATCGCTTATACCCAGCATCTCGGGGGTAATGGGCGTGACATGGACGCCAACCACTTCCGCCACCGAATCGATTTCCTTCTCAAACAGCTCTTTGTCATTGGACGTTATGACCACTACCGTAAACTCGAAATCAAACTTCTCGTCCTCTATGTCCTGCACACTGGGAACCGATTTGATGATATCCGAGTTCTTCTCCAGCACCTGGAAAACGATGAATGCCCTGGCTGATTTTAACAGACATCCCTTGTCAAACTCCACATGGATCTGGAATACATTCATTTCGGCTTCAAAAGCCTTCTTTATGATATTGAGATCATACTCGTTAAACTCGACGAGTTCCCTCTCTGAACCTGCTGTCTCCTCTGCCTTCTCCGCTACTTTTTCGCTTTCCTTTTCTTTTGCAGGTTTTTCCCTGGTTTTCTTTGCGGAGGTCTTTGCCGCTTTAGAGGGAATGCCGCCCTTCTTCAATATGTCAGCCAGCGCGTCGACAATCTCCTTATACTCGTTATTGCCTTCATCCCCGGTTGAGACAATGGTATTCACATAATTCTCAAGGGCATCCAGGCATTTGAACAGAATATCAACAATATCGGAATCAGCAGATATCCGGTCATTGCGCAATGCGTCCAGAACATCCTCCATATGGTGGGTGAGCCTCTGCATCCGGTTAAAACCCATGGTACCCGACATGCCTTTCAACGTATGCGCGACACGGAAAATCTCATTAAGGACACCTTTGTCCGATGGATCCTTTTCAAGCTCCAACAGGGAAGAATTCAGGCTTTGCAGATGCTCCCGGGATTCCTCAACAAATATGTCAAGATACTGGTTCATGTCCATTATTGGCGCACCCCCATGTGATTCATGATTCTGCTGGGTATCTCCATCAACGGAGCCACTTCGTTCACAACTCCGGACTCAATAGCAACTTTGGGCATTCCAAAAACAACGCTTGTGCTTTCATCCTGCGCTATTACATAAGGATTTTTCTTCTGTTTCAGTTCTATCAGGCCCTTGGTCCCATCACTGCCCATACCCGTCATGATAACCGCGATAATATCGGTTATGTCTGATTCAGCGATGGAACGCATCATCATATCCACGCTCGGCCTGAAGCCGCCCAGGGGAGGCTGGTCGGAAAGCACTATCCTGGACTTTCCTCCCTCCGACTTTATTGTGAGATGATGGCTGCCGGGAGCTATATATACAATGCCGGCTTTGAGCACATCGTTGTCGGCAGCTTCCTTAACGGTCAGATAACTGATCTCATTAAGCCTGAGCGCAAGGGATTTGGTAAACCCCTCGGGCATATGCTGCACCACGAGAATGGCTGCGGGCAGGTTGGCCGGAAACAAGGGCATTATGCTGCTCAGTGCCCTGGGTCCCCCCGTTGAGATGCCAATAGCGATAATGTATTTCAGTTCATTGGCCGCTTCAGCGCTTCCCACAGCCAGCGGTACAGTTTTACCGGCGGCCTTTGAAGTACTTCGGCTCTTCCTTTTGCTCCTGAAAGCAAGCCGTATCTTCTTGGTAAGCTCAATCCGCATATCATCGGACGGCATGATAAAAACGTTGTCAGGTTTGGAAATAAAATCAAAGGCTCCCAGCTCAAGAGCCTTGATGGTCGCGGACTTGCCCTTCTGGGTGTGGCTGCTGACCATGATGACAGCATAATTATCCTGATGAAGGAGCTTCTCCAGGGCGGTCAGGCCATCCATCACCGGCATCTCGACATCCATCGTTATAACATCAGGATTCAGTTCCTTTGCTTTCTTCAGCGCATCCAGACCATTCCTCGCCGAGCCCACGACATACATTCCCGGATCTGTTTCGATCATGTTCTGGATGACGCGCCTCATGAAAGCTGAATCATCCACTACCAATACTCCAATCCTGTCGTCAGTCATTTGGTCCAGCCCTTTTTAAGCAGTTTTCGCTGCTCTTCAAATATATAAGATATGATTCGTTCCCTGTTCATATTGGTTATCTCAACAAACTCAATACCGTTCTCATAGCTGTACCTGCCGCGGTCATGCACGTTGATAACCCTGACAACCCTGCCGATGAACGGTATTGCCTGGTGGATCTTCAGCCTGCCCTCCACATGCCAGCCAATTTCAAGCTTTGTATCCGTACACAGGCAGATTCCGCCTCCGCTTATGTCCTTCGTTATTCCCACTCTGAAATCTCCGCGTTCCTCCTCCCTGGTTTCCCTTTCCGCAAACGTCCTGTATTCGACGTCCCTGACACATTTAAACCTGAAGAAGTAACGCCTTTGTATCTGTTCCTCCCCGGACAGCGGCATTATCCGGAGAAGGTGAATATTCCCTTCCAGCCTCCGGTCGACAGCTTGTGCCGCAAATGTGAACAGATCGCCATCCTTTTCATATATCACATTAAGATGCGTACCTCTGCGAACCGGGTAGATCCTTCCTTCCATTATGGGAGAAAGTATCTCCATGCTGCCGTCGGGCAGTATTGATTCAAATTGGCTGATTAGAGTGGGTACGATCCTGTCTCCGTTTGCATCGTATAATTCAAGTTCCAGCTTGGTGCCCAGCGTTAGTTTAGTCTTGATCATCGGCTTCCCCATTACCCTTAGTTTAACATAATATACTACCATATTAAACTAATTTCTGCTTTTATCGACGCTTTACATCAGCTTGTCACGGACCATTCCCTTCCTGGTTCACCCAATCCGCAGCCGCGGCACATACTATGCCCCGAAAAACGACAATACCCTCTGGATGAACCCTCTGGCACCCAGCAGGTCATCTGAGTTCCGGTTTTCCACAAGCGCATCGGCCAGCGCAAACATGCTCCTGGCAGCCTGGCTCTTGGGATTGCTCAGGCAGAAAGGCTTCTGCAGCTTAACTGCCTTGACTATGTTGTCATCATATAATATATACCCAAGTTTATTGAGCTTTAATGACAAAAATTTCTCGGATACGACCAACAGCCTGTTTGCGATATCCTCTGCTTCCCTGGCAGTTTCGGCCTTGTTGACCAAAATCCTGATGATCTTCTTCCTGTCACGCCTCGACACCATTTTTACCAGGGCATAGGCATCAGTGATGGCCGTAGGTTCTGGCGTGGTAACAAGTATGATCTCATCAGCCGCCATGATAAAGCTCATGACATTCCGGGACAGCCCGGCGCCTGTATCGATGAGGATAATGTCATAGAGCTTGTCAAGGAGGGCTATGTTGCTGATGAACTTGCGGAGCTTCTTCCTGTCAAGCCTCGTCAGTTCCTCAACGCCCGATCCCCCTGAAAGGAACTTGATGTTGTTCGGGCCGTCGGTCATGACCTCAAATATGGACTTCTCATCCCGTATGAGATCCAGCAGGGTATGCTTCGGGGTTATTCCGAACAGCAGGTCAACATTGGCAAGGCCAAAATCCACATCGAGGATCGCGATCCTCAACCCGAGCCTGCTTAAGGCAATGGCCAGGTTGACGGTTACGCTGGTTTTCCCTACTCCTCCCTTGCCGCTGGTAATAGTGATGATACGGGCTCTCTTCTCCGTTTTTCGGTTTTCCGGAGCAGCCAAACCGTTATTCATATTGCCTACTATTCTGCGCAGCACTTCTGCCTGATCGCTCATGATTACCTCCATACCCTCGGATGAGGTTCAGGGTTTTCTCATTTGTTTGTCCCGGAGCCCAGAAGGCTTGCAACAATTGCCCGGGGATTCGCCACATCCAGGTCGTCGGGAACGCTCTGTCCGGCAGTGGTATAGGACAGAGGCCTTCCGGTAAGGTATCGTGCATTTATGATCACACCGGGAACCGGGGCTTCATCCAGTTTTGTGAAGAGAAGCTTAAAGTCCTTGATGAATGAGTAGTATTCAAGTATCTCTTTCATCGCATGCCTGCTGGTGTTGGCGCTGACCACAAGATAGGCTTCGTCGGCTTCCGCCGATTTGACCAAAGCCTTCAGTTCGTCAAAATGGTTCTTGTTCCGGTGGCTTCTTCCCGCGGTGTCAATCAGGATCAGATCCTTGTCAGAAAGTTCCCTGATGGCGTCCTGCACCTCGTTAGGCGAATAGACGACCAAAACCGGTATATTCAGGATTTCCGAGTAGGTTTTAAGCTGCTCCACAGCAGCGATACGGTATGTATCGGCCGTAATGAGCCCCACCTTCTTCTGCCTGTTCAGGGTGAAATCGGCCGCAATCTTGGCAAGGGTCGTGGTCTTGCCCACTCCGGTGGGCCCTATGAATATGACAACCTGCGGGCGGCCGTCTGATCTGAGTTTGATGGTATCCGGCTCACCCAAAAGGACGGTCATGACCCTGGCAGCCAGGGACAGTGCCTCTTCGGGCTTTTGGGAACTTCCGCCCCTCTCCCTGATCTTTTCCACAATCCTGTCTATCAACCTGCTGTCCAGTTCCATCTCGGCAAGGGTTTTTCTGATGGCAGGCAGGTCATCCTGCCCGGAAGATGCCGATGCTTCGGATTTCCCGTTCGGTGGTTCCGACGCCGCCGGAGCGTCCTTCCCCTTGACGGACTGGTATATTTGCTCCAGCATGGCTTCCATGTTCTTAACCTTGGTTTCCAGTTCAGCAAGCTTGGGGTGATCGTCCTGGCTGGCGGCTGCGGAAGAGGACTCAGCAGCGGTTTGGGCCGTGTTTGACCCCTGGGTCGGCTGCGCCTGCTGCTGCGGCTGTTGCTCTGCCTGGAACATATTAGGCTGCGGCCCCTGATGCACAATATTCTGCGGCTGCGGCGGCGCCGGGGACTGGGGATTTTGCGCGGCCTGCGGGTATTCCCGGGTTTGATAGGGCGCCTGCGCCTGGCCGTAAGCCGGCGCCTGTGGAAAAGCCCCTGCCGGATACCCCGACGGCGCGCTTTCATAATACGGGCCTGCGTTAGCCGCTGAAGGCTGGATACTTCGCGCCTGGGCCCTGGATGGCCTGACATAATCGTCGTCAATGGCGGCCACAACCTCGATCATGGGTTTTGTAAACAGCCCTATCAGCCCTTTTCTTCTCACCTTGCGGCTGTTCATGATCACAGCGTCGCTTCCCAGGTCCATTTTGACCTTGAGCAGGGCTTCCTGCATGTTATTACAGGTATATCTGCGAATTACCATGGTTTCCTCCGGTACCCATTCACCAATCTATATCAACCTGCTTATACGCTCACCATACCAACCGAGTTTACTTCCAGGGTCGGGTCAAGTTCATTGTAGGACAAAACCACCAATCCCGGGATACTGTTTTCAGTCAGCCGTTTGAAGTACAGACGCACCACGGGGGATGACAGAATGATGGGCATTTTCCCGGTCTGCGCTATCCTCTCGGTCATGGCTGCCGTCTCCCTCACGATCTTATTGCTCATGGCAGGATCCATGGCGATATAGGATCCGGCCTCTGTTTTCTGCACGGAGTCAAGGATAAGCTGTTCCAGCTTTGGGTCAAGAGTTATCACATCTGCGCTGTCCTGGCTGATATAGGTCCTCGAAATAGCCCGTCCAAGGGCCTGACGCACATACTCGGTGAGCATGTCGGTATCCCTTGTGATGGGCGCGTAATCCGCCAGCGTCTCCAGGATGGTCACCATATCCCGGATGGATACCCCCTCCCTCAGGAGATTGCTCAGGACTTTCTGGATTTCGCCCAGGGTCATGACTTTTGGTATCAGTTCCTCAACCACGGCGGGATATGTGGTCTTGACGTTATCCACAAGAGTCTGTACATCCTGGCGGCTTAAAAGTTCGTGAATATGCCGCTTGATAACCTCTGTCATATGGGTCGCCACGATGGAGGGAGGATCCACGACCGTATAACCAAGCATCTCTGCGCGGTCCCTCTGGCTTTCATGGATCCACAGGGCAGCAAGCCCGAAGGCCGGTTCCCTGGTCGGGATGCCATCGATCTCTTCTTCCACGGTTCCGGGGTTCATGGCCATAAAATGATCCAGCATCAGCTCGCCTGAAGCCGCTTCAACCCCCTTGATCTTTATAACATACTGGTTGGGGCTTAGCTGGATGTTATCCCGAAGCCGTATGGTGGGGACTATTACGCCCAGCTCTATTGCCAGCTGGCGCCTGATCATCACCACGCGGTCCAGGAGGTCTCCGCCCTGGTTTTTGTCTGCCAGGGGTATTATGGCATAACCGAATTCCAGTTCAATCGGGTCGACCTGGAGCAGGGAAACAACATTTTCAGGCTTTCTGATCTCTTCAACCTCCTGCTCCTCTATCTTCTTTTCTTTCTGTTTGGACTCGGCAACCTTACGCTTGTCAATCTGTATGCCCAGGTATACCAGGAAACCGCCCACAAGCAGCAGGGACCATTGCCAGAGTATGGGCATGAGGATTATGCACGCGCTTGCTGCGATATACATAACCTTGGAACTGTTGAAGATCTGCCTGATCAGGTCGCCTCCGAGATCGCTCTCGGCGGCTGCCCTTGTAACGATGATACCTGTGGCGATGGAGATGAACAGGGCGGGAATCTGGTTTACAAGGCCGTCGCCGATGGTAAGGACCGTATAGGTTTCCAGGACTTCCTCAAAGGTCCTGCCAAGCCTTACCAGGCCCATGATAACACCGCCCAGTATATTGATGGCTGTTGAGATTATTCCGAAAATGGCGTCATTTTTGACAAACTTGGCGGCGCCATCCATGGCGCCGTAAAAGTCAGCTTCACGCTGCACCCGCTTTCTTCTTTCCCTGGCTTCGGATTCATTGATGAGCCCGGAATTCAGATCAGCATCAATGGCCATCTGTTTTCCCGGCATAGCATCCAGGGTGAATCTTGCGGCAACTTCGGAAACCCTCTCGGCGCCCTTGGTGATGACAAGGAATTGGACGATCATTATGATAAGGAAGACGATGAAACCGACAATCAGGTCATTTCCGCCTACGAAGCGCCCGAAGCTCCTGATGACCTCTCCTGCCTCCGCTCTGCCTATAATGAGGCGCGTGGAGATAACATTCAGGGACAGCCTGTATAATGTGGTAAACAGCAGCATGGTTGGAAATGAGGACATGGACAGCGCGTCCGGGGCGTAGATGGAGTTGATCAGTATCAGTAAGGAAAGGGTAATGTTAACAACCAGCAGGACGTCCAGGATAACCGGCGGAATGGGAACAATGATGAAGAGCACTATGAAGACAACAAATATTGCCACCAGCATATTCTTATTCTTCATCCTGCTTTCCCTCCAGTACCTTACAATCTTTTGTAAAATGCCTGTCCGCATGACAGGATGCGGCCATTACCCTGCTGTCGAAATATGCAAGCTTTTATCCTATACTTGTATTTTATATGAATTGGATGTTTAATACAATACTTTGCTCATCCCTCTCAAAGCGCTGCCTGGGGGTTTTTGCCCTGCAGGTTGTATACGAAGGCCAGTACCTCGGCAACGGCCCTGTACAGTTCGGGCGGTATCACATCGCCTATGTCAACCGAATTGTAGAGAGCCTGGGCAAGGGGCTTGTTTTCCACGATCTCAACCCTGCTCTTCCTTGCAACCTCCTTGATGCGCTCTGCCAAATAGTCTGCGCCCTTGGCCACCACGTAGGGCGCTGGCTTCTTCTGGGGTTCGTATCTTATGGCGACGGCAAAATGGGTCGGGTTGGTTATAACCACGTCGGCCTTTGGAACCTCGCTCAGCATCCGCCTCATGGATATCTCACGCTGCTTCTGCCTTATCCTGGACCGCACCTCGGGATTTCCTTCCAACTGCTTGTACTCTTCCTTGACCTCCTGCTTGGTCATGCGTATATCCTTCTCGTATTTCCGCCACTGGAAGAAGTAATCAACCGCCGAAACAGCCAGCAGGGCAAGACATATCTTGATTCCTATATCCACCGCGGAGCCGAGGGTGTACATGACTATCTGGCCCAGGTCCAGGGCCATCAGCTTTGTAAGGTTCAGGAATTCAGCCTGTATGGAAGCCCATGCCACCCACGCCACTATGACAACCTTGGCGATGGATTTTATAAACTCAAACAGCGACCTGGAAGAAAAAATCCTCTTAAGACCGTTAATGGGGTTGATGTGGGAAAACTTAGGTTTGATGGGCTCCAGGGTGAACAGGAAGCCTATCTGAAAATACGACCCGAGTACCCCAAACAGTATGGCAATAATAAGGAAGGGAGCGGCCATCTTGACAATCTGCAGGGCGGCAAAGGCAGCCAGCCGCATGATCTCATTCGGATCGGTCAGGTTGTAGGCCGCCGTGTCGGTCAGAAACAGGTTGAAGAGCGATTTGAACTCGGTGTAGAGATAGCTGCCCACCAGCTTGAAAGACAGGAATATCATCAGGAGGATCAGGTTTGAGGTCACTTCCCTGCTCTGCATTACCTGGCCCTTTTTCCTCAGTTCCTCCCGCTTTTTTGGGGTCGCCTTTTCAGTTTTCCCGCTGGTATCAGCGAAAAGCTGGAGGTTGATTGAGACCAGACCCCTGTATTCAGTATTGCTGTTAAGCCTGGGTCCGAATACTTTCAAGGCATGCCCTCCCTGTCAGGTTCCGCCCGCATTCTGCAGAAAATCGTAAATATTCCTGTAAGTGCCTTCCAGGATGAAGGTTACAACACCCCTGAAGGAGGCTATGGTAATAAGGATGATTATGAGGCCTACTATGATCTTCAGGGGCATTCCCAGTATGAACACGTTCATCTGGGGCATGGCTTTTGAGATTATGCCGAGGGCTACATTGGTGATCAGAATAGCCGCTGTTATGGGCGCCGCTATTTTGAACCCTATAACCAGCGTGTGGTAAAACAGGTCCACCAGCTGCCGCACCACGCCCGTTCCAAAATTTGCGCCTCCCGGGGGGATAATGGAGTAGCTGTCAACAATGGCCTTGATCAGCAGGTGATGCGTATCGGTCACCAGCATAAAAAGGGTGGCCAGTATGACATAAAAATCGGCGGTAATCGGCGCCTGGATGTTGGTTAAAGGATCGATCACGTTAACCATGCCGAAGCCTATCTGTGTATCGATGAGCTGACCGGCAATATAGATTGCCGAAAACAGAGCGTATGATATAAAGCCGATGGTAAGCCCAAGAAGAAGCTCTTTCCCTATAAGGAACACATAGGATGCCAGGGATGAATATGAGGACATATCGGGAACCGTAATCGAATTTGCGGTTATGATGGTCAGGATAAAGCAAAAGCCAACCTTGAAGTAACCGGGGATGTTCCTCCTTCCGAAGATGGGCGATAAAAAGAACATGCCCGAAATACGGACAAGCACTATCAGGAAGATGTTCCACAGGTTGAAGATCCCATCAAGAGGTATGGTCATTCCCCATCACATCCAAAAGCTACATGCCTATGAACTTCAGCATGCCGTCAAATACGCGAAGGGTAAACTCCTTCATCACCGTCAGCATCCAGGCTCCCAGGATAAGCAGGGCAACAAGCATTGCAATGATCTTCGGCACAAAATGGAGGGACTGCTCCTGAATTTGGGTGGTTGCCTGGAATATGCTTACCGCGAGCCCGACGATCAGCCCGGCGAGCAATACCGGAACCGATACTTTCAGGATGGTCATCATGGCATCCCTCGACATATCCAGCAAAAACTGCTCCATAACCGCTCCTTTCCGGGAACTACCCTCAGTTACGCCGATTTAAAATACCATCATCGAGCCTATCGTACAAACGATTTGATTATGGTTTCAGTCAACAGGTTCCACCCGTCCACAAGCAGGAACAGCAGGATTTTAAACGGCATTGATATCATGGAGGGCGGAAGCATCATCATTCCCATGGCCATAAGGGTGCTGGCCACCACCATATCGATGACCAGGAATGGTATGTACAGCATGAAGCCCATCCGGAAAGCCGTATTCAGCTCACTTACCATGAAGGCAGGCGCCACCACGGTAAGCGGAAGGTCAGTCAGGTTCTCGGTGGGCTGCACCTTTGCAATCCCGGCAAACAGGGCCAGGTCCTTTTCCCTTGTAAAATCCAGCATGAAATCCTTCATGGTGTCAGACGCCCTGTCCGCAGCCTCTTCGAGCGTTATCTCGTTATTCGAAAAAGGCACAAGGGCATTCTGGTTGAGGTCTGTCAAAACCGGCGTCATTATGAAAAAGGTAAGGAACAGGGCAAGACCTATAATAACCTGGTTGGGGGGAATCTGCTGCGTTCCCATGGAGTTCCGCAAAAAAGAAAATACGATGACGATCCTGGTGAAGGAAGTCATCATAATGAGTATGGACGGTAATACCGATAATACCGTTAGGAGTAATAATAACTTTATGCTGTTGGATATTTCCTGGGGATCATCAGTGGACTGAATGGTTATACCGTTGTCGGTCAGGGAAATGCCCGGAGCGGCAAAGGCTTCCGTGCTGAGCAGGTTCATGCACAGAACGGCAAGAATGATTGTAATCCAAAGCTTCTTCTTTAGCATGGCTTCCACCGCCTGAATTCAGCCTTTGTACTGATCCTCTTCCTGGTTGTGGTTAAGCTTCCGGAGCTTCTTTATGCTCTCTGGAAGGCCGGCCTGGCGCTGTTCATCAGCCTCCTCCTGCCGGTCTGGTTCGATATCCTCTGTAACCTGGCTTTTGCCCTTTCGGGACAAGCCGGAATAAAAGTCAAAGATCCGCTTGAAATTAAACCCGCTGCCGCTGCCCGAGGCTTCATCCTTCGCGGCCAGCGCTTCTTCGTCAATATTTATCTCTGATACCAGTTCCATTCCCTTACGGGTTGTATAAAAAAGAAAAAAGCGATCACCTGCTTTTATAAGATAGAGGTATCGGTCCATTCCAACCTGAAGTGTCTCAACAACACTCATCAGTCTGTTCTTCGACGCTCCGGCCATCTTCCTTCCCAGCAGCCTCGTGGTGAGCCAGGCTATGAACAGTACTGCTGAAAATATTATCAGCATGCCCAGCAATAAAAGAATGTCTTCCATTGGCACACATTCCTTCCGGTTTCCTAGCCAATGACCTTCCGCACCGCTTCGATAACGCGCTCGGCCTGGAAAGGTTTCACGATAAAATCGCGTGCGCCTGCCTGTATGGATTCAATGACCATGGCTTGCTGTCCCATGGCGGAACACATGATAATCTTCGCGGAGGCATTGAGAGCTTTTATTTGCCTGACTGCCTGGATGCCATCCATTTCCGGCATGGTGATATCCATAATGACAAGATCAGGATTGAGTTCCTTGTATCTATCCACCGCCTTGATACCGTTCTCTGCCTCGCCTATAACAGTGTATCCGTTCTTGGTAAGGATGTCCTTGATCATCATGCGCATGAAAGCAGCATCATCAACTATCAGAATAGTTGCCATAGGTCATATCCTCTCCTTAAAAGTCTATACACATAAAATCATACCACTATCTGTCGGAAATTATCAATTGTATACGATTAATACGATTATATATGATATATTGACAAATTTAAAGTCTTTTTGAAGGATGGAGGATATCGGTTATTCGCACGCCAAAGCTCTCGTCTATCACAACCACTTCGCCCTTTGCGATAACCTTGCCGTTTACGAGGATGTCCACAGGCTCGCCGGCCAGCTTGTCCAGTTCAATGATGGACCCCTGCCCGAAATCAAGTATTTCCCTGATTTTTTTGGTCGTGCGGCCCAACTCAACAGAAATCTGGAGCGGAACATCCATGAGGAGTCCGATATTGTTGGTATCATAAGCATACTCCTCGTCCTCAAAGGACTGGAACTGTGCCGGCTGCACGTTGACAGGGGTGGAAGGATGCTGCGGATGTCCCATATGCGGCATCTGCATACCGAAGCCCGGCGCCGGCTGTGCAGGTTGGGTGAACTGGGGCGGAGGCGGCATTTGCGACGAAACCTGCTGCGGCTGCTGGAACTGGGGCTGCTGGTACTGGGGCGGCTCCTGGGCCTGAACAGGCGGCTGCTGCGCTTTCGGAACTTCTGCGGCCGGTCCCAGCTTGTTTTTATCCATTAGGCTTTCCACCATGCTTTTGGCAAACGGGATGGGCAAGAGCTGCATGATCTCGCTGTCTATAAGGTCTCCTACCTGCAGCTTGAAACTGACCATGACGATGGAGGAGTCGGTATCTATCTTGATTTTATCTATGTTGGAAGCCCCATCAACCAATGTGGATTCGGGAGGAGATATATCAACCCTTTTATCAAACATGGATGAAAGGGATGTGGATGCGGATCCTATCATCTGGTTCATGGCTTCCGATATCGCGCTGAGATGCAACTCGGTGAGTTCGCCCGAAACATTCCCCAGGCCATCGCCACCCATCATGAGGTCGGTTATGACCTTGACGTCATCCTCCTTCATAATCAGCATGTTCACGCCTTCAAGACCGTTTACGTACTGTACCTTCACAGCCACAAAAGGCTTGACAAACAGTTTGGCGATCTGATCCCAGGTGGTTATCTCAACCCGCGGCGTGGTAATCCTCACCTTTTGGCCAAGCAGGGCATACAGGGTAGTCGCCGAAGTACCCATGCTGATATTACCGATTTCACCGAGGGTATCGATCTCTTCAGGCGTCAGTACCGCACCTTGCGGCACTTCGGTATAACCGGCCTTTTCGTCAACCGGGCTTTCATCTTCCGAACTTACTCCGCTAAGCAGGGCATCAATTTCTTCCTGCGACAACATATCGCCCATTTAATCATCCTCCGATCTGACAATTTCGGTAATCTTGACGGCGTTTTTCTTGTTACGCACACCGGGTTTTCCATAAAACTTCAGTATGTCCCCGGCATATACCTCAAGCTTGCCGTTGATGTTGGTATTCAGCATGAGCACGTCCCCTTCCTGGAGCATCAGGAACTCCTGGACCGACAATGTAGTCCTGCCGAGGATCGCTGTTACGGGAATATCTGTTTCCCTGACCCTCAGCTCAATGGACCCCCTTGTCTCCTGGGTTGATCCCTTCTCGATCAGGGAGAACCACAGCTTGGTGGACAGCTTCGGCATAACCGGCTCCACCACCATGTGAGGTATACAGATATTCAAAAACCCTTCAACATCGCCGATCTTGGCGGTGAAGGTGACCAGGGCCACCATCTCATTGGGAGACATCAGTTGAGCAAACTGGGCGTTGGTTTCAATCCTGTCCAGGCTGGGCCTGATATCCGTGACATTCTCCCAGGGCTCGCGCATCAGGGAGAGCATCTGGGTCATAAGCCTCATGAGTATGGCAAGCTCTATCTCGGTAAAGCCTCTCACCCTGTCAATCCCTACCCCCTTGCCCCCAAGGATCCTGTCTATCAGGGAGTATGCGATGGAAGGATTGATTTCAAAGATGATGGATCCTGGCAATGGGTCAAAGTTGACAATCCCCAGGACAGCAGGGTTGGCTATGGAGTTTGTGAACTCCGAATATTGCAGCGGCTGCACGGTCTGGACATCCACCTGGACCAATGTCCTTAAGTATCCGGATAAAAAGTTGGTAAGCAGCCGGGCATAGTTCTCATTTATAATGCTGAGGGTCCGGATGTGGTCCTTGGCAAATTTGCTGGGGCGCCTGAAGTCATGGTTGCGGACCTTTTTTTCAGCCGTTTCCTTGGTAAATTCCTTGACATCCAGCTCTCCGGCATTCAGCTGCGCAAGCAGCCTGTCTATTTCATTTTGGGAAAGAATATCTCCCACAGCCTGCTCGCCTCCCCTTTACTGTACTATCCAGTCTTCAAAGACAACCCGGAGAATAATCCTCTCGTCAATCCTCTTGGACACGATATTGTTAAACTTCTCTTTCAGGGCATCCCTGGCCTTTTCCATGGCAGCTTCATCGGTGAGCTGTTCAAAGGTCTGGCTCCTGAAATACTCTATGCAAACTTCTTTGAACTCGCCGACACAGTTTTTCATCAGTTCTGTGCGTTCTTCCAGAAGCTTTTTCTTCTCCCCGGCATCGAAAACAATGGTGATGGAAGCCTTCAGAAAGCTTGTCTCATGGGCGGGTGATGATTTCAGGTTGAAGATGGCTTCACCGCCGGTTCCGTCTTCCCTGGCATACAGGTTGATTCTTGCTTCTTCTTCAGGAGGCACTTCCCTGGTCTTCTGAGGCAAGTCTTTGGCATTATTGGCCTCCGGGCTGGTATTTATGCGGTTATAGGTGGCGAACAAAAAGATTACCATCACGGCCAGCGCCAGCGCGAGAACCGCGATAATGGAAATCATTATGGCATACAAAGACTTACCCTGCAAATCGGGACACCCCTTTTTTTACTATTCTATGTCATTTATCGTCATTTTCCTGCAACGGATTAATTGGTCTGTGGATAAACCCCGCTCTCCGCTTATAATCTATTACCATATTAATTATATCGTCAACGCTTTCGTTAACCACATACTTCTTCCCGTTGACAAGGGTTATGACGGTATCAGGGGTGGATTCCACCGTTTCAATCCACTCGCAGTTGATGACAAAGCTGGTGCCGTTGAATCTTGAAACTTTGATCATATATTCGCACCTCCGTTTATCAGGCGAAACCGCCTGCCAAGCAGGGATCCCCGGCTGCTGCCGGACATGCCCGGCAGCAGCCGGGAAGGGCCGGCTTACAACCGGCCCTTAATGCCCTCCATTACCGTTTCAGGTTGGCAAGTTCCTGGAGAATCTCGTCAGAAGTTGTCAGAACCCTGCTGTTGGCCTGGAAGCCTCTCTGGGTGATGATCATATCGGTAAACTGCCCCGCCAGGTCCACGTTGGACATTTCGAGGGTTCCGGGGACCAGGGTTCCCGCGCCGCTGGTGCCCGGCTTATTCGGGAGCTTGAAATCGCCG
>Ga0134098_1000757_pt1 | contig 31241 bp, 31 predicted proteins | sample 9_3taG_FD_94456 | JGI IMG/M metagenome (GOLD analysis project Ga0134098, IMG submission 94456) | Switchgrass degrading microbial communities from high solid loading bioreactors in New Hampshire, USA - 9_31_10_142_A3 metaG | ecosystem: Engineered > Bioreactor > Semi-continuous > Anaerobic >... | reverse complement strand
TGAACGCACGGCGCGCAAACTGGAACTGCAGGTGGGAGACACGGTGATTTATATCCGCCGCCTGTTCACCACCGACAAGCCGGTCTTCTATCACCGCGCCTACCTGATCTACGATCCCCGGCGCCCGATCGTCGAAGCGGAGATGGACGTCACCTCACTCCAGGGGCTGCTGACCTGCGGCACCAACACGCTCCTCAAACGCGGTGAGATCAAAATAAAAACCGCCCTGGTGAACAGCGAGGAAGCCGGCCTTCTGGACGTCCCCGAACCTTCGGCAGCCTTTTACCTGGAACATATCTTTTACGACTTCGAAGACCGCCCGATCAGCTGGGGCTGGTTCATCATGCCCAGCGAGCGGCTGCATTTCACCACCCAGATCGGTTTCACAGACGAGTAAACGCCCGTGGGCACTGCAAACATCCCCATACCTGACCATCTTGACTCAAACGATCTGCGCCGTGCTCTGATCCGCTGTGTCGCAGAACTGCAGGAACAGGAAGCGCTCGATCTGGTGCGCGCCCGCCTGGAGCAGAACGAAGACCCGCTCTTCATCGTCGAAGACTGCCAGGAAGGACTGCGGCAGGTCGGAGAGCGCTATGAACGCCGGGAGTATTACCTTTCCGGCCTGATCATGGCCGGTGAGATCTTTCGCGAGGCGATGGAGATGCTGTCGCCCCGCTTCGAAATGAAGTACAGCAGCGGTAAAGCAGGTCCGGTCCTGCTGGGGACCGTCGCCGGTGACATTCACGATATCGGAAAAAATATCTTCGCTCTGATGCTCACTGCTTACGGTTTCGAAGTCATCGATCTGGGCGTCGACGTGCCCCCACAGCGCTTTCTCGATCAGGCCCTGGAGTCGCATCCCCGGGTCATCGGGCTGGCCGGTCTGCTTACCAGCTCATACGACAGCATGCGCGACACCATTCAGTTGATCCGTTCCTGTCCGGACGCGCGGATATCGCCCACACCGGTGATCCTGGGCGGCAACCAGCTCAGCGACCAGGTCTGCGCCTATACCGGGGCGAATGGATGGGCTGTGGATGCCATGACGGGCGTGCGCATGGTGCAGCGCCTGACGGGATCCTGATCCACTGCGTTTTCTGCCTGGCTGCGGGGTATTAATCTGCCTGTTAATTACGGTTGGTATACTAAACTCCTGTACCGGGTCGCGAACGGTAGAGGGGATTTGGTTTGTCGACCGTGATCAACCGCTGCATTTCATTTCTTAATCTCTGGAAAAGAATACTGGCGCGCCTGCTGCTCGCCGCAGCCTTCGTTTCACCGGGTTTTCACGCCCTTCAGGGATTTTCTGAGCTGTGCAACCCTGCGCTGCGGCAAGAGGCCTGCATCGCGTCCATCCATGAGGAAACGGCAGGCATCGACCTGGAATCTGTGTTCCTGCCCGACCTGAGGACCCTTCCCCCTCATGACCTGCAGCTCGTCGTGCAGAGCGGTAAAAAGGTGATCCGCTTCAGCAACTCGGTCTGGAACAGCGGCCCGGGGGTCCTCGAACTGCGCGGGAAACTCGACGCAGAAGAGGATACCCTGCAGGTCACCCAGCACCTCTACGGCCGCGGTCAGACCCAGGTGCTGCAGGACGTAGGCACATTCTCTTATCACGCCGAGCACACCCACTGGCACTGGGAAGGCTTCAGCAGCTACGAAATCTGGAGCACCGGTCCGGAAGGAGACCTGGATCGCATCGTCGCCCGCAGCGATAAGGTGAGCTACTGCATGATGGATACCGGCCGGACCGGCGACACAGCCTGGCTGCGGGAACAGCAGCAGGCTGGTATCGAAGTCCCGGAGCGGCGCGTATATTATCAGTGCCTGTGGAAGCGCCAGGGGATCTCGGTAGGCTGGGTGGATACTTACGCGGCGCATATCCCCGGACAGTCCATCGACATTACACACCTGCCCAATGGGCTTTATGCCCTGCGCTCTACCGTCAACCCCCAGGGCATCATCATCGAATCCGACGCTTCCAACAACACGGCGCTGACCTATTTCGTCCTCCGGGATCGTTATTTAAATCCCGTCGATGAAGAACAGGTCCGCTACCGGCCTTCGTTTACCCGCAGGTTTGACGCCCAGCAGGATTAAAAGGCAGGGCTGCGCTGAACGACACACGGCCCTGCCTCTGTAATGGCTGTGGTTCAATTGGCAGGTGCGCCGCGGTGGTGCATGCGCGCGCCGCCCATACCGGCGCCGAAACCATGCCCCATGCCCATGCCGCCGCTCCAGCCCGGCGAACGGCCTCCAGCGCCGTGACAGAATCCCGGTCCCCTGCCGTTCTGGTGCATAGACTGCATGTGAGCCGCCATCTGCTCGGCCTGTTCCTGCGTGATCAACCCGTCAGCGACCATCGCTTCCAGGGCAGCGCTGCGCGCCTGCAGCATCAGGCCAGGGATCTCATCGGCAGAATAACCCTCGCTGATGGCGATATCCCACATCGTCTCGCCGCCGGCCAGGCGTTCATCTATTTCTTCCGGTGTCAGGTCGAGGAGATCGGCAAATGCAGCGACCATATACTCATGCATGGGCCCGTATCCGCCGCGGGGTCCTCCTGGGCCCGCCTGGATGGCAGGACCCGGAACGAGCTGCTGCGCAGAAACCAGTCTGGCTCCTGCGAACAGGGAGACGATCAGAGCCAGCGCCAGTGCGCCAATCAGCACAATTTTCTTCATAGAAGCACTCCTTTTTAAATCAGCGTTTTCCTTCAGGCCTTATACAGGCAGCCGGTATGTTTTTCGAAACCCGGGTTCATTACCGGTCTGCCCTGATCATAGCCCACAGATGTGAAGAATTTGTCAAGATCATGCGAAGGTTCATAGGAGATCCACGTATAATTCCTTCATACTTTGGTTATGCCGGACGAGTGCCAGCAGGAGCCGCAGTGTGAAAACAGATGAGCGTCTGTACATTCGAGAGACAGGTCCCACCGCAGGTGAGGAGATTATCTTCCTGCACGCCGGCGGTGTAAGCGGCTGGACCTGGCTCCCGGTGATGGAACGGCTGGAGTCGTTCCACTGCCTGGCGCCAGACCTGCCCCAGCACGGCTGCAGCGCTAACACAGGGCCTTTCAGCATCCAGGGTGCCGCGGATCAGATCGCCGCCCTCATTCGCGAACGCTGCCGGGATGGCCAGGCCCATGTCGCCGGCGTTTCCGCTGGCGCGCAGATCGCGACCGCCCTGCTGGCCTCGGCCCCGCAATGCGTCAAGAGCGCCATCATCAGCAGCGCACTGCTGGAACCCCTGCCCGGGCAGGGGCTGCTGACCCCGGGCATGCTGCGCCTGATCTACCGTACCTGCATGGCGCCCCTTATAAACTGGGACCCCTGGATCCGCTTGAATATGCAGTATTCAGCCGGGCTGCCGGAGCGGTATTACGAGGCGTTCAAACGCGATTTTCAGACCACGACAGAGAGCGCCTTCCTCAACCTGATGCAGGCCAACCTGGGCTTTCGCCTGCCCTCCGGACTGGAGAATGTGACTTTGCCCGTGCTGGTTGTCGTTGGGAGCAAAGAATATGCGGTCATGCACCGTTCGGCGCGGCGGCTGGCTCAGGCGCTGCCGTCCGCACAGGCCTTTCAGGTAAACCTTGGGAAAGGTGCTTCACGGGCTGTGGAGCACAACTGGAATATCCAGGCGCCCGAATTGTTTGCCCGCACGGTTCTGGCCTGGGTCACCGGCAGTCCGCTCCCCGCTGAGCTGTTACCCCTGGATTAATTCAAACTGGAGGTGGGATATGGAACAGGTCCTTGAGCGATCGAAAGAAATTCTGCAAACGACGCCGTCCCGGTGGGAAAGCCTGGTCGAGCAGGTTCACCCCGATCTGCTCTTTCTGGCTCCGGCAGCCGGCGAATGGTCGGCGATTGAATGCCTGCAGCATCTGGTGGACACCGAATCCGTCTTTCAATTCCGGGTGCACTGCTTCATGGAAGGCCGGGATTTCCCAGCGTTCGATCCCGATGCCGCGCTGGAACCTTCCACAAACCGTCCCGATCCGGCAGAGCTGGCAGCTGCCTTCTCCCGCATGCGCACGCAGAGCCTCAACGTGCTGCTGGCCGTCAGCGATCAGGATCTGGAGCGGCGTGTGCGCCATCAGGAACTGGGGCCGGTCTCACTCGAAGAGATGATCCACGAATGGGCAGCGCACGACCTGAACCATACCATACAGGCCGAGCGCGCCCTGATGCAGCCGTTCATCCGCGGCAGCGGCCCCTGGCAGCGCTACTTCACCAGTCATATGATCGCCGGGGAGTAGAGACCATCACGTACTGGTCTATGCGCAGTTATCCATCCTGCTGACCGGGGCCCCGTGGTAAGACGACAGCGAAAAAAGGCCGGCGCGCTGGGCGCCGGCCTTTAATGGACAGGATTTTCAACCCTCATTCCCGGGATTCGCCGCTCCCGGCATCCACCTCATCCACATACTTTTTCAGCATTTGCATATATTCTGCGGGGTCCAGCCCCAGCTCGTTGCAGAACTGATCCATGTTCGCCCCCAGACGGCCCGGCTGGTTCAGGTTCAGGCCGCGCTCCACCAGCCGGGTGGTTTGCTCTGGATCCTGAGAAAGGAGATCCGCAATTGAAAACGACTTCTTCATCATGGGATCAAACCGCCTCGCCGCTGCATTTACGGAAAAAATGAACCGCCAGGAAATCTCCCTGTTGAGTAGGGCCGCACAGGTTGGAAGTGATGCGTATGGGGAGCAGGTGCTCGTCTTCCAGCTCCAGGAAGCAGGAGCCCTGCATCGCCCCCCCCCGGTCGAGAAAGATAAACCGCCCGCGGACTTCACCGTCTGGCTGGTCCGGCTGGTATTCAATCTGATACGAAACGCGCCCCAGGATGCGCCCGGTGGCCTCTTTAATCGCGCCTAATCCGTGACCCGTCATAAACCGTTTCCTTGTCGTATGGATGTCAACCACATTGGGTCGCAATGGAATGAAACCATCTCTTGTGGGAGGAGGGAAATCAACCACCGTTTAATACGCATGAACCGGCGGTGTGTTACAGGCTGCCCCTGACAAAAGCGCAAGGACTTTAAATATGAAGACAGCCGCCTCTCACAAGGATAGCTTTCAAGGGAATTGTTCGATTCACCGGAAAAAGTCCTGTTCGGCGGCAATAATATGTCATACAATTTTTATTTTTGATATAATGAGCCCGACGAACAAAGGAACGCAGATCAATGGGGGTCAGCTTCGGTCCGTCGTATGTGAGAACAGCACGACGACCTTCAAGTAACAGGTTCGCTTGGAGGCATTCCATTTTCTGATGAAAAAAATCAGGGTACTCATTGCAGATGACAATCCTGGTGTACGAACCGGTATTCGGCGCTTACTGGAACGTTCTTCTCAAATAGAAGTCGTCGGTGAAGTGGCAGATGGGTATGAAGCGCTGGAATTTATTAAAAACCACCACCCTGATATCCTGCTGCTGGATATGGAGATGCCGAACCTGAACGGGTTGGGCGTACTGCAGAAACTACAGGATATACCGGATCCCGTACGCGTGCTGGTGCTCTCAGCGTATATTGAAAAAGAGTTTGTCCACGGGGTGCTCGATTACGGCGCCGCCGGGTATCTGACCAAGGATGACACCGTGCTGCATCTGGTCGATACCATCCACCGGGTTGCCAACGGAGAAACCGGCCTCTTCAGCCCCAAAGTGCGGAAACGGATGCACAACTAGCGATACCGGCGGCCTGCATTTGCTTCCGTGCCTGGGAACGTCCAAACCCGCATTATAATTGCAGCGGCAAAGTGTACACTTTGCACAGCCCGTCGAACCATCTGTCCAGATCAGCCGTATATCCTATACAGGACTGCGCCGGGCTTTACAGGAGAAAAGAAAATAAAGGACCAAAGGAGATGAAAAAATGAAGGCGAACCTGAATGCGCGCCTAGTCATCGTCAGCATGCTCGTGCTCGTTTCCATGCTGGCGGCCGCGCTGCCGCAAACTCCGGCTGCCGCAGCAACCTGCCGGACCTACTACACCGTCAAGAAGGGCGACACTTCGGTCTATATTGCCAAGACGTTCGGTGTGAAGTGGAAGGAAATTGCCCGGGCAAACAACTTGAAGGACCCCAGCGACCTGGAAGCGGGGATGTGGCTGTGCATCCCACCTGCCGGCCTTTATCTGGACGACAGCGACCGGCCGGCCAGCGAGCGCCGCAGCCGCCGCAGCGACAAAGATGAAGAACCAACCAACCCGAAAGCCCGGGTGGTCTTCACCGTAGCCGGAGACCGCATTTTTGTGGATGCCTCGAATTTCGATCAGAAAAGCTTTGTGAAGGTCAGAGTCCGCAACCCCGACCGCATCGCCGGAGGCTGGTTTGTCGTCGGTACTTTGAGAATCCCGGCCAAGCGGTCCGTGCGCGGGGTGTTCGATTTGCCGAAAGAACTGGAACACCTGCTGTACGTCAACGTGTGTCTCAAGGACCAGACCACCGATGAGACGTACTGCGATATTGTGGTCAATTATTGACCCCAAACCGATATTTAGATCGAACCCCTTCCCGGCTCGGGTAAGGGGTTTTCTTTTTTAATAAAAGTGGTATGAACCTGCCTCCACTTCTCTCATCATACAACAGCAGGAGATTCCATTACCCCCAGATAGTACCTGTAATTTCCAGATTTCGGAGTGGGTACGGCGCTGCGATGAATTGCGGTTTTTTCTTCCTGATGACAATCAGGCCTTTACTTTGGCTGTTCCCTGCACCTCATGCCCGTAGACGCGTGAGGGACAGAATCAACAGAGTGCTCATGCTGCACTGCAGTATCAAAGTAACGCTGTGAGCCTCCCTCCCACCTGCGCACATCTGCTCTCGTCCGCGCCCTGCTGCACACACAACCGACCCTGGCGCGGGAAAATTCCTGCTTGACAATCTCGTACAATTTGCTAAACTCACACAAGTTCCATATTTCAGGCCAGGGAGGGTTCCCACATGTCAATTCCAACCACCATCCTGACGAAAATTTATAATCACGGGTGCGCCTGCTGACCGGCTGATCGCCTTTTCCGTTTTCTCTTTTCTCCTGCCCGTACGGGCAGACCTGGCCTGAAAACCGGAAGAGCGTTCTGGGGGATTCAACACGCTTCCTTATCCATCGCCAAACTCAGCGGTCACGTGCGCACCTGTCCAGTGACCGTTTCGATTTAACACCTCCCCACCCGCAGCGTTCGATATCCTGGACGGGTTGGGCTGCGTGTGCTGTTGCGGGGCACTGTATGACTGCTCCGGCTGACTCTGCGCCTGCAGGGGTCCCAGCCGGGGCTGATGAGGATGTTGGGGCAGTTCATGAACGACCCTTCCGGTCTGCGAATATCTTTCAAGTATTTCCTGCGCTACATGCATCCGTACCGCGGGCAGTTTGTGCTGCTGGCGCTGCTGCTCTCCGGCAGCATTGGCCTGCAGCTGCTCAACCCCCAGGTGATCCGCTACTTTCTGGACCGCGCCCGGGAGGGCAGCGGGCAGAAGGTGCTGCTGTCTGCCGCTACGCTGTACATCGGCTTCGCTGTGGTCCAGCGCATCCTGGCGCTCTGCGCCGGCCTGCTTTCATCCAGCCTGGGCTGGGGCGCGACGAACGACCTGCGCAAAGACCTGCTCCGCCACTGCCTGCGGCTGGACATGTCTTTCCACAAACAGCACACGCCGGGTGAGCTAATTGAACGCGTGGACGGAGATGTATCCACCCTGGCCAATTACTTTTCGCGCTTTGTCCTTCAGGTGGCCGGCAGCGCCCTGCTGGTCATCGGTATCCTGATCCTGCTGCTGCGAGAGGACCTGCGTCTGGGTATAGCGCTGAGCCTCTACTCGCTGCTGGTCGGGCTGATCTTGAGCCGGCTGCACCACCGGGCGGTGGCTCGCTGGGCAGACCTGCGTGAGGCGGAAGCGTGGCAGAACGGGTTCATCGAAGAGCGCATCTCCGGCGCGGAAGAGATCCGCGCCCTGGGGGCTGGACCGTATACCCTGCGCTGCCTGCAGGAACTGGCGCACATATACCTGCAGCGCATCCGGGCGGCTTTCCTGCTGGACAGTCTCATGGTCAACCTCACCCGGCTGCTGTTCGCCGGTGGGCATGCCTTCGGCCTGGCGCTGGGCATCGCCCTGTATACGCGCGGCGAGGCAACGCTGGGCGCCGCTTACCTGATCGTCTACTACACGGGCATGATCTCCGAGCCCCTGATCGATCTGCAGAAGCAGCTCCAGGACTTCCAGCTCTCCTCCGCCAGCCTGGGCCGCATCCACGCGCTGTTCAGCCTGCAGCCAGAGGCGAAAGACCCCGCAAATGAGAGAGAGGATCCTCTACCAGCTGCACTTACAGGCAGACAGCAGTCTGCGGCGGCGTCACAACCGCCGTATGCCCCGCCTGCAGTCGAGTTTCGCAGGGTATCCTTTCGTTACGAAACCGAGAACAGCCGCCCGCCTGTCCTCGAGAATGTCTCATTCTCGCTCGAACCGGGAAAGGTTCTGGGTGTGCTGGGACGCACCGGCAGCGGAAAGACCACCCTCACGCGCCTTCTCTTCCGCCTGTATGATCCCAGCGCCGGCGCGGTCATGCTGAACGGATTGGACCTCCGCTCCCTGCCCCTGGTCGATCTGCGCAGCCGCATCGGGCTGGTCACCCAGGATGTACAGATTTTCGGTGCTACCCTGCGCGAGAACCTGACCCTGTTCAACCCGACTCTGAGCGATGATGACCTGCTGCGCGCCCTGCACGAGGTGCGCCTGGATTCCTGGCTGGCCCGTCTGCCGGACGGTCTGGATACACGGCTGCAGGCCGGCGGATACGGCCTGTCTGTGGGCGAGGCACAGCTCGTCGCCTTTACCCGTGTGTTTCTGAAAAAGCCGGGACTGGTGATCCTGGATGAGGCTTCTTCTCATCTGGACCCGGTCACCGAGTCTCTGATGGAGGCAGCGGTAGACCGGCTGCTTCGCGAACGCACGGCGATCATCATCGCCCACCGCCTGCACACCGTGCAGCGCGCCGACGAGATCCTGATCCTGGAGAACGGGCGCGTGTTCGAATACGGGCCGCGCCTGGAGCTGGCCGCGGACCCGCAGAGCCGCTTCCACCACCTTTTGCAAACCGGGCTGGAAGAATGGCTGCAGCCGGGCGAACAGGCTGCAGTAGAGGAGATCCCTTATGTCTGATATTTCTACTGCAGAAGGAAAGGTTCGCCCGGCCGTCTCCACGCTGCGCTTCAACATGCAGCTGGTCGGGTATCAGCCGTTCGTCTTCCTGGTTCACAGCCTGTTCACACTGGTCGTGTTTGGGGTGGAGGTACTGCCGGGACTGATCGAAAAAGCAGTCTTCGATCGTCTGAGCGGTGAAACCGGCCCGGCGCTGTTCACTCCTTTCAGCCTCTGGGGGTTGATCGCTCTGTTTGTCGGTGTGGCCGTCGCCCGGCTGTGCGCCGGCCTGGGCGCGGAGTGGTACGGCTGGACCTTCCGGGTTCTGGTCGCCGCGCTGCTGCGCAGCCGCCTGCTGGCCAGCATCCTGCGGCGGCCGTCCGACCAGCCGCTGCCCATCTCCTCCGGGGAGGCGGTCAACCGCTTCCGCGATGATGTGGGAGAGGTCTCAGATTTCCCCACCTGGCTGCCCGACCAGTTCGGCAAATGGGTGGCAGCCGCAATCGCGGTGGTGATCATGGCGCGCATCCATCTCGGGATCACCCTGCTCATCTTCGTGCCGCTGTTCGCCATCATGGGCCTTACCCGATTGGCCTGGGGCCGCATCATGGCCTACAGCCTGGCGACCAGCGAAGCGAACGATGTGGTGACGGGCTTCCTGGGTGAGACGTTCGATGCAGTGCAGGCGGTGAAGGTGGCCGGCGCGGAAGAGCATTTCGTGCGCCGCTTTGATACCCTCAGCGACCGGCGCCGGCGCATGGCACTGCGCGAGGAGCTGTTCCTGGGCCTGCTGTACTCCATTAACGACAGCGCAGTAACCTTCGGCACCGGCGTCATCCTGCTCTTCGCCGGCAGCGCGCTCACGTCCGGAAATTTCACCGTGGGAGATTTCGCCCTCTTTATCAGCTACCTGTGGCTCGTGGTACAGGTGCCTTCCGAGCTGGGCACTTTCTACGGCGACTACAAGGAACAGGAGGTCGCCATCGGCCGCCTGATGGAAATGGTCCACCCGGAACCGCCTGCAGCGCTGGTTGGGGACTATCCGGGGACGGAGCCACCGGAACCGGCTGCCCGGGAAGATGCGCCCTTCGAAAGCCTGGAAGTGCGCGGACTGAACTACCGCTATCCCGGTTCGGAGCGCGGCATCGAGAAGGTCAATCTCACCCTGCGCCGCGGCTCTTTCACGGTCATCACCGGACGCATCGGCAGCGGCAAGTCCACCCTGCTGCGTGTACTGCTCGGTCTGCTCCCCATGCAGCAGGGGGAAATTCGCTGGAACGGCGAACCGGTCAGCAGCCCAGAGTCCTTTTTGCGCCCGCCGCGCCTGGCCTACACGCCGCAGAGACCGCGCCTGTTCAGCGAATCGCTGCGCCGCAATATCCTGCTCGGCAGGGACCTAGAAGAAGAAAGGCTTCAAAACGCACTCCGCCGCAGCGTGCTGGAACCCGACATAGCCTCGCTGGATAACGGCCTGGACACCCTGGTGGGACCGCGCGGGGTGCGCCTGTCTGGCGGGCAGGTACAGCGCGTCGCGGCAGCGCGCATGCTGGTCCAGGACGCACAGGTTCTGGTGATCGACGATCTCACCAGCGCCCTGGATGTGGAGACGGAGCGCATGCTCTGGGACGGGCTGCGGCCGCAGCAGTCCCTGGACAGCACACCTGCGGGAGAAGCAGGGCCGGCCGCCATTTTGGCCGTATCTCACCGCCGCATCGCGCTGCGCCGGGCAGACTGGATCATCGTTTTGAAGGACGGGCGCGTCGAAGCGGAAGGCAGGCTGGAGGATTTGCTGCAGAACAGCGCCGAGATGCGCACGCTGTGGCAGGGAGAGCCCGGTCCGCAGGTCGCCGGAAGGTGAAACCTGTCGTAAGTCTTTTCTGAAACGATCATGAGAACCAACAATTCCAGCAGGCGGCAGCCCGAAAAGCGGTGTTATACTAGCGAAAAGTAAGACTTTATCGGCTGACCAGTCAGGACACTGCCGGGTTTACCGTATGGATGATTATCATTTTTCACCGCTCCCGCACGAACGGGAGACTGAACCTGTTGCCACACCCCGGAGCGGCGCAGCGAAGAGTTTTCTGCGCGAGGTGCTCGAAACGGTGGTGCTGGCTGGGTTAATTTTCGCGCTGATTAATCTGGTGTCGGTCAGGGTTCAGGTTGAGTCGATCAGCATGCAGCCCACCCTGTACGCGGGCGAATTTGTGCTGGTGAATAAACTGGCCTACAAGTTCGGCGAACCACAGCGCGGCGATATCATCGTGTTCGAGCAGACCTTCGATCCTGAAGAGCCTTACATCAAACGCATCATCGGCCTGCCTGGGGATACGGTCGAGATCCGCGGCGGCAGGGTTTATGTCAATGGAAATCTCCTCCATGAACCGTATATCAAAGACTCGCCGCGCTATGAGGATTCCTGGGTAGTGCCCGAAGGGCAGCTCTTCGTCCTGGGAGATAACCGCAATAATTCTTCCGACTCACACATCTGGGGCTTTGTATCCCTCGATCAGGTGATCGGCCGCGCAGAAGCCGTCTACTGGCCGGTCTCTGAGTGGGAGCTGCTCAACCACCCCTACGCATCCGCTGCAGATGACGGGCAGTAACCCGGGCACAATCAAGCGTGAACGGTAAGAGGCTGTGATTTCAAGGCCGCGGGAGGGATCCGGCGGCTTTTTTCTCATCTGCGTTAAAATTAGGGGTCAGTCACGATAAAGGAGGCCTGTGATCGATATGAAAAGCTATGATTACGCTCACCGCCAGGGGGTAGAGGAGATCTCGTGGGAGCGTTTTGCTGAGCTCAGCGCCCTGCTGTCTGAGAAACTGGCCCAGGCGGGGGTGGAAGTCATCCTGGGGATCGCCCGCGCCGGCCTTTTCCCGGCTGCAGCCGCGGCGGCAGCGCTGCGCTGTGAGCTTTTCCCCGTGCGCGTGACGCGCCGCCTGAAAGACCGCGTCATCTATACGCACCCGGTCTGGAAGGTCGATGTGCCTGATGAAATTGCGGGTAAGGTGACTGCCGTGGTGGATGAGATCGCCGACAGCGGTGAAACCCTGGCCCTGGTTGCTGATCGGGCGCGCCAGCGCGGTGCCCGCCTGGTGCTCTCCGCCGCTCTCGTCACCCACTCCTGGGCGAAACCATTCCCTGAAGCTTACGCCCTCCAGACCGACGTGCTCGTCATTTTCCCCTGGGATCGCCAGGTCCTGATCGACGGCCGCTGGCAGCCGCACCCTGAGATCGTCGAAGCGCTCAGGCTGCAGGATCGCGGCACGCAGGGCGCACAGCCTTAACCTCGCTGTCAGCCTGCATGTGCAATCAACTACCCCGGTACTGCTGTCCGGACCTGTTGATTTTATCCTGATCATTTCACAGCCCCGGTTCTGGTCATTTGACCACCGTTGAAGAACGCGCATAAAAGGAGCACGAACCGTTATGAGTCCCAAATCACAGCGCCCCGACCAGAAACCGGATACACGCGGTGTGCGCAGGCTGCCCGAACACGAGATCATCGCCATATTGCGCGCTGCGGACGATACCCGTGGGGCCGGCGGGAAAGAGATGCTCATCAAAGTCCTGAAGGGCGCGGACGACAGGCAGATCCTCCACCGCGGGCTGAACGAAAATCCGCTGTACGGGTATTACGAAGAGCTCAGCGAGGAGGAGATTGAAAAACGGGTCAACTGGATGATCCAGCACGGTTTTCTGCTGCTCGCACCCGGATCCCGCGCACCCGTGCTGGATTTAACAGAAAAAGGCTGGGAGATCGAGAAGAAAACCTATGCGCAGGAGCTGCGCATGGAGTTCGATGAAATCCTCGAATCCGGCAAACAGCCTTATGATCTGAGCTATCTGGAGTCGGTTGATCCCGAGGTGCTCGAAAACCTGCTCGAGCTGCTGCGCAAATCCGGTAATCCGAAGTATATCCCCCTGCTGGAGGCCTGGCTGCCGTACCCACCGAAGCGCCTGCGCACCCGCATTTCCCAGGTGATCGCCGCGCTGGAAGCGGGTTCTTCCTGAAGGCCCTGCGGCCAACAATACCCGCCGTCTGCCAGACATGCGGGCACGGCTGCATTGCGTTCTAAGGATCGCTCGTAGTACAGACATCTGTCTCCACATGCTGCTGTTCCTTTCCATTGCCGTGCCCCTACGGTAGATTTGACATAATATTGCAATAAATTTACGGGCACGACAACCGGTGCAGTAGGACCGGCGATCAACCATGCAGCCGTCAATGCCCTGGTTCCATGCGGACCCACAGCCTTGCCACTAACCCTAGTCATAAAGAACGCTCGAACAAGTACGTGGTTCTTCGCATTACCAGCGCTAATTTGACAGTGCGATAATTCCGGCATATAACGCTGTCCTTCTCACTGTGCTGTCCCAAATTCGGGATACAATTGATACCATCTGTTACGGCTCCACCAACCTGCCTCCGCTGATGAGCCCATCCAATCCCTCCAGACCCAACCGGCGTTCCATGTGGCTCCAGGGGTATGACTACACCCAGCCCGGAGCTTACTTCGTTACTCTACTGACCTATCAACGGCTCCCTTTATTCGGAGAAATCAGAGACGGCAGTATGTACCTCAGCAAGATCGGACGGGCTGCCCTGAGCCAGTGGATGCGTCTGCCCCGGCGTTTTCCATCCCTTTTCCTGGGGGTATTTACCTTCATGCCCAATCACCTGCACAGAATCCTCATCTTTCAAGAGACTCGTGATCATCCACAACATCAGGAAAACCAGCCAGAACAGTTCGGTAAACCAGTTGCGGGATCACTGCCCACGATCATTCGATCCTATAAAGCATCCGTGACCCTGGCTCTCCAATGCCAGAATCAAGCGCCCCGGCATCCAGTCTGGCAAAGGAACTACTACGAGCATGTTGTACGCAGCGAAGTGGAATTAAAGAGGATCGAGGCGTATATTCTCAACAACCCGCATCTCAAGGGCAAGTGACCGTGTTCCTAACATGCCCCTGACCACAGGAAATCGTGCATGATCCGGATTGCTGTATGAATGCCAGGTTTCGTGGTTAGCTGTGAACGGTTACGGCTGCGCCGCGCTCCTCGTACCGCTCATGATACAGGAACCTGTTTCCAACTGTGCAGCGTTCATCTGCAGTTCCGTGGCCCTGCAGCCTCACATAATATTACACGCCTCACCTGTAGGGGCACGGCAACCGGTGCACGGGGACATTCGACCGGCCTGCCAGCCTGCCTTGCCCCTGTCCTTTGCAAATCCGCTGCCGTGCCCGCAGCCACATGTCAACAGGGACGCGCGGCCGTGCACTCATTCCTCAGCAAAATGTGCGGGCACGGCTGCGCTGCGTTCTAAGTATTACTCATAGTACAGACAACTGTCCCCACCCGCTGCTGTTCCTTTCCACTGCCGTGCCCCTACGGCAGATTCGACATAATATTGTGAAATTGTACGGGTATGGCTGCGCTCCCTGCCATTCACTATCCCGTCCATTCCCAGCAGCGCAGGTCCACATCCTGTCCCTGAACGACCACCGCACCGGCATACCCCGGCCCCAGCTGCAGGGCAAACATCGACCAGCGTCTGGCCTCCTGCGCGTCCGGACGGGTGACCAGCAGCGCGGCCGGTTTCCCGGGCTCCAGCGAGACTTCAAAACTGTCCAGGGGAATCGACAGCCCCTGCCCCACAGCCTTGATATATGCCTCCTTCCGCGTCCAGCAGTTGAAAAAAGCCTCCCTGTGCTGCTCCGGCGGCAGAGCCTGCAGGGCAGCCACCTCGGCCGGAGAGAAATAGCGCTCGGCGATATGCGCATCGATCAGCCCCGGGCGCAGGAACTCCACGTCCACACCCACTTCGCGGCCGCGCGCAAACGCGAGGAGCGCCACCTGCCCGGAGTGGGAAACGTTGAAGCGTACATCTCCCCCGTCCAGATACGGTTTCCCGTGCGCGTTGGTCTCGAAGCGCAGATCCTCCGCCCGCAGATTTAAGTAGCGCGCCAGCAGCAGGCGCAGGGCGCCGCGCGTCGACACGTAGCGAACCCGGTCTTTCTGAAAGTGAAAAAAACCGGCCCGCTCGCGTTCTTCAGGAGAGAGCACAGCATACAGATGCTCCGGCGCTTCGACCTCCAGGTCGAACTGCACTCGCCAGACATGAAGCTCGTCCTGATGTAATTCAGGCGGCTGCTCCGGTTTCTGCCAGTGGTGATATGGATTTGAAGCTGCGGTATCGATTTCTGCCGGGTTCACATCCTGTGACAGTTTCAACTCAGACGCAGTCATACATCTCCTCTTCGGTGTCCTCCCCGCATCAAAAACCTGCCCCTGTGAGAATCCATTCCCTAGAGGAATGAAAAGGGAATGCTGTTCTTAAAAATGAAACGGACAGTGGGATCGCAGCAGCTGGCATTCCATTTCCCTCCTCCTGCGCTCCGGGCAGTCTGCCGGTCAGAGACATACATTCCTGGCAATTGTATCCCAGCCGGCCGCTTTGTGAGACCCGTGAAAAAGCACACGCGGCCTGCCCGGCCGCTGATATAAGGAACGCAGACGACCGCGGTTTGTTACAGAACCGTTGACGCTGCGTTCCCAATCATCTACAATCAACCTGTGGATACTGCAGGCGAAACGCCCTTCTCACCCGAGAACTATTTCATCCACCGCTGGATCCCTTCACAGGATGGTCAGGGAGTGCTTCTGGTCCTGCACGGCACCGGAGGCGATGAAAACGATCTGATCCCCCTGGCGCGTGCGGTGGCGCCCGGAGCTGCGCTGCTCAGCCTGCGAGGCCGGGTTTCCGAAAACGGTATGCCGCGCTTTTTCCGCCGCCTGGCGGAAGGGGTCTTCGACGAACCAGACCTGCGCCGGCAGGCGGCGGATATGGCTGCGTTCCTGCGCCAGGCGGCACAGGTTTACGCTTTCTCGCCGGATTCACTCTACGCACTGGGCTACTCGAACGGCGCCAATATCGCTTCAGCCGTGATGCTGCTGCATCCGGGGGTCATCCACGGGGCGCTGCTCTTCCGCCCCATGGTTCCGCTTGAACTGGATTCTCTCCCCGATCTGTCCGGCACGCCGGTTTGGATGTCCTCCGGCCGCCGCGATCCCATCGTCCCGCTTCAAAACGCAGAGCGCCTGGCGCAGATGTTCAGGCAGGCAGGCGTGCAGGTCCGTCACCTCTGGCAGCCTGGAGGGCACGAGCTGGCCCCCGGCGAAATCCAGGCCGCCGCCGACTGGTGGAAAGAGAACCGGTAAAGATCCTGTTCGATGCTTCATCATCGCCTAACGCTCCAGCATATCACGTGGATCATCCGCCTGCGTTCTGTTGCTCTCGCTCACAACGACCTCCTCGTTGAGCATTCCCGCCAGTTTCCTTCCTGTTTTTCACAATCACAGGTCCTCATCACTCACTGCCGGACTCTGCCGGCGCGGCAGGAGGATGGTAAATGTTGAGCCCTCCCCCGGCGCGCTGACGGCGGTGATGCTCCCCTGGTGCCGTTCGGCAATTTTTCGGCACAGCGCCAGCCCGATTCCGCTGCCCTTGAAAGTGCCGCGCCCGTGCAGCCGCTCAAACGGCTGGAAGATGCGGTCCAGGTGGCGGAGATCAAACCCGACGCCGTTGTCCTGCACGTGAATGCGCACCATATCCCCGGTAATTCCCTCCGGGCCGTCTCCGCCGTCTGCAAAGATATGCACGCGCACGTCTTCACCCGGACGGTGGAATTTGATCGCATTGCTGATCAGGTTTTGCATCAACTGGCGCATCTGCAGGGGGTCCGCCTCCAGCGTGGGCAGCTGGTCGATCTGCACCTGCGCCCGGCTCTCGGCAATGCTGGTCTCCAGGTCAGAAAGCACCTCCTGCACCACCTGCCCCATGTCCACCTGTGTGAAGGGGTTGGCGCCCGTGTTCACGCGCGAATAATCCAGCAGGTCGTTAATCATCTTCTGCATGCGGATGACCGCGTCCTGCATACGCTCCAGGTAGCTGCAGCCCTGATCGCCCAGCTGGGTTCCATAATCATTCTGCAGCAGGCTGGCAAAGGCGCGAATCTTACGCAGCGGCTCCTGCAGGTCATGCGAGGCGATAAATGCGAAGTCCTGCAGGTCCTGATTGCTGCGTTCGAGCTGACTGGCGTAATCCTGCAGCGCCTGCTCGGCCTGTTTTCGCAGGGTGATATCCTCGTTCACCACGACAGCGCCGGTGATCTGCTGGTGGTCGTCATAAATGGGCACAACTGAGCTGAGGATGATGCGGCGGGAGCCGTCCAGGCTGGTGATTTCCACCTCCTCGTTCAGAATGGCGGCCCCATCCTGCATGCTGCGCATCGCGGCCCAATCTTCCGGAAGAATGCGCAGGTCAGAGAACTCCCTCCAGTCCAGGTCAGGCGCAAATAGATCCTTATCCGGGTAATCAGCGCCTGTCCAGATGCGGCGGCCGGCCGGGTTGCCGTACACCAGCTTTCCACGGGCGTCGCTCAGCCAGACACCCACTGGAAGGTTTTCCAGCACCGTGCGCAGCTGCCGCTCGCTGTTGCTCAACGCCGTCTCTGCCCGGCGGCGTACCTCCAGCTCGCGTTCCAGCTCCAGGTTCACCTGCGTCAGCGCGGTATTAACCTGCTCCAGCTTCACATTCGCCTCCTGCAGATCAGCCGTGCGCTCGCTCACCCGGATCTCGAGCTCATCTTTTGCCTTCTGCAGTTCGAACAGGGACCGTTCGCGTTCTTCCTTGCGCTGGGCCAGGCGCTGGCGCATCGATCCGAAGGCGTCCGCCAGGCGCTGGATTTCGACAAAATCGGTATGCGGCAGCGGTGAATCGTGGATTCCGGCCCCAAGAGCGTTGGCTGCCTTACTCAGGGCATTCAGCGGCGCCGTCAGCCAGCCGGCAATCACTATTCCACTGAATGTGGTCAAACACAGGAAGATAGCCAGGATGAAAAACGCCAGATCGCGGCCGGCGCGCACACCGGCCAGCGCTTCGCTGGATGTAACTTCGACCACGACGCTCCACCCCAGCTCCGGAATGCGGCTGTAACTGACAAATAGACGCTGTGTCGGGCGGGGAAGGATGGTGGAGGCCGTCCGTTTCTCCCCGGACAGGAACTCCAGCAGGCCCGGCCGGTCTGAAAGGTCTACCGGAGCCGGTCCCAGCCCGGGGTAGTAAACCAGGATTCCGCTGTCGCTGACCAGGTAGGCTCCGGCTGGCCGTGTGCTGGTGATGTCCACAAAACGCCCCAGTTCTGCCACCGGCAGCCGCAGCGCGACCACGCCCAGGAATGCCCCCTCCTGGCTGAGGACCGGTTCCGCAAAGATCAGGGCTGTATCCTCGATGGCCGGATAATAGCGAATCACGCGTGACGACTGGCGTGTCTCCCTTACTTGATCGAAGAGGGGCGTTCCGGCGATCGAACCATCGATCTGTTCGACGCCGCTGCCGGCAACGAGCTGACCGCCCGGGCCATATATCGCCAGCGCGCTGACATGCGGGTACGAACGGGCGTACATCTGTAAGATTTCCAACCGTTCCTGCTGCCGCAGGTTCATTAAATCCGGCTGGCGGGCCAGGGTTTGCAGCGCGGCGCGGTGCAGCGCGACGAAATCGGATACTCCCCGGGCGATCACCAGCGCGTGGCTCTCCTGCCGCCCCATAACCTCCGCCGTGACCAGTCGTTCTTCCCGCTGGCTAACAAAACCGACCGTGATGATGAGCGGCAGCGCAGTGGCGGTGGCCAGAACCAGCGCCAGGCGCATATACAGCCGGTGCGGCGAATTGCGCTTGAAATACTCGATCAGGCGCGGCATCAGGATCAGCGCGGCGCCGGTTACCCAGTAAAAAGTGGTTGCGATCCACTGGCGTTCGTGGGAAGAAGCAGCAAGGGGAAAAATCAGGAAAACCACACCCAGCATCAGATGCGCCGCGTCGTTCACCCGGTGGATGCGCACCTGGCCGGTACTGCCCGCCATCCAGAGCTGGATCCCGACCAGGGTTATCCCGGCCGTCAGAAAAACAATCCCCGCTTCCAGTGTATAGTCCGACGGCGCGCTGAGGATCGAATCCAGTCCTGGAAAATAGTGCAGCCCCAGCATCAGCAGGCCGCTCAGCCCTGCACACAGACCGGCGGTGAGCGATAGGAAATCACCGCGCACATGCTTATACCCCTGTTTAACGGAGCGCGTAGATAGTGAGGCCAGTGTGATGCCCGCGGCCAGGGCCAGAAAATGCAGCGGGCTCATCCATGCCTCGGCACCGAAGTATCCGGCGGCGAGGCGCAGAAGCAGCAGTGCAGCAATCCAGTGCACCATCACAGCCACTCCTCGCGGCGGTTTGATCACCGCCAGGGAGAACAGGCTGATGCCGGTCAGCAGATAAAGTGCACCCCAGATTCCAGCGTTAACCGGTAAGGGAACTGGGTCCGGAAAATCGAGATGGTGGGGGACAATCAGCATCAATGTTCCAACCAGCGCGCAGTATGCCCCTGCCATCCACTGCAGGCTGCTCACACGAAATCTGTGCATGTGCTGCTCCTCATCTCACCTTCTGAGGCTGTGGGTGAGGAAAACGATCCAAGATAAGGGGCTGACCTGGAGTGGAAGTGTGCGTTTCCCCCAGTTATGAATTCGTCACAATTTGCGAATCCTATTATATCTCTTCGGCCGGCTGGCTGTCTACAACCCCGGCGGCCTGTCGCAAGGGCCGCAGAAAACACCCATCCGGGAACCTGAAAGCCTGCTCCAGCGTCTATTGCGCACTGTATTCACAAATTCGGACCTGTATGGTCCACGAAAGGATGACGAATGAACAGGCTGTTGAAATCGCTTACCCCTGTACTGCTGCTGGCCGTGCTGCTGCTTGCAGCCTGCACGACGGCTGCACCCGCTCCCACGAATACACCCGGCGTGGAAACGCCTTCTGTCGAACCCGAACCGGAAACCTCAGGTCTGACACCGGAAGATCTGTCCGAACTGCCTGCTGGGGAGGTGCTGGTCCAGATGGATTACGAACCGACCTTTTTCTTCCCCGAGACGCTCTATGAATTTGGGCGAGTTCCCCCGTTCACCCTGCTGGCCGGCGGCCGTGTGATCTACGTCGACGAGGGAGCTAATTTTGATGAACAGCACGTCATGGTGGCCCGGCTATCCCCGGAAGAAGCGCTCGACCTGCACAACCAGGTCCTGGAACTGGGCTTTGACCGCCTGGAGAGCTACACGGAATTCTGCCGGCCCGCCAGTGGAGAAAACCAGGAATGTGTGATGGACGCATCCTACACCATTCTGCGTGTGCTGCAGCCTTCGGGAGACCTGCGTGAGGTAAAAATCTACGCCAGCTTCGCCGATGATCTCCAGGCGCTGGAATCCATCCGCACGCTGCTGGCGGAGTACAGCCATCCGGAAGCCGTGCTCTTCGTGCCCGAGCAGGCGGCACTCTTCATCGAAGCACAGCCGGAACGCCCCGATATGGAACTGCTCGAATGGCCCCTGGACCCGGCCTACCTGGTGAACCCGACCAGCGACCAGCCGATGTGGGCTGTGGTGCTGGAAGGCGAGCCGCTGGAGCAGTACATGCAGGCAGTTGAGCGCAACAACGGCAGCAGCTACTTCGAACACGAGGGCAAATACTACCGGGGATACTTTGTCCCCTGGATGCCCGGCGCAGATTTCAGCGCGCAGCTTCAGGCCGAGTTCCCCACACCGGAACTGTAACCAACCGTCCGGATAAACCCGGTGCCGGCGTGAAGGATAAAACAGTCCCCTTCCCTCTCACCGGCAGCCACAGCAGCGCCATCCGCGCAAAAACGGGTGGCGCTGTGTGCTTTAATCCCCGCCGGGATACCGCAGCATGCACCGCAGCTGCAGTATTCGATCCTGGCGGGCTGCTCACCGCCTCATTACTGCACCAGCATCCACCACTCCATGAACTCCGTGCAGCGTCCCTGCGAGTCCAGCCGCACGGTCCACAGGTTGCTGTATTCACGCCCCTGGCGCACGTAATTCGTGCGGCCTTTGACGACCCCCAGACCATCGCAGGCTGAGAGCACTTCGTATTCGAATTCCCAGCTTCCGGGATCGTCCTTGCGTCCCAGCCAGCCTTCCACGATTCCCTGGCGAGAGCGCCAGGGCGACCGGAACGGCGCGGTGTAGTAAAGCGCATCCTCGCTGAACAGATCGCCGATCTCCTGCGGGTCGTTGCTGGCCCAGGCCCGCATGTATCTTTCTACCCAATCGACTACAGCCTGTTGATCCATATGACCACCCCTGTTTTTTGATAAATGCCCCCTGGCTTCCATTGTACTCCTTATCCCATCCGCATCAGAAGGGCAGGTTAACGTCCTGCCCCCAATTGTTATCTGTCAATTCCTGCATCAGAGTGGAGATGGCCGCGCCAGGCATCCATAAACGGTATGCGAAACATGCTCTACAGGACAGCAGGTGTCTTCGCCTGGAAGGGCATGCATCTGTGCATATCATCGTGCTCCCTGGGTTTTCCTGCAAGTTAATTTGCTGTAAAGGCACGGCGCTGCGGCGAGAACCGGCATACTTCTCCAGTTACCAGCCCAGGGAGCATGTCTGCTGCCCTATGCGCGCCGTGCCCATTGACGTATGGAGGACAGCCTCGCAGGAAAAGCAGATGTTACTCGCATTACAAACCTGCGCCTGAGAGGTCCCTTCTGCCGGCAGAAGAAATTCGGACAAAAAATACTGCTATTGACTTTTTGACGTATATCGAATATTATTTAGACTAATCTAAATTTGAAGGTGTGACGGAGGCGACAACGATGAGAAGTGTTTACGGTACGATCCCGCTTATGATCCTCGCAGCCCTGCTGCTGGGCGCCTGCGCATCGAATGCGGCCCAGTCCGCCTCCGGTGACCTGGCGGAAAGACAGATAAATATCGTTGCCACCACCAGCCTGATCGGTGATCTGGTCAGCCGGGTGGGCGGCGAGCGTGTGCAGGTGAATGCCCTGATGGGGCCGGGGATTGACCCCCATCTCTATAAAGCCAGCGCCGGCGATGTGCGCCTGATGGAACAGGCCGATGTGATCTTTTACAACGGCCTGCATCTGGAAGCCGCCATGGCCGGGGTGCTGGAGCGCATGAGCGACCGGCGCCGGATCGTTGCCGTCACCGACGGTATCGACCGTGATCTGCTGATTGCACCCCCGGAGTTTGCCGGCGCTTATGACCCGCACGTCTGGTTCGACGTCACGCTCTGGTCGCAGGCAGTGGAAACCGTGCGCGACGCGCTGGTCGAGCTGGACCCTTCCAGCGCAGCGCTGTACGAGCAGAACGCGGCCGCTTACCTGAAAGAACTGGAGGACCTGCACGCCTATGTGCTGGCACAGGCCGAATCCGTGCCGGCGGAGCGCCGGGTGCTGGTCACCGCCCACGACGCGTTCAATTACTTCGGCCGCGCCTACGGGTTCGAGGTGCGCGGCCTGCAGGGCATCAGCACGGCATCCGAAGCCAGCACAGCCGACGTACAGAACCTGGCCGAATTTATCGTCGCGAGGCGCATCCCGGCCATCTTTATTGAGTCCTCCATCCCGCGGCGCAATGTGGAAGCCGTGCAGGCCGCCGTGGAAGCGCGCGGCTATAACCTGCAGATCGGCGGTGAGCTGTACTCGGACGCTCTGGGCGATCCCGGATCAGAGGCCGGCACGTACAGCGGTATGCTGCGCCATAATGTGGACACAATCGTGGGCGCCCTCCTGGGCGAATAGGCGGTGATGGTATTGAAATCGCGGCCCGGTAACGCAGAATACATCAAATTAGCAGTAAGGGAGGTGTGCAGTGCAGGTGAAACCAACGACAGCTGTCGAAGTGAATGATCTGACCGTTGCTTACCGTGATCAGGCGGTACTGTGGGACGTGGACCTGACCATTCCGGAAGGCTCGCTGACAGCCATTGTCGGGCCCAACGGTGCCGGTAAGAGCACCCTGCTCAAAACGATCCTGGGCCTGTTGAAACCGGCCGCCGGACATGTGCTTATCTACGGGAAACCTTATACCCAGCAGAGGCGCCTGGTGGGTTATGTCCCCCAGCGCGGCAGCGTGGACTGGGACTTTCCCACCACGGTCGAAGATGTGGTCATGATGGGCCTGTACGGCCGGCTGGGATGGATCCGCCGGCCCGGACGGCGGGAACGCAAGCTGGCCCTGAAGGCGCTGGAAAAGGTAGGGATGCTGGAATACGCCGGCCGGCAGATCAGCCAGCTGTCCGGCGGGCAGCAGCAGCGCGTCTTCCTGGCCCGGGCGCTGGCCCAGGACGCGCGCATCTACTTCATGGATGAACCCTTCCAGGGAGTGGATGCCACCACTGAACGGGCGATCGTAGCCCTGCTACACGGACTGCGCCAGTCGGGCAAGACGGTGGTGGTCGTGCACCACGACCTGCAGACCGTGCCCGAGTATTTCGACCGGGTCACCCTGCTCAACGTGCAGTGCATTGCCAGTGGGCCGGTGGCAGAGGTCTTCAACGAGGAAAATCTGCGCCGCACCTACGGCGGGCGCATCGCCTTCTTCCACCAGCCGGGCTTCAGCGCCAACGGCAAGGGCGGTGAGCTGCCCGTCCCGGCCGGAGTTCCGGCGGTTCCCGCAGCCGCTGGGGAAAACGGGAGGAACGGGCGGTGAACGTCTCCAGTCTGATCACCATGCTGTTTACCGACTATACCCTGCGCACCGTCGCCCTTGGCGCCGCCGTGCTGGGGATCGTCAGCGGTGCGCTGGGGTCTTTTGCGCTGCTGCGCCGGCAGAGCCTGCTGGGCGATGCCATTTCGCACGCCGCCCTGCCCGGCGTGGTCCTGGCCTTTCTGCTCACCCGCAGCAAGGCCCCGCTGGTGCTGGTGGCCGGCGCCATGATCGCCGGCTGGCTGGCGACGCTGCTGTTCATGGCGATCATCCGCAGTACACGAATTAAAGAAGACTCGGCGCTGGCGTTCGTGCTCTCCACGTTCTTCGGTCTGGGCCTGGCCCTGCTCACCTTCACCCAGCGCCTGCCGGATTCCCGCCAGGCCGGGCTGGAGCACTTCCTCTTCGGTCAGGCAGCCGCCCTGATGGTCGAAGATGTGCTCACCATGTCCCTGCTTGGCGGGCTGGCCCTGATCCTGCTGGGGGTGTTCTGGAAAGAGTTCAAGCTGCTCAGCTTCGATCGTGACTTTGGCGCCAGCCTGGGCTTTCCCATGGCCGCGCTGGACGTGCTGCTCACTACCCTGCTGGTCACTGCCATCGTCATCGGCCTGCAGGCGGTGGGGGTGGTGTTGATGAGCGCCCTGATCATCGCCCCGGCCGCCGCTGCCCGCCAGTGGACCGACCGTCTGGGTGTGATGACAGCGCTCTCGGCGCTGTTCGGAGCGCTTTCCGGCTTGAGCGGCGCGCTGATCAGCAGCCTGGTCCCGGGGTTCTCCACCGGCCCGACGGTGGTCCTGTGCGCCAGCGCGCTGGTGCTGTTCTCACTGCTTCTGGCGCCCAACCGCGGCCTGATCTGGAACGGGCTGCGGCAGCGGCGCAGCCGGCTTAAGCTGCAGGCACCGGAGAGCAGCGTGCTGAAAATCAGCACAGGTCTGCCGGGTCCGGCAGGCGGCGAGGCGCAGGGAGGTGGTTATGAGCATCTTTGATATCGAGATCGTGCTCATCGCCGTGGTCACCGCGGCGGCCTGCGCACTGCCCGGCGTCTTCCTGGTGCTGCGCCGCAACGCCATGATCAGCGATGCCATCAGCCACACCGTGCTGCTGGGAATCGTCCTGGGGTTCTTCCTGGTACAGGACCTCTCCTCCCCCTGGCTGATCATCGGGGCCGCAGCCACCGGGGTGCTGACCGTCAGCCTGACATCCCTGCTCGAGCGCACGCGCCTGGTCAAAGAAGACGCCGCCACCGGGCTGGTCTTCCCGGCGCTGTTCAGCATCGCTGTGATCCTGATCACCCGCTATGCTGGAAACGTTCATCTGGACACGGACGCCGTGCTGGTGGGCGAGATCGCTTTCGCCCCCTTCGACCGCTTCATCCTGGGCGGGCTGGATCTGGGCCCGCGCGGCCTGTGGGTGATGGGCGTCATTCTGCTGGTCAACCTGGCGTTTATCACGCTCTTCTATAAGGAACTGAAGATCTCCACCTTCGATGCCGGGCTGGCTGCTGCACTGGGTTTCGCCCCCGGGCTGATCCACTACGCCCTGATGGCGCTGGTCTCGATCACGGTGGTGGGCGCCTTCGACATCGTCGGCTCCATTCTGGTCGTCGCCCTGATGGTCGCGCCGGCGATCACCGCCTACCTGCTGACCGACCGCCTGGCGGTGATGCTTGCGCTGAGCGTCGCCATCGGCGCGCTGAGCGCCCTGCTGGGCTATGCGCTGGCAGTCCTGCTGGATGCCTCCATCGCCGGCAGCATGGCGGCTGCCGCCGGCATCCTCTTCGGTCTGGTGCTGCTCTTTGCCCCCGAACGCGGCCTGCTGGCCGCCGCCCGGCGGCGCAGACTCCAGCGCTGGGAGTTCGCCCAGACCATGCTGGCCATCCACCTGATGAACCATGAGGACAGTCCGCAGGGAGATGTGGAGAACCGCGTCGATCACCTGCACGAGCACCTGCGCTGGGATCCCGATTTCACCGAACGTGTGCTGCAGCGTGCGGAGAACCACGCGTGGGTCGCGCGCCGGCCGTCCGGCCGCCTGGAGCTGACCGAAGAAGGCCGCCGTCATGCAAAGAAGGTGGTGACAACCTGATGGCCGCGAGCCCTGAAGCGCCCGGATCAGCCCCGGATCCCCGTGAAGCCAGACGACTGCTGCGCGGCCAGCACCGCATAATCCGGAACAGCGCATCTCTGCTCAGTGAACGCCTGGGGATGGCAGCCGCTCTGAAGGTGATCGCGGCGCTTTGAGGCGGACGGCGCATGCGCCGTCCGCCTCAAAGCGCAATGACCATCCGGGTGATTTTGTATTTGAGGTGGGCGAAGGGGATGGAAAAAACGACGAATGGGGAATTTACGATCTGGAATGCAGGGTGGAAAAGTTTTTTACAGAGCAGTGAGCGGAATATTATACCCCCTATATGTGCCAAATTGACGGGAACCTCTTCCCGGCCATGGGGATCGACCTGCAGCGCAGCGGGACCACCGGCACAGGCTGCGCGCACTGCGGTTTCCCTTTCCGGCGCAATTATGGCCGCCCCCCGTTAATTCACCTGCCGCGCCGGTCATTTCCGGATGACGGCTTATTCGGTCTCCGTCTGAACGTAAATCTCACGCGAGACGGCGGGCCCGAGGACCACGTCTTCGGGCTGCCCGTCCACCTGCAGGCGCAGGTTCTCGTCGAACGGTGAATATTCCAGCACCCGCAGATGGGTGTTGGGTAAAATCCCCAGACCGGCCAGATAACGCAGCAGTTCGGGATCGCGATCGCTGACGCGCTCCACACGGGCCTGCTGCCCGGCGCGCAGCTCGTAAAGCGGCTGGGCAGCCGAGCGCGGCATCTGTAAATCGCGTGATGGAATGGGATCGCCGTGCGGGTCGTGGCGAGGATCTCCCAGGGCGGTTGCGATGCGCTCGGCAAACTGGTCGGAGATCACATGCTCCAGGCGGTCCGCTTCAGCGTGGACCTCGTCCCACTCGTAGCCCAGGATCTGGTGCAGGAACACTTCCAGCAGGCGGTGAAAGCGCAGGATCTCCAGGGCAACGCGCTCGCCGTCGGCGGTCAGCACCACGCCGTGATGCTTGCGGTACTCCAGCAGCGGTGGCTGGGTCGCCGCCAGTTTCTTGATCATGCTGGTCACCGAGGCCGGCGTCACCCCCATGCGCTCTGCAATCTCGTTTGTGCCCGCCCGTCCGGTCCGGCGGGTCAGCTCGTAGATGACCTTGAGATAGTCTTCAATGGTGTGTGAGAGCTCGTTACGCATCGATACTCCAGGGGGACAGCATCAGATATCCAGTCACCTTCATTATACTCAGTTCCGGACCGTGACAGATGCCTCCGGTGGGAACTGTTTTGAACTGAATATGGAGCAGCTACGGGGGTTCAGGGAAGCGGCAGCACCGAGAGGGGATCGATAAATCCGCCGGGCACGCGCACCTCAAAGTGCAGGTGCGGCCCATAGGTGTTGCCGGTCTCACCCGAGAGGCCGATCAGTTTCTCCTGTTCAACCGCCTGCCCGCAGGAAACGCTGACCTGGCTCAGGTGCGCGTACAGGGTCTGGTAGCCGTTGCCGTGATCGATCAGCACCACGTTGCCGTAGCCCTCTGCCGACCAGCCGGCGAACAGGACGACACCGGCATCGGCCGCCACGACGCGGCTCCCCAGGGGCGCCCCCAGGTCGATCCCCGGATGGCGTTCGTGGAAATCATCGCCCACCAGGGTCTGGTGGCGAGTCGGCCAGATGAACTGGCCCGTGGCCGGCGGAAACTCGCTGATCCCGGCGCAGGTCGGGTTGGCGGAGGTAATATCGCGCCCGTTCGGCCGCCTCGGGATTTCCGGTGTGGGAACACTCAACGCAGAGGAGCCGTTTTGCCCGGCAGCCTCGTCTTCAGAGGGCTGCGATGGGAAGACGCCCTCCAGGCTTTCGATCAGCGGTTGTTCTTCAGGGGCTGCGGTAGGCATCGAAGTGGGCGGCGGCTGCGGCGTGGGCACGACCTCCTCCACCGGCTCTCCAGCCCGGCGCAGCGCGGCCTCCGCCACACGCGCAAAGGCCGGCGCCGCCGCAGAAAACCCGGAGCCGCCGTTTTCGATGATCACCGCGACCACCACAGAGCGGTCCCCCTCTTCGGCAAAACCGATGAACCAGGCATGGGGCGCCTGATCGCCGCCCAGCTGCGCGGTGCCTGTCTTGCCGCCAACCACCGCGCCCGGGATCAGCGCCCGACTTCCGGATCCGCTCCTCACGGTGGTGATCATCATCTCACGCACCAGGCGCGCGGTTTCGGGCCGCATCACATCCCGAACCATGCGCCGGTTGGGCAGGCTGTCGTTCTCCCGGCCCTGCGGCGAGCGCACAGAGTGCACCAGGTAAGGGAGGGGCATATCACCGTCGTTCAAAACCGGCAGCACAACCATGGACATGTTCAGCGGCGAGGTAAGCAGTTCTCCCTGCCCGATGGCCGTGGCAGCGCGCAGCAGGTTGTTCTCCACCAGGCTCTGGGGGTCGTGGGCGATCTGCGAGGGGACGTATTCGATCTCGAGAGAGAAGTCGATTTCGCCCGGCGCCCCAAACCCCAGCCGGCGGGCGTATTCCAGCAGCGTGGCCGCGCCCATCTCATCCCCCATGCGGGCAAAGGCGGCGTTGGCCGATCTGGCGTACGACATCTCCAGGTTGAGGCGCGATTCGCTGTGATTGGGGTCGGGGATGATCCCTCCGTCGACCTCATAGACATAGTACGAACCGCCGGGTCCGCGGCGCGGCCGTCCGAAATCGAAGACCGTCTCCGGGCTGACCAGCCCGGAATCCAGGGCAGCGATCAGCGTAACCGTCTTCCAGGTGGAGCCGGGGGTGTACTGCGCCTGCGTGGCCCGGTTAAGGAACGGGCTCTGACAGCCGGCGTCCAGCTCGCAGCCTTCCAGCAGACTGGCCACATAGCTTTCTTCCAGGACGCGGTTGGGGTCGAAGCGCGGCGCGCTGGTCATGGCGAGCACCGCGCCGGTGCGCCCGTCCAGGGCCACAATGGCACCGGCCCGCCCGCCCAGCGCCTGCTCGGCAGCGCGCTGCACAGCGCTGTCAATTGTCAGGATCAGGTCACTGCCGGTGATTGGCTTTTTCAACATCTGCTCGATCTGTGCATCCGGTCGAGTAAGCCCCAGCAGCGTGCCGTTATAGCTCAACTCCAGGCCGGTTACCCCTGTGCGCATCCCCGAGACGTAGCCAATCACATGCGCCAGAGATGGCTCCGTGTAGAAGCGCATGCGCTGGCCGTCCGCGTCCAGGCGTTCCTGCGCCAGCAGCCTGCCGGAGCGGTCGAAGATCGAGCCGCGCGTGATGGTCTCCATGCGGTTGATTGTGCGCTGGATAACCGGCTGGGGCAGATTTCCCTGGTCCTGGCCGGCGGCCACGCCGTTCAGAAACTCGAAGGCCCGGCGCCAGTCATCCTCAGAGCGGCGGGTGGTGGCCGGCAAATCCAGTTGAAATGCCACCGGCTGCAGATCCCGGGCGCGCAGCATCTGCCAGTACACGATGCGCAGCGAGACCAGCACCAGCAAAATCCCCAGCAGCCGGGAGATGTACAGCGCGCGCCGCTCCAGGGTCATGTGCGGTAGCCCTCCATGCGGCGCACAATGGCCAGAGCGATTCCGATTTCAACCAGGTTGACCAGCAGCGCAGTGCCCCCCAGGCTGACGAAGGGGATGGTGATCCCGGTCATCGGGATCAGGCTCAGCGTTCCGCCAGCCATCACAAACACCTGGGTAAAAAAGTGCACCCCGATGCCCACCAGCAGCAGGCGCTCGAACACCTGCCCGGGAGGCAGCAGGAAGACGATGCGGAAGATGCGCATCAACAGTACAGCGAACAGGGCCAGCAGCGCCAGCCCGGTGGCGGCGCCCATTTCTTCGATGATGGCAGCCAGGATGAAATCCGAGTGCGCCAGGGGGATGTACCCGGGGGTGCCGAACCCAAGCCCGGTCCCGGTTATCCCGCCGGCGATCACGGCGTACACTGCCTGCTGGATCTGGTAACCGGGCCCTTCGGCAATGGTGATGCCCGTGGGCTGCCCGTTCACCAGGATCATGTCTGTGCTCCAGGGGTCTCGAAAGGCCAGGAAGCGGTACTGGATCACGGCCGGCACCTCCCAGGTGAACGCCAGCACGACGCCCACCAGCGCCGCCAGGGCCAACCCGATGGCCGCAATGGTGAAGAACAGGCGCGTCTCGAAGCCGGTGTAGAGCATGGCAATGAAAATGGCCCCCAGGATCAGCACCGCGCCGTAATCCGACATAGGCACCAGGGCCAGCGTGGCCAGCGTCACCACCAGCACGCCCGGCACAAAGTACTGCAGTGCCGGCAGGCGCATCCAGATCAGCAGCGTGTGAGCGCGCGCCTCGGCGGCGCGCCCCTCGCGCTCGATATACCAGGCCAGGAAAATGATCAGGGCCAGCTTGATCAGTTCCGTGGTCTGGATGGACGGCAGCGGGCCAATCTTGAGCGCCAGGCGGGCACCTGTCTCGTCCACCACGCCAAACAGGGCGGTCAGGAGGGGCAGCAGCAGGCCGGCGATCCCGGCCGGCACGGCCAGGCGGCGGATGGTCTCAATCAACTGCGGACGGGCGACCAGCACTCCGGCAATCACCAGACCGGGGATAAAGCCGCGCGTCATCTGCTGCCACACGCCGGCTTCGCCGCGCAACCGGTAGATCATCATCAGTCCGATTACGAACAGCAGGCTGACGACTGGCCAGATGACCTGCTCGGAACGCAGGCCCGTCAGCCGCAGGAAGATATGGAAAACCAGCAGCAGCCCGCCGGACAGAAGCGGCTGCAGCAGCACCTGCGGGAGCACCGCGCCCGGGTCCAACCCCTGGCGGAGCTGCCCCGCAGCAGCCGCCGAGACAAACCCGAGCAGCACGACCGCCGCGATGGCCACCAGCGCCAGGGCCTCGACCGGCCGAGAAGCAGTTCTACGCACGCGCCCCTGCCCCACTATTCCACCAGTTCAAATGTCATATCCCCGAGAGAGATCACCGCCCCACGCTCCAGCCGCTGGGGCTGGTGAGGCGTAATGGCCTGACGGTTGACATAGGTCCCGTTCCGGCTGCCCAGGTCCTCCAGCCACCATGCCGCGCCATCCCAGTACAGGCGGGCGTGACGGCGTGAAACGAAGCGGTCGGCAAACACCAGGTCGTTATCGGGAGCAGATCCCAGGATATTGTCTGCCTGTAAAGTGATCACGCCGCCCGGGCGGAGGTTCGGGTCGCTGCCCGGATGCACCACGCGCAGCCGGCTTTTCAAAGCCCGCGAAGGCGGCGCCGGCTGCTCCACGCGCAGCGTCATCTCGCGATGCACGCCGGTGAGCAGCAGCATCAGGACGAAATAGATCAATGCCAGGATGATCCATTTAAAAGCGAAGAGCAGGGCGTTCCAGTCCATCAGCCGCTTTCGCTCCGGGCTTTCCAGAAGTAAAACGCCGCCACACCCGGCGCGTCGGGCTGGGGCTGCAGGGGGTCG
>Ga0134098_1000754_pt1 | contig 31290 bp, 29 predicted proteins | sample 9_3taG_FD_94456 | JGI IMG/M metagenome (GOLD analysis project Ga0134098, IMG submission 94456) | Switchgrass degrading microbial communities from high solid loading bioreactors in New Hampshire, USA - 9_31_10_142_A3 metaG | ecosystem: Engineered > Bioreactor > Semi-continuous > Anaerobic >... | reverse complement strand
CCATTAAGATAAAGAAAATGAAAAAAAAGGCTGAAGAGCTTCTTGAAATAGGGCTGTTGGGATTATCATTTGGCATTAGGTACATACCTGGATTAAACAGGGAAGAGCTTATGGAGATCTCTTCAGCATGCAAAAAGGATAACAAAATAGTATCTGCTCACATAAGGGATGATGCTGCCAATGTAAAGGAAGCTGCAGAGGAGTTCATAAGTATTGGCAGGGAATTAGGCATACCTATACAGATTTCCCATATAGGAAGCATGGCTGCATATGGGCAGATGGATGAGTTTCTGTCTTTTGTAGACTGTTATTGTTCACATGGAATTGACATTGCAATGGACTGCTATCCCTATAGCGCATTTAGTACCAAAATAGGGGAAACTACTTATGATGATGGATTTCTGCAAAGATACAATACGGATTACGAAAGCATTGAGATTTGTGAAGGTAAATATAAGGGACAAAGGTGTACAGAGAAGATATTTAGAGAATTAAGGGAAAAAGCGCCTGATACCCTGACTGTAGCCCATGTTATGAGAGAGGATGAAGTAGATAAGGCAATTGCACATCCAAATGTATTTATAGCAAGCGATGGCATACTTCATCATAATCAGGGGCATCCAAGAGCTGCAGGAACTTTCCCAAGAGTAATATACGAATATGTAAAGAATAAAAAAATACTTACCTTGTATCAGGCCATTGAAAAGATGACGGTACTTCCTGCCAAAAGATTTGGTATAAACAAAGGGACGCTGAGCATTGGAGCTGATGCGGATATTACAATATTTGATTACAACACAATTAAGGATAATGCCACTTTTGATAATCCAGTGCTTCCACCGGATGGAATCAAATATGTAATTATAAACGGGAAAATAGCACTGGAAAACAATATTATCAGAAATCACAACCTGGGTAGATTTATAGCAAAATCATGAATATGGAGGTGATTATATGCTAAAGAACAGACTGGAATTACTATTAAAAGATGTTCCCGGGAAAGCAGGCTTTTATTATAAAAACCTAAAAACAGGAGAAACCATAGGATTTAATGAAAATGAACCCTTTATTGCCGCAAGCGTCATAAAGATACCTATTCTCATTGAAGTGTTAAGGCAAATTGAAGAAGGGAAACTTAAAGAAGATGATTTAGTGGAGGTTAAAGAGCAGGATAAGATGCCTTCCTGTGGAGCATTAACTTACATGCATGACGGACTAAAGGTAACAGTAAAAGACCTCTATACCCTTATGATAATACACAGCGATAATACTGCTACAAACATGCTAATTAGAATTGCCGGAATTGATAACATAAACAACACAATAAAAGAGCTGGGCTGCAGAGCTACAAAGCTGAACAGGTTGCTATTCGATGAAGAAGAACAGAGGAAAGGCAAGGAAAACTACATTACGCCTTACGAAATGGGATACCTGCTTGAAAAAGCCTATAAAAAGGAATTAATATCGCCATCCATAAGCCAGGAGATGTTAAGGGTGTTAAAGCTGCAGAGAATAAACCATAAAATTCCATACCTGCTTCCTGATAACCTGGTAATAGCGCATAAAACAGGGGAAGATAAGGGGATTGCTCATGATGTTGGCATTATCTATGGAAAAAATCCATTTATATTCTGCTTTGCCTCCAATGAAACTGATGTAATAAAGGCAGAAAATGCATTAAGGGAAATGGCGCTAATCTGCTACGAGGAAACCCAAAAGTAGCACTGCTTAGGATGCGGGGTATGGATATGCTTCAGAAAAGTCTGGTATTAGAGGGGAAAATATATTCTTATGGGAAGGAGATGTATAATGTATTTTTTGCAGAAGTTTTCCGAGTTCCTGTGGGGATTGCCACTAATCGTAACCATATTATTTGCAGGAATTTTCTTCACAATAGGTTCAAAGTTTTTTCAATTTAAGTATTTTGGACATATTTTGAAGAAAACTTTTGGAAATCTATTTGGTAAAAATAAGGACGATGCAGAAAAAGGAGAAGGCGTTGTTTCTCCATTGGAAGCTGTAAGTATAGCTATTGGTGGTGCTGTAGGCACAGGGAATATTGGAGGAGTAGCAACTGCAGTAGCTGTTGGAGGCCCTGGAGCCACATTCTGGATGTGGGTAGCAGCACTATTTGGTATGCTGATTAAAATGGTAGAAGTTTCACTAGCTGTATATTATCGCTCCAAAGATGAAAAGGGAGAAAACTATGGAGGGCCTACCTATTACATGCAAAAGGGCCTTGGAGCAGAGAAAAACTTCAGGCTGTGGTGGCTAATGGCATTTATATTTGGAATAGGCATCTTCTCGTCTGTTATATTTACAATGCAGAATTATACAGTTTCTGAGGCAGTCAGCAGCACTTTCAATATTAATATGCTGGCAGTAAGTGCTGTATATCTGATATTGTCTTACGTAATTACCGTGAGAGGAATACCCTGGCTAGGTAAGGTTTCTTCTATATTAGTACCATTTATGTGTTTATTCTATATTTTAGGTGGCCTGTTTATTATTTTAAAGAATATATCCAGTTTACCCAATGCATTAGGCTTAATCTTCAAAGGGGCATTTAATGGCACTGCTGCAATAGGCGGGTTTTCAGGAGCTGCTGTATCAATGGCTATACGCAATGGAATTGCACGTTCAGTTTTCAGCAATGAAGCCGGCTGGGGAACTTCTCCAATGATTCATGCCAGTGCTAAAATTGACCACCCAATAAAACAAGGCTTGTGGGGAGCTTTCGAGGTATTTGTTGATACTATAATAGTTTGTTCCATTACAGCCTTAGTAATAATAATCACTGGGCAGTGGAGCTCTGGACTGGATGGAGCCACATTGACATTAAGCGCATTTGAAATAGGTACAGGAGCTCTAGGCAGGGTAATAGTTGCAATTTCAGTGTTTTTATTTGGATTATCCACAACTGGTGGATGGTATGCATATTTTGAAGTATTAATTAGGCATTTGTTTGGAGATAGGACCAGAGCAAAAGAAATGGCTTTTAAAGTATTCAGAGCAGTATATCCAATACCTGGATTTTTAATAGTTGTTATTGCAGTATTAAAGGAAATGCCAGGTGCTGAAGTCTGGCTGCTGGGAGATATTGCTTCAGGTGTGCCTACTTTTATCAATGTAATAGCTATACTGCTATTGAGTGGAAAGTTCTTTGAGTTATTGAAAGATTATAAAGCAAGATATATAGATGAAAAAGCCATGAAATCTGATTTTAAGGTATTTTATGAGGATAAAATAAAATCCAGCTAGAAGCAGCTATAAGACAGTAAGACAGAGGGACGGTTCTGTTGTCTTAAGAAACTTCCACTTCAATAAGCGTAGCTAATTAGTGGAAGTGCTTCACTTACATCATCATCCAAATTTCGTAGTTTTCCAATACTGTCTGGGATATGTCCTGGGAAATATTGTCGATGTATTACAAATAAGCATAATTTCTTTGAAATTATTACAAATTAGAGAAAATTATTTTGTTGTAGAATAGAAGCAATAAGGAGTTATAGTGCAATAATCGACACTGCGTATAAGATTATCTAGCTCAAAAAAAGTTAATTAGGATTATAAGGTTCTGCACAATTTCTCTGGAGTCAAAGGCAAGAAATGCCTTTACTCCTTTTATTTTTCAGCGACAAATTCCAACTCAAGGAAAGAGAACATATAAGTCAGATTTTTTCATTTTTCGCCCTATAGCCTACAATAATACTGCCCGGGTAATCTGCAAGGCGCCTTGCACAAATGGGAGGATATATGTATAGGGAAATAGAAAAGCTTTATGAAAGGGCAAAAGAAGGCGATATGAGTGCAAGGGAAACATTCCTTGAAAAGCTTGCCCCTCTGGTTGCAGGCTCCATAAGAAGGTATTACAATGTGAAAAAAGACCATGAGGACCTGATGCAGGAAGGCTATGAGGTAATACTTAGATGTATAAAAGACTACGACCCTGAAAAGGGAGTTAAGCTTCTGGGATACATCAAGGCAATGCTTAAATACCATTATTTAAATAAGCACAGGGAAAGGAAAACGGTCTCGCTAAATGAACCTCTGAAAGACATGAAAGACGGGGAGCTTATGGATTTCCTAATAGGGGATGAAGAGGATCCGCTGAATATTATTATCGAAAATGAGGAGTATACAGCTCTCCTGAAATCCCTTAAAACCCTTACTCCCAGGCAGAAGAGGGTTATATTGGATTTCTATGCAAGGAACATCCCCATAGGGGAAATTGCCAAAAACATGGGAATATCCTACAGGACTGCAGTAAACACAAAAACAAATGCCTTAAGAAAGCTGAAAAGCCAAATGGTAAAATAACCTGCCTTCTTCTATATAAAGGGTAGAAGGAGGTGATAATATGGCAGTTACAGATGTAAAAAACAACGTAAGGCTTAAACTTGAACTGGACGGAGGATTTGACGGAAACAGACAGGTTATTAAATCAAAGACCTTTAATAAGGTAAAAACTGATGCAACGAGCGAGGACCTGTACGAAGTAGCCCAGTCCTTATCAAGCCTTCAGGCACTGCCTTTGCTGAAGGTTAAGAAGCTTGAGGAAATCGAACTTGTAGAAGAATAATTGTTCCCCTTTACTATATAACAAGGAGGTGACGGTATGGAAAGCGCAAGGCTGGAGATGGAATTCCTGGATTCTGCAGGCAAAAAGTTCAGGATTACAATAGATAACCCCAGAGAAGGCATAACAGGAGAGGAAATAAAGACTGTAATGGATGAAATAGTTGCAAGAAATGTGTTCTTTACTGCCTCAGGGGACATAGTATCAGCAAATTCAGCAAGGCTCATCACCACAACTGTACAGGATATGGAATTCTAATAAAAAGGCTTCCTATTCTATCAAATGGATAGGAAGCCTTTTAAAACACTGAAAGGAGGGCGAACATGGAAGAGATATATACCCACATAGCCAATTTAGGCTTTCCCATAGTCATATCCATATACCTTCTTGTGAGGATAGAAGGGAAGCTGAATCAGCTTACGGAAAGCATAAATGAGCTGTCCAGGGTTATTGCAAGTATAAAGTCCTAATAGACACAGTGCTATTTACTCTAGAGTGTATATTGCATATAGCAAAGAACAAGCCTCCACTCCAAGATTTAGAAGCACCACAATCATCCCCTTCTTGACATCGAACATATGTTCTGATACAATAGGTCAAGGAGGGGATTTTATGGAACTGGAGAAAATCATATCACAGGGAATAATGGCTATCCTTCCCGTATATATCCCAATGAAAGGCAATTGCTCATGTATACTGACCTTTGAAGGGGAAAGGCATGAGTTTGATAAAAGGGTAAATACAATGCTAATGAGGTTAAGCAGGTTTTATTTCATAGATCTGAAGTCCATAAAGAGGTATTACGGAAACCTTTTAAATGTAAAGAACCTTATACCTGTACCCCTGGACGGAGAAAACATATTCATACCTTTGAAGGTCAGAAAGCCCATATTGAGAAATGACGGCTCCATAGGGTATGTAAATATAAAGTATATAGAAAGGGTAACAGAAGGAAAGGATAAAACCATTATTCACCTTAGGGGGAACCATATTGTGGAATGCCTGAATTCAATGGATACTGTCAACAAGCATATAAAAAACGGCAGTATAATAAAAAGGCTTCTGAAGAACAGCACAAGGCATATAAAAGCATATGACAGCTATATGGGGGAATACGACAGGCCTGCAACCAAGGGGGATGTGGCCCTCATCATAAGTGAGATATTGAGGATAAGGGAGTCTATAAAATAGAATAATATGGTATAATAATTCTAAACAAAAAGAAGAGGAGAATTCATTTGTTAACCATAGAAGGCATTGTAGAGGAGATAAAATTTAGAAATGAACTCAATACATATACTGTTGCAGTACTTGATACTCCCGATGGAAAGGCCACTATAGTGGGATACATCCCCATAATAAACATTGGGGAAACCCTAAGGGCAGAAGGTGAATGGGTATACCATCCTACCTACGGAGAGCAGCTGGAGATTGTCAATGTGTCCCTTGTAGTTCCATCCACATTAAATGGAATAGAAAAATACCTGTCATCAGGCCTCATACCCCATATAGGGCCTAAAACGGCAAAGAAGATTGTAGAAAGGTTTGGATTGGATACCCTTGACATAATCCAGTATAATCCTGAAAGGCTTAAGGAAATAGACGGCATAGGAGATAAAAAGCTGGAAAAGATTGTGGAGGCCTTCAGGGAGCAGGGAGAACTGAGGCAGATAATGATTTTCCTGCAGCAGTATGGCATTACTCCCAACTATGGAATAAAGATATACAAAAAATATGGAAAGGATACCATAAACATATTGTCTGAAAACCCTTACCGGCTATCAGAGGACATAACAGGAATAGGCTTTAAAACAGCAGACAAGATTGCACAGAACATGGGCATCAGCAGGGATTCACCCTACAGGATAGAGGGAGGCATAAGATATACACTAAATGCCTATGCCTCCAATGGGCATGTGTATGTGCCAAAGGATGAGCTGGTAAAAAGCACGAAGAATTTACTGGAAGTAGATGATAATCTCATTGAGGATTCCATCAGGGAGCTGGCAGTAAAGGGCGTAATACACACAATGAACTATGAAGATGAGCTGAGGATATACTACACCCCATTCCACGTTGCAGAGAACAATGTGGCGAGAAAAATCGTAGAGCTGTCCCGGGTGGAAATGGACAACATAAACATAGACATAAATAAGGCCATAGCCAGAATTGAAAGGGAGGAAGGCATAAAATTTGCAGATAAGCAGATAGAAGCCATAAAGGAATCCGTAAGAAATGGAATTGTAGTAATAACCGGCGGGCCGGGGACGGGAAAGACAACGATTATAAAGGCTATTATTAGAATATTCCAGGAGGAAGGGCTCAATGTAAGCCTTGCTGCCCCTACAGGAAGGGCTGCAAAGCGCATGACTGAAACCACAGGCATGGAGGCAAAGACCATACACCGGCTTCTGGAATACTCATATCTGGAAGAAGACATGGCATTTGGACTCAATGAGGATAATCCAATAGATTCAGACCTGATCATTATAGATGAAGCCTCAATGGTGGATATACTCCTTATGAACAGCCTTCTTAAGGCAATAGCACCCGGAACAAGGCTCATACTTGTAGGAGATGTGGACCAGCTGCCTTCCGTAGGCCCTGGAAATGTGCTTAGGGACATAATAAACAGCAATGCCGTAAAGGTAGTGAAGCTTAATGAAATATTCCGTCAGGCAAGAGAAAGCTTCATAGTGCTAAATGCCCACAGGATAAACAGGGGAGAATACCCTATATTAAACAGGGGAAAGGACTTTTTCTTCATAAGGGGGAATAGCCCGGAGGACATAGTAAACAAAATAATACAGCTTTGTACGGAAAGGCTTCCAAAATACTATGGTGTGGACCCGGTAAGGGATATACAGGTGCTGACCCCCATGAAGAAAGGGGAGGTGGGCATTAACTCACTGAACAAATACCTACAGCAGGTTCTCAACCCTAAATCCAAATCCAAGGCGGAAAAGCAGATAGGGGATGAAATATTCAGGGTAGGAGACAAGGTAATGCAGGTTAGGAATAACTACTCCATTGAATGGGAGATAGTGGAGGCAGGAATTGTCAAGGAAAAGGGAGAAGGAGTGTTCAACGGGGACTTTGGAAGGATAATGGAAATCGATGAGGATTTGAGGACTGTAAAAATACTGTTTGATGAGGAAAAGGAAGTTGAGTACAGCTTCAATCAGCTGGATGAATTGAAGCTTTCCTATGCCACTACAGTTCACAAAAGCCAGGGCAGTGAATTCCCTGTAGTAATAATGCCTGTTTTCTGGGGGCCTCCAATGCTCCTTACAAGGAATCTATTGTATACTGCAATTACAAGGGCAAAAAAGCTGGTAGTGCTGGTAGGGGATGAAAAGTACCTGAGAATGATGGTAAACAACAACAGAATCACCAAAAGGTATTCAAGTTTGGATATTAAAATAAGAAACATGCTGGCCATGTTTTGAGGTGGGAAAATGGGACTTCTAAAAAGCCTTAGCCAATTCCTCTTTCCGGAGGAAAATACATGCCTTTTCTGCATGAGCCATATGGAAGGTGAAGAAGGGCATATATGCAATAGCTGCAGCACATTAATTGAATTTGCCCACAGGGAAATAGATTTCCATGGCCCTTATCTCAGAAAGGCATATTACTCGGTTATATACAACAGGTTTATAAAGGAAAACATACACCTTTTCAAATATGAAGGAAAAAGCTATCTTTACAAGGCCTTTGGAGAGCTATTGCTTGAGAGCATAAACATTAAAGGCCTTTCTGACAAAATAGACATGGTTGCATTTGTTCCAATGCACAGGAGAAAATTAGCCCAGAGGGGATACAACCAAAGCCAGCTTCTGGCTCAATATGTATCCAGGAAGTTGAACAAGCCGTTGTTGAAAAACAACATAGTAAAAGTTAAGATGACCAGAGAGCAGAGCAGGCTGGGAATGCTGGAGAGAAGGAAGAACCTAAAAGGCTCGTTTAAAGCTGTAGGTTTTCAGGATTTTAAGGATAAAGAAATACTTTTAATTGACGATATAATTACTACAGGAGCAACTATGGAAGAAATAAGCAAGGTGCTTATGGAAGGTGGGGCCAAAGGAGTATATGGATTGGCCATAACTTCCAGCATGAAGATATGAGGTGATTTCTGTGGAAATAAGGAACTGTAGCCGCTGCGGCAGAATATATGTATATGATGGTTTTAAACTGTGTATTGACTGCAGAAAAGAGGATGAAGAGGATTTTCAAAAGGTAAAGGATTATCTGGAGGATCACCCTTATTCCAATGTTATGAAGGTTTCAAAGGCCGCGAATGTGGATTCAAAGAAAATAATAGAGTTTCTGAAAGAAGGAAGGCTGGAGATAAGATCGGAAAACAACATGTTTTTAAAGTGCGAAAGGTGTGGGAAACCCATTTCACAGGGAAGGTACTGCGATAAATGCAAGGTGGAGATGGAAAGGGAATTAAAAAGGGCAGCAAGAGTCCTCAGGCCTGTTGATAAGGACAAAAAACCCAAGGAAAAAATAAAAGTTGCATACAGGCACAAGAAATACAATAAATAAAAAAAATTAAAGTATCGCTCCATTTTTCCGATAATAGTATTGAGATGGAAAAATGGGGTGATTTTTTATGAAAATTAACAAGACAGATAACATATTAGGAGTCTTTTTCAATAGAAAGATTAACAAAATAGATAGGCATAGAAACTTAAACAAGGAGGATAAGCTGGAGGTCTCGGACACAGCAAAGGATTTTACAATAGCCATGGAAAAATATTATAAGCTGCCAGATATTAGAAGGGAAAAGGTAGAAGAGCTGAAGGAAAAGGTAAAATCAGGCACCTATTATGTAGATGGAAAGCGCGTTGCAGAGAGAATAATGGAAACAGTGGATTTCGATAAGAGGATTTAAGAGGTGGGAATATGTCTTTTAAGGATGAGCTGATGGAGATACTGAGGGAAGAGCTTAAGGAGCTTAAGGCTATCAGGGACATTGCCTATAATAAAACTGATATAATCGTCAAGAATGAAATTAAATCCCTGCAGAATATTACAGCTGAGGAAGAAGGACTGGTAAGCAAGATGGCAGCACTGGAAGAAAGGCGGCTAAATCTTTTAGATTCATGGGGAGTAAATAAAAGTACTCCCCTTTCTGAAATTATAGAAAAAATACCTGAAGGCAGGAAGGAACTTATGGATATCAGGGAAGAGCTAAACAATCTTCTCATGGATATCAAACAGAGAAATGATATTAACAGCCAGCTTATACAGGAAAACCTGGAGTGGATGGAATTCAACATAAACCTTATAACCCAGGCAAATACTCCCGGTACATATGGAAAGAAAGATAATAAGTCAAATAGAAGTTTTTTTGATAGGAAGGTGTAGGTATGAGCTTTGGAGGATTATATATCTCCCTTTCGGGAATATATGCAAATAAGAAGGCGCTGGATACCATATCCCACAATATAGCAAATGCCAACAACAAAAGCTACGTAAGGCAAAGCGTAATACACGCCGAAGCAGGCTTAAAGGGCATAGCAGGCGGATACCGCATAGGGTCAGGGGTTACAGTCCAGCAGATAAGGCAGATACGGGACGAGTTTCTGGACCTCAAGATAAGAAATGAAAAGTCAGCCTTTGGATACTTTAACATAAAATCTGAAATACTGGGTGAGATTGAAGTCATATTTAACGAGATAACCAGCAGCGGACTTCAGAAGGCAATGGATGATTTCTGGAACGGCTGGTCAGAGCTGTATAAGGAGCCTGAAAGCCTTACCATGAGGGCCCTCCTTTACGAAAGCGCAGAAACCCTGAGGGCTACAGCATACAACATAAGCCAGCAGCTAAATAACCTGAGAGAGAATATAAACAGGGAGATATTGAATAAATCTGAGGAAATAAATGAAATACTGAAGGAAATTGCAAGCCTTAACAAAAGCATAAAGAAATTAGAAGGCATAAACAGCGCAACAGCCAATGACTTAAGGGACCTTAGAAATGAAAAGCTGGACAGGCTGGCAGAGCTTATGCCTGTTAAGTACTATGAAAATAATGATGGGGAAATAGTTGTATCAATAAATGGCAGGGACCTGGTTAACGGGGAAAATGTAAACCTTGTAAAAGTAAGCATAAATGAAAATGGAAATGGAGAGCTGTGCTGGAAGGTTACAGGAGAAAGGGTAGACCTTAAGGGCTCAGGAGAGCTGGCAGGATATATAGAAGCCAGAGACAGGCTGGTGGAGGAATATAAGAACAGGCTGGACATACTGGTTAAAACCCTGGCAGACAATATAAACCAGATTCACAGGACAGGATATGGGCTTGATGGCTCCCAGGGAAATGATTTCTTCATATATGATGAAAGAGACCCTTCCGGTACGCTGAGAATAAATCCTGAATTAAGCGATTTCAACAAAATTGCAGCATCCTCAACAGGACTTAGGGGAGATGGGCAGATAGCAAAGGAAATACTGGATTTAAGGGAAAAGCTCATGTTCAATGATTATGAATTTGAAAAGTATGAATACCCATTATCCAATGATGGAGGCACTTTAAAAATAGATGAATTCTACAGGGATTTGGTATTGAACCTGAGCATAAGAAGGCAGGAAGCCGTGAACATGGCACAGAACCAGGAGCTATTAATATCCCAGATGGATGAAAGAAAGCAGGAAATATCAGGAGTATCCCTGGACGAGGAAATGGCAAATATGCTTACATATCAGCATTCATATATAGCCAACTCAAGAGTCATAAATGCCATAGACCAGATGATTGACAACATGATTAACAAAATGGGAGTTGTAGGAAGATAAAAGGGAGTGATAGGTAATGGACTTTGGCTTACATACAGCATTAAGAGGATTGATGGCAAGCCAGAAATCCCTTTACATAACAAGCCACAATATAGCCAATACCAATACAAAGGGCTACTCAAGACAGGTAGGGGCCCAAAGGGCAACCAGCCCCTATGGATTTCCGGGAGTGGGGTTTGTAGGAACTGGAACGGAAATATACAATGTTACGAGAATAAGGGATTTCTATGTGGATTTTAAATACTGGAAGGAAAATGCCCCCATTGGGGAATGGAATGTCAAGATGGATACTCTCACAGAACTGGAAAAGCTCTTTGGAGAGCCATCAGATTCAAGCATAAGAAAATGCCTGGACGATTTCTATACCTCACTGGACAATTTGAGCAAAAACCCCTCAGACATTTCATACAGGGAACCTGTAAGGGAAAAAGCCCTGGCGCTGACAGGCTGGATAAATGAAACTGCAGAAAGGCTCGCTGATTTAAGGAATGAAGTGAAGTTTTCCATAGAGGCAAAGGTAAGGGATATAAACAGCAAAGCCCAGCAGATAGCCGACTTAAACAGGCAGATATACATAAATGAAGTAGATGGCAAATCAGCCAATGACCTGAGGGACAAAAGGGACCTCCTTGTAGATGAGCTTTCAAGAATTGTAAATGTAAAGGTAGATGAATCCGAGGATGGCAGGTTTACTGTAAGCATAGGGGGCATAACCCTTGTGGACAATACTGATGTAAGCGTAATAAAAATAGACAAGGCATCTAACGGGGATATTGTCATTAACTGGGGCAATGACAACAAGGTTAAGGTGGAATCAGGAGAGCTAAAGGGCCTCCTTGACCTATACAATGGAGATGGAACTTCAAACAGCTACAGGGGGATTAAATACTATCAAAACAGGCTGAACGAATTTGTGATCGGATTTGCCAATGGTTTCAACTCAATCCACAGGGAAGGATACGGGCTTAATAAAACCGAAAATGGAGTGGACTTCTTTAAATACAACCCAGACAATCCTGCTGCCACATTTACGCTGGATGACAGGATCCTGGAGGATTTATCCAATATAGCAGCAGCTGGAAACCCGGGAGGAAGCCCTGAAGACAACGGCAATATTCTTAAACTCGTATCCCAGAGGAATACAGGTATGGGATTTGGTTTTAACGGCACCCCCGATGACTTTATTAAATCCATTATGTCCAATTATTCAGTGGACAGCATACAGGCAAAGAACATGTACCAATCCCAGGACTTGATACTTCAAAACATAGAATATAAGAGAAACTCCATTTCAGGAGTATCCTATGATGAGGAAATGGCAAATATGGTAAGATACCAGCAGACCTACATAGCCTCGGCACGCATGATAAATACACTGGATAAGATAATCGATATTACAGTGAACAATTTAGGACTGGTTGGACGTTAGTTAACCCCTTTGGGAAGGAGGATAATATGCGCATTACCAACAACATGCTGATAAACAATATGGTGTACAACCTGAATCAAAACCTGAAAACACTGGAAAGGCTTCAATACCAGCAGGCTACAGGCAAGAAATTCAGAGTACCATCCGAAGCCCCCATTGCTGCCAGCAAAAGCTTAAAATTCAACACGGATATATCAAAACTTGAGCAGTACAGGAGAAACACGGAAGATGCCCTGTCGTGGATGAGCGACACTGAAGCTGCGTTGGCAGAAATAAACGAAGTGCTTAAGAGAGCCTATGAGCTTACAGTAGATGCAGCCAATGGCACCAAGGATGGCGAGGACCTTTTGAAAATAAAGGAGGAAATAGACCAGCTGAAGAAACATCTGGTGCAGATGGCCAACACCACCTTTTCAGGAAGGTATCTGTTTAGCGGATACAGTACAGACAAGCCTCTGCTGTCTGACGACGGCACATATAACATAGCCATAAAATCTAATGAAGTATTCTCCTACAACATTGGCAACCTGGAGAAAATGGAAGTCAATATAACAGGCCTGGAGGTATTTGGAGTAGATGGAAGCTTCGATGCAGAAAGTGCAGATATAGGTGACAAGCCTGAACTGATAAAAATACTGGAGGACCTTTCCACTGCCCTGGAAAACAACAATACAGACGGCATACAGGAATCCATAGGGAAGGTTCAGTCAAGCCAGGGGCATATCCTGTCCGTAAGGGCCAAGGTGGGAGCCAGGATGAACAGGCTGGAGCTTACCCAGAGCAGGCTGGACTTAAATATTAACAATGCAAAGGAACTATTGTCATATAATGAAGATGTTGATATAACTGAGGTAATAATGAACATATCCATGGCTGAAAATGTATATGTGTCAAGCCTCATGGTAGGAGCAAAGATAATACAGCCTAGCCTGGTGCAGTTTTTAAGCTAGCGGATCCTTTGGCTGTCTGCATTTTGTGAACAATATAATCGGGAGGTAATCATATGAAACTATTAACTAAGCATTTTGGGGAACTGGATATAGATGAGGATAAAATAATAACCTTTCCGGAAGGCCTTCCAGGATTTGAACAGGAAAGGGAATTTATTATCATAAACAACGAGGATGATGAAAACCCATTTCAGTGGATGCAGTCAGTAAGCAATCCTGATCTGGCCTTTGTAATAATAAACCCTTTCCATGTTTTTCCTGATTACGAAATAGATATACCTGAAAACGTGCAGAAAAAGCTTATGATAAACGATGAAAGGGAAGTGGCCATATATTCAATAGTTGTAGTGCCAAAGGACCTCTATAATATGACAGTAAACCTGTTGGGGCCCATAATAATCAATATAAATAAAAGAATAGGGAAGCAGGTGATACTAGAGGATTCAAGATATACAACGAAACACTACATATTCAAACAGGCTGAGGGAGGAGAGTAATATGCTGATACTTACCAGAAAAAAGGATGAGTCAATTATTATAAATGGGAATATAGAAGTAAGGATACTGGAGATTGAAGACGGCAAAGTAAGTATTGGCATAAAGGCTCCAAAGGAAGTGGATATATTCAGAAAGGAAATATATGAATCAATTGAAGAGGAAAATATGAAAGCAGCCAAAATAGAATCAAATATTGACGAGGTTGGGAAATTAATCAGGGGAAAATAGCAGGATAGGAGGAAAAATGGTGGCAGACACCGGATATACAACATATAAAACCAATGATGAAGAAAGTTGGAAGCTACTCATTATAGATGATGATGATTCTGTTCATGCAGCAATCAGGAATCTTTTGAAGGATTTTATATTTGAAGGAAAGCCCTTGAAAATATACAGTGCATATACTTGCCCTGAAGCCTTGAAGATATTATCAGATAATAAGGATGTAGCCTTGATTCTAATGGATGTGTACATAGGTGATGAGATTACAGGGCTTAAGCTTACAAGGTACATAAGAGAAATAGCTGGAAATTTAATGGTAAGAATTATAATTATGACTGGCTCTGCAAGCAGTTCTCTGCAGAAGGATGCAATACTGCACTACGATATAAATGGCTACGAGGAGAAAACTGAGCTCCTTAGTAAAAAACTCCATACAGTTGTGGTATCATCCTTAAGGTATTATAAGGATATACTTCATTTAAGCAACAACAAGAAGGCAATGGAGGAAATAGTAGCCTTCTCAAGCAATCTGTTTGAAAACAGGTCAGTTAAGGAGTTTCTTAAATCAGCTTTTTATCATCTGAATGCTGTAATAAACCTATGCTCTGAAGGGAACAGGCATTGTATAAACGGCATTGCAGCAGTCAAATGCTTTGATGATGAGGATTTTCACATTGTGGAGGGATACGGGAAATACAGAAACTCCATAAGCATGAGCATGAGAGAAGTGCTAAAAGATGAAGACTATAACCTGGTAATGCAGGTCCATGAAAATGAAGACTATATGATAGTCAGAGAAAAGTATATTGCATCCTATAAAAGCTCCAGCAATGTGGAAGCAATTATTTTTTTTGACATTAATACGACAAAAAAAGACAGAGTGGATTTTGAAGTACTGGATGTTTTCCATAAGAATATAGCAGCCTCCTTTGAAAGCCTGTGTATGAACATTGAAATAGAGGAAACCCAGAAGGAGATACTGTACATACTTGGAGAAGTAACGGAAGCCCGTTCAGAGGAAACAGGAAACCACGTGCAAAGAGTATCAAAATATGCTAAAATACTGGCTGAAAAATACGGATTATCTAATAGGGATGTAATGCTTGTCACCATGGCATCTCCTATCCATGATATCGGCAAAATAGCCATTCCAGACAGGATACTTATGAAGCCAGGCAAATTGACTCCCAGCGAGTTTGAAATGGTAAAAAGCCATACAACCATAGGGTATAACATACTGAAGGGCTCAAACAGGGATGTGCTTAAATCAGCAGCAATTATCGCCCATGAGCATCACGAGAGATATGATGGCAAGGGCTATCCCCGAGGCCTCAAAGGGGAGGATATACATATATTTGGTAGAATAGTGGCTATAGCAGATGTATTTGATGCCCTGGGCTCACCGCGAGTATATAAAGAGCCCTGGGCACTGAATGAAATACTAAAATACTTCAGGGAAGAAAAAGGTAAGCATTTTGACCCGAAACTGGTGGATATACTGTTTGAGAATCTTGATGAATTTTTGGAGATAAAAGAAAAATTTTCCGATGAAAACGCTAAAGTTATTGGACAAGTATTCGATAATAATAGTGAATAAAACTTGGCCAAGTTTATTATTTTATTTTAAAATCCGCCCTATGGCGGTGGCAAGGATGCCAAATAAAGATTCAAGGAGGAATGAGAGATGAGAATTAACAACAACATCATGGCTATGAATGCCAACAGACAACTGGGAATCAACAACAATGGCATGGCAAAAGCATTGGAAAAGCTATCATCAGGATTAAACATCAACAGAGCTGGCGATGATGCAGCAGGATTGGCAATATCTGAAAAGATGAGAGGCCAAATCAGAGGACTAAATCAAGCTTCAAGAAATGCTCAGGATGGTATTTCATTAATCCAAACTGCAGAAGGGGCATTAAATGAAACCCACGCTATCCTTCAAAGAATGAGGGAATTAGCAGTTCAATCAGCTAATGATACAAACGTGGAGGTAGATAGAGAAGCTATACAGGATGAAATGAATCAATTGATAGAAGAACTGGACAGAATTTCTGAAACAACACAGTTTAATACTCAAACTCTTTTAGATGGTAGTTTCACAGGTACTTTCCAGATAGGTGCCAATGAAGGTCAAACAGTAACATTAGAATTAAATAGAATGGATTCAGCTGGATTAGGATTATTATCTTATAACTCTATTGAAGATGGAACTACTTCTGGTAATGAGGACAATAAATTATTAGCTGATGGTGTTTATGTTTTAGATGGCAGTAACTTGAAAGACACTGCAGGCAATATAGTAGCAACTTATGAAGGTAATAATATAAGCGTTAATACAAGCGATGGTACAGAAACAATAATTACTTTACAAAAAGCAAATTTAGCTAGTGGAGCTCTAATTACAATAAGCGATAATGGAACAAAATTTGATGTTAAAAATGCTCTAGCTAAGCCAGATGATTTAAACAACTTAGGCGAATTAGCTCCAGGAACTTATAAAATTGAAGGTAGCAATGTAATAAAAGATGGAAAATTAGTTGGAACTTTCAAAAGCAAAGACGATGGCGATAACGAGAGCGGTAGCAATATCATAGAAATTAATGGCAAAGTTATTAAAGAAGAAAATTTAGGTTTTCAAGCTGATAAATTAGGAGAAGGGGTTTCATTTACCATCAACGGTGCAGATGTAACCACAAGAGAAACTGCGGAAGGAACTATAACTGCTATTGATAAAGCTATAGAATTGGTATCAAAAGAAAGATCAAAACTTGGTGCTATGCAAAATAGGTTAGAGCACACAATCAAGAACCTGGATACTTCAGCAGAAAATCTACAAGCTGCAGAATCAAGAATCAGAGACGTAGACATGGCAAAGGAAATGATGGAATTCACAAAACAATCAATCTTACAACAAGCAGCAACTGCAATGTTGGCTCAAGCAAACCAGCTGCCTGGTTCAGTTTTGAAATTGCTAGGTTAAGTTGGTTAAGGGTCCCTCAAAGGGCAACTTTTGAGAGCAAATTGGGTGAATTGCTGGAACTTCCTAAAGCTCTGCTCCCTACAACGTAGCCGGAAACGGCAAGCGTGATAGGTTAAAAAGCAGCAGAGATGCTACAATGGATAACCAGCAGCCGAGCTCCTGTTCCGAAAGGGTGGAGAAGGTTCAACGACTAGGGTGTACTACCTAAACAATTGAAATTGTATGGTGATGAGACCCGTAGGGTAAGAGGTAGCCCGAAGTGCCCAACAACCAGTTCAATTGACAATTACTGGTTGAAGATATAGTCTGGCATATACCGAAAGGTATGTGATAGTCCGCAAGCAAACCAGGTACCTCAGTCAGTATTAAAGCTGTTAGGTTAATTATAATTTCTAAAAGTATCGATGTAGGGTCAGAGAGTTTTCTCTCTGCCCTTTTTGATATTTAAAATAGTATAATTTCTGTTTGGCAATGATAGGAGTGATATTTTGAAAACTTTCATTTTTTTAGTTGGAGTAAAATACGATGTAATTATGAAACAAAGACCGCATCATATGGCAGATTATTTAGCTTCAAGAGGATATAAAGTTCTTTATATTGGTATTGATTAAGTGATTTAGTAATTACCTCAGCAAAGAAACTATACTGTAAGATGTATAATTACAATGAAAATATTTATTATATGCCAAATGGGGTAAGAACACAGGATTATGCTATGAGTTATTATGTTCCAAAGGACTTAGAAAAAATAAATAAACCAATAGTTTTTTTTATGGGGACGATTACAGGTTGGGTAGATTTAGAGTTAATAGATTACATTTCAAAGGAAAGGCCAAATTATTCTTTTGTTTATGTAGGGAATATAGCAGAAGTAAAGGAAAAAGATATTCCTAGAAGGGATAATATTTATTATCTGGGCAAGAAAAAATATACAGAATTAGTTAACTATTTAAAGCAAGCAAGAGTAGCTATTATACCTTTTAAAGAAAATAAATTGACTGCTAGTGTAACTCCGCTAAAATTTTTTGAATATATAAGCGCTGGAGTACCTGTTGTAACTACTATGTTTCCAGATCTTATAGGAATTAAAAATGTTTGTATTGCGAATAATTATTCTGAATTTCTGGATGCGATAGATAAATATATAGAGATGGATGAAGATGAATACAGGAATCTCCAACAGGAATTATTTAAAACAAGTATTCAGTTTGAATGGAGTAATATGTTAGATAAGTTAATTGCATATTTAGAAAACAACGAGAATAAAGAAGAGTTCAAAAAAGATTTTATTAATAATACAATAGATTATTATGAAATTTTTTCTGATAACACTATAATTAAAAATGAATTATTAACTATGTATAATTTAGTTGAAAGGTATGAAGATGTTATTAGAATAGGCGAAGAAATAAAAAATGAGGTGCAAAAATTTGATATAGAGCAATTAGCATTGGCAAGTATTAAAACCGGGAGATTAGAAGATGCTATCAATTACTTAAAACTTTTAATTAAATCCAATGAACGTTATAGCCTTTATAAAAAGTATATTAGTAATTTATTAAAGCATAAGAATAGTAGGGAATTGCTAGAAATATTTTTGTTAAAAGCTTGTTATAGACATTATGAATCTATTGCGTTGTGCGAGAGTATTATAAATGATGGATCAATGGATTCATTTGTTTATTTAATGTTATCTAATCTGTATTATGAGATAGGTGAATATGATATATCTTCTGAACTTTTTTTGACAGTTTTAGATAATATGGGAAATGTGAATATTAGAGAATTTATTAGCCCATATCACCTTATAAATTTAATAGATTACTATATTGAAAAAAAGGCCTACGATTTTGCAGAAGAATTAGGATTAATCTTAATTGAAATGGGATTAGAGGATATAGGAGCAGAAAAATTAGGCAATGTTTACTTTGCAAAATATTATCCTATGGATTAGAAATTTAATAAATATTTTAGATAAGGAAAGTTGGTGCAGATTTTGAAAAATAAGCTGAATATATTATATCTATATGATTATATGAAGTTAGGTGGGGCAGAAACTCATATAATTACATTATCAAAGGCAATAAAAGATTTAGGTCATAATGTATATATAGCTGCACCTAATGGACCTGCTGTTAAATGGATTAAAGAGGAAAATATAATTTTTTAGAATGCTCTTTAGATAATTGGAATGAGCAATTTGAATCATTAAAAAGGATTGTATCATCAATAGAACATTATGATATTGATATTATACATGCTCATCCTTTTAACTCTCAAATAATAGGTTCTTTAGCTGCCTATGTAACAAGAAAGCCATGTGTAACAACAATACATGGAGAATATGAGACCCCAGCATTAGAAAATTTTTTAAAACCTCTTTTTTCAAAATATGTATGTGTTGGTGATAATATTAAAAATTTATATATTAAATATGGAATAAAGGCTGAAGATGTACAGGTTATAAAAAATACTGTTGAAATAAGGGAGTTATCACAAAAAGCAGACTTTTTTAAGAATGGCATAGTAAACTTATGCTATATAAGCAGACTGGATGATGATAAAATAAAAACTCTGGAGTTTTTACTTAATGCATTGTCTGAATTGCGAAAGTATCTTCACATTAGGCTGACTATTGTAGGAGAAGGTACACATCTAGAAAGAATAAAATTACTGTCAGAAACAATTAATGCTGAATTTAATGATAGGGTAGTAAGTGTAGTTGGAGGTACTACGGATGTATTTAAGTATATTGAAAAGTCAGATATTGTGGTAGGTATAGGTAGAGTACTCTTGGAGGCTTTATCTGCTGGTAAATTTGCAATATGCATAGGAGATACATATTATACAGGACCTATCAATACTAGTAATTTCATGAAATTGTCAGAATTTAATTTTACCGGTAGAAATATGAAAAATGAATTAAGAATTGATTCTTTAATAAATGATATAAGAGAGATTTATTTTGATTTTGATAATAAGTTTAAAGAATTAGTGGCTGTTTATAATATATTGAAAGATTCATTTTCAGTTAATAGCAGTGCAAGAAAACATATAAATTGTTATAATGAAGTTATCGATAGTTTTACAGATAATATTTTTGAGTTTGATTCTTCATACAGAGTAACAAGCTATCCTTTGTCAGAGGAATTAAAATTGTTATTTTTAGGTAGGAATTATAATAATAAAAGATTATTATATCATTTTGTAGATTCAAAGCAGACTAAAATTCTCATAAGCCCAGACTTTAAAGACAAAAAGGATTGTTGGAAAATCTGCTTAGAAAATTTGTTTGCTAAATACGATAATAACAGTGATGTAACAATTGTCATTCGTATAGGAAATGAATACATAGACTGCCAGGAAAGTATAATTGATGAAATAGGTAGTTACATATCTTTATTTAACATAGAAGTATTACCAGACATATTATTGGATATAGATTATCATGATAAAGAAGTAGAATCTTGTTTTTTGGCATCAGTTGATATTTTTATATCTACTAATGACAATCAATTAAATGAAATAATAAAATGTAAACTTGCTAATGTAGAAGTTTATAAATGTAATCAAACTGTAGAATCGGGATTTAAATTAACTAAACTTTAATAATAAATTAGAGAATAAGAATCTAATAGACTCTATATCAATAGAGCATAAATCGTAATGTATTGAAGAGATGGAATAGAAAATTAGGTATAATATTGCTACAAAAAAAGGAGAGTAGTTTACATATTTAGGGGACAATACAAGCCAATAGGTTAATAAAGTTACTCCTTTTTGAGATGAATATCAATCTCAAAAAGGAATATTTATGCGCAGTTCAAAACACTCTAAGATAGGCAGTAAAATGCATAAAGCTATAAAAAAATTAGCTCCTTCTCAATCCAGGAAGTATAAAAAATCCCCCCAAAAATAAAAGTAATTCGTTCAAGTCTTCTAATTTTATCCCAGGACTTTCCAGAACTCTTCATTAGTAAGTTGAGAATAAAAACATATATAGTAATTAGTAGTATATAGAAACTAGGGGGAGAGTTTATGATTTTACTAAATTCCAATCCATTAGTACTGGACAAAAAGCTGGCAGTTATATTAGGGTTAAATGAGGCACTGGTGCTGGAGCAAATACACTATTGGCTGGAAGTGAATAAAAAGGAAAAAAGAAATTACCATGAGGGCAGATACTGGACATATAATACCCTTAATGAATGGCAGGAGGAGTTTCCATTCTGGAGCATATCAACAATAAAGAGGATATTTAAAAAGCTAAGGGATATGAAAATACTGGAAGTAGGCAATTTCAATGTATACCAGATGGACAGGACCCTTTGGTATACCATAAACTACGAAGAACTGGATAAGTTGTGTCAGGGTGAACTTAATAGGGATGGTTTTACCTGTGAAGAAACAGGTAAAGAGAATGTGGATGAAGATGAAGGAATTAAAGGAGAAGTCCAAAATGACCAATCCACAAGCTCAAGTAGAGAAAGCCATAATACCCAAAATGGACAAATGGAAAGGGTTAATAAGACCACAGCAATACCAGAGAATACTACAGATATATCTGCAGATATTTCTAATTCATCCATCAGTCAATCAGGAGAATTAGAATCAGGAATAAACTATTCTAAAATTGATGGACAGGTAGATGGATTTAATAAAACACATAACAGAATTAAAGATAAATATGAAAAAATCATCTGTAACTGTGAGCTTTACGGAATTGAAGAAAGATACAGGGAGGCAGTAGCCCATGCAATAAAGCTATTGGTACTTGATGCGGAAAGAAACAATAGTATTAAAATCGGTAACAGATATATACCTGCTCATATAGTTAGAGATGATATAGGCAAATTGAATTTTTTCATAGTGGAATATGCCATAAACAAATATAAGGAAATAAGCTCAATACAGAAGATTAGGAATCCATTGGAGTACTTAAAAAGCCTATTGTATAATTCCATTAATGAAATGCAAATAGACATAGATTCGAAGCTAAGATATGACAATTTAATATGATAAGAAATCTATGTATTACCAGAAAACTATCTTGAAAGTTAGCTGAAGAATTTTCTTCAGCTATTATTTTTCTAATTAGGAAGGATATTCCAGAAAACTGTCGAAATATACATTATGTTTACTTTATAAATGGGGGAGATTGAAGTTGAGCTTATTTGCAGGTATTATAAACAAGATTGTAGATAATGTAGAAAGTGTAATCAGTTTCAATGATGTTTTCTGTACTTTTATAATTCTATTGGCTATAGTTTCCTTTCTTAAACTCCATAAAAATGTTAAAAGAAATATAAGAGATATACAAAACTTTATAGCCAAATCAGAGAATATCGCAGGAGACTTGGCCAATAAATTAAGGATAGTTAGGGATGAAGATTTTTTCAATGGAAACGAGCTTTTAATAAAAGAATGGGATAGCTATATAAATTACGCAAGGAACAATACTATACGGGGTAGAATACCGGAAATATCAGGGCATTTTAATAAATTCAATATAATAGATATGCCTGGGAAAAGGAAAATAGCCGAGCTTATACCTGGTACATTAACTGCTCTTGGGATTTTAGGTACCTTTTTAGGCTTGCAGGGTGGTGTCAGCAAAATAGACGTAGAGACTACAGAGAGGTTAAAGGGTAGTATTGTATTGCTTACATCAGGTATGTCCTTAGCATTTATCACATCTATTTTTGGGATAACTGCATCAATGATTTGGTCCTATTTAGACAGGAAGAAATATAAATACTATTTACAGGTGCTGGATCAATTCTACAATACATTCAACTCCAGATACCCGGTATTCAATTCATTAGCATTTTACAATGAAATACTTGAGTTGCAGCAGGAATCCACAAACTCCATTAAACAGCTGGCAACAGACCTATCATTGGAGTTTTCAAAAGTATTGACAAATACCATTAATCAATCCATACTTCCCAATATTGATGAAACATTAAACAGAATAGTTCAGCGGGATATAAAGCCCAATATTCAGGTAATGAATGATATGATAGATAATTTCACAGCAAATATATCAGAAAGACAAACTGGTGCATTAAATACAATGGTCAATGATTTTATAAATAAACTGAACGATTCTGTACAGTTTCAATATGATGGGCTGGAGAAGGCTATTGTTGATTTTACCCAATGGCATAGGGAAACTAAATCCAGCCTGGAGGAACTGGTTCATAGAATAAGGGAAAGTGCGTTAAATCATCAGGAATTCAGTGCAAGTTTAGGAGAAGTAATATCAAAATTTACTGATTTGGTTAATAGGTTTATTTCATTAAATACACAGGTTGCAGAAGGAATTAAGAAGATGGAAGGGGCTATTTATGAATTAAATGGACTGGCGGTATATAACAGTGAAACCCTGGAAAACTTAAATGGAATTTATGAAAATATAAACAAGTCCTATAAATTTGCAGAAAACAGCTTAAACCAATTTATAACAACTGTAACCAATTCAATGAACAGCCTGAAATCTGTCAAGGGGGAACTGGAAAACTCATCAAATGTTTTTGCCCGCAGTTTAGGGGAAGGGCTCAATGCTACCTTCAACATATTTGATAATAGTCTTTCAGAAATATCCAAAAGGCTAAGCGGTACCATATTGGAGGTACAACAGACAGTTGATGATTTGCCTGTAGCCATATCTATGCTAATTGAAGAGCTAAAGAAAAATATCAATAAATTGTCCACAACTATAGATGAGATAAATGGCATTTATAAGGATATAAACATCAGATTAAACGAGTATAGGAAAGAGGTAGTATAATGATAAACAAGAAGGATTTATTAATGGAAGAAGGGGAAAATGCACCTGAGTACTGGGCTTCCTTTTCTGACATGATGTCCGGACTTCTAATGATATTCATACTATTTCTGACAATGACAATATTACAGTTAAATATACAAGAGGATTTGCTGCGAGATAAGGAAAATTTGCTGCAGGATAAGGAAACCCTGTTACAGGAAAAGGAAGATGAAGTAAACAGAATTATAGGTGTAAGGAAGATGATAGTAGAAGAGCTGAAAAAGGAATTTGAAGATTCAAACCTGCAATTAGATATTGATCCGGAAACAGGTTCTATAACCTTTAGTGAAGGGGTTTTTTTCGACTATGATAAATATGAAATAAAAGGAACCGGAAAGAGCTACTTAAAATCCTTTATCCCCAAGTATATTGAAGTATTGCTAAATGATAAAAACAGGGAATATATATCTGAAATAATAATCGAAGGCCATACAGATAACAATGGATCATATATGTATAATCTGGAATTATCACAGAAAAGGGCCTTTGAAGTAGCCAGGTACATATTAAGCGATGAGTTTGGACAATTAACTGACGAAGAAAATGAAAGCCTTAAATCCATACTTACAGCCAATGGAAGGTCCTTTAGCAATCCTATATTAGACGAAAATGGAAATATTGATGCGGAAAAATCAAGAAGAGTAGAATTCAAATTCAGATTAAAAGATGAGGAAATGATTTATCAGATGCAAGAGCTGCTAGGTGATGAAAATGTTAAGTAATTTTAAATTTATATTTACTCCTATGAAGATATTAAATACAGCAGAATATATTAAGGAAAAACACAAAAAAATTAATGAGAGGTACAATAATTTAAATATAGATGATGAGTATTTAGTAAAACTGTTGAAAACCATAAATGAAATAGATAAGGCAGAACTTCCAGGTTTTTCATACAGGTTAAAAAAACATGACCTCTATCTTCTGGCAAACTATATGCCTGGCAATAAATACAATGTAGATTTGGAGAAAATATACATAATATTAAAAACCAGATTCAGAGATGAGTTTATAAAAATTCTATTTAAAGGATTTAAAAACCACTATTACAATAAGGAGTTTAATATATACTTATTAAGGCTTTTGAACCTGTCGGAAAACTCTCCTGAAGTGTTGAATATGAGCAAGGATACACTGGAAGTCATAAAGAAGTGGCTGAAACAAGATAATCCGGTTTCTGCCATAGTTCATTCCTGCTTGGCAATAAAAAAGGAATTCAAGGTTTTTATGTCGGCTTTTAGGCTTGAAGAGAATACGCTAATATATAAGGATTGCAGAAAATACTTCTATAGAATCTGCGGTAAAGAGCATTACATACATGGAGATATAAATGAAATTCTTGAAGTACTGAAAACCTATACTCTTGATGAAAAAACAGGATTTATGAATAACTATTTAACCCTTTTGGAAGTAGATGAGTTTCAGGATCCAGTATTGGATTATATATACTATAGTTACGGTGAACCCAATGAAAGCTATAATAATATATGGCAAAACATAAATCACCATGCAGTTGAAAAATATAAGATGTGGATTATACAAAAACGTATGAAAGATTTCTTCGGGGAAGATGAAAGGTATGTATTCTGGTATGGATATATCAAAAATTTGGATGCTAAATTGTTACATGTAAATGAAAGGCAGCTGTTTATTGACTTTGGAAAGTTTGTAGTAATTGAGTTTAGAAATATAGGCAATGCTGCATATGTTTACAGGAACAATGATTTCGATAAGTATTTTAGAAGATTAATTAATAGGGGTACAGTATATAGCGATGGTAATTTCAAATATAGAGCAGTTGCATTGGAACGGATAATTCACAGCGGTAACTGGCAGTACAGGACAAGCAGATTGATAAGTGAGGTTATGAATGATGTTCAGCGCTACTAAACCAGTAAAAATAAACATTTCATATAAATATAAAAAAGAAGGAATCATTATAGATATTCTTTACCAAAAGGGAAGGCATAGCGAAAGGATTGAGTTTCCAATTAATAAGAACAAGAACATAATAGGGCATATTTTAAAATCCGATGATTATAACAAATTGCTTATGCTTGAGGACCTCTGGCTGGAGGATATATTGGAAGCTGAAGAAGATAAATATATCATCAGGCCAAATAACATATATGATATACAGGAAGAAACATTAAAGGCACTGGGTTTACCCTATTACAACGATATCAGTATTAAAATTAGATCAAGGTATTATGTTGGCAACAGAAACTTTACCATGGAGCATAGCCTAGTAAGCAGTGAATACGGTATTTTGGATGGCTTTTATGAAAGATATGCCAATGTTATAATCTTTGATAATATAAATATGTTGCTTTCTAAGGAGCAGTTTGCATTACTGGAGGAGATGGACAGCTATATATCAACGGATGATATTAATAATCAGGCTATACACCTGGCAAAGGTGAAGAGGAAAGCAGAAAAAGCCAATGCTGATATGGATGAATATATTAAAAATGATGAGTACTATTTTCCTGAAAAACTTGATGTGGAATTAGTTAAGCATGATGATACATTAATTGAGCTGATCCCATACCTGGAAGGATTGGACGAGGATACAAATAAAGCATTAATAAATTCTGATATATCCACTATAAATTCCTTTGGATATGGAAACAGGAGGAAAAGAGTTTTTCTGGAGGAGTCCATTGCAAGAAATTATAACAGTGTAAAAAAGAATGGAAAAATAATCGGCAGCCAGGTGCCTCGTTTTATAAAGAATCCAGGTGAGTTTTTGCCTGATGGAATTGATTTGAATGAGTTTAGTGCCAGAGTTAAGGGATTGAGAATAAGGACTTACAGGGTTAGTCCCTTTGTTGACTGTGAGAGGGATTCAAATACAGGCTGGTTTGAATTTAATACGGAAATAAGATTAGTAGAAGACTTGAATGCCAGCTTAGATATAGACGATGAACCAGAGTTCAGCGAACATAATAAAGGCGTTATCGATTTACAGGAATATAAGGAAATGATAGAAGCTGCTAAAAGAAACGGGGAGGATTTTATTTATCATGATGGCAAGTGGATAGAGGTAGATTGGGATAAGGGTGAGAAATTTCTACAGGCACAGGAATTATTGAATAATAGATTTAAAGATGGGAAAGTGGATATTAAAAACTTGAAATATGTATTGGATATATATGATAATATTGAAAAGCTTGAATACAGCCATAGTATTATAAGGCTGAAGGAGCAGCTTATAAGCAGAGACATTTTTCATTATAAAAAGCCCAAATATCTTAAAGCCAATTTGTATTCATATCAGATTGAGGGTTTCAACTGGTTAAAGCTATTGAAATATGAAGGATTGGGCGGTCTGCTGGCTGATGATATGGGATTAGGAAAGACATTGCAGATAATAGCCTTTATGGCTTATTTAAAGGAGGCTGGTGAGCTTAAGCCATCCCTTATAGTAGTTCCAGCAACATTAATAGATAATTGGATAAGGGAAATTGAAAGGTTTACCACAGGATTAGGTTCTATCTATATCCACAGAGGCAGTGACAGAATCAGGGAACCCAAGCTTATAAGCAGCTATGACATTGTGATTACCACTTATGAAACATTAGTTAGAGATCAGATTATACTGGGGAAAATTAGGTGGAAATTGTTGGCTGTAGATGAAGCACAGAGAATAAAAAATGCTACTACCCTTATGTCTTCTGCTGTAAAAGCAATGAAATGCAGTTTTCCTGTTGCAATTACAGGTACTCCGGTGGAGAACAGCCTAAGCGAATTATGGTCCATAGTGGATTTCGTACAGCCTGGATTATTGGGAAGCTATTCCTGGTTTAGGAAAGAGTTTCAATTGCCTATTGAAAAGAACATAAACAATGATGCGTTAATTGACAGCAAGAGCGCTGAATTAATAAACACCATTGAACCTGTATTTCTTAGGAGGGTTAAGGAAGACAAGCTGGATAACCTTCCGGAAATTGAAGAGAGATTTATATTCAGCAGCCTATCCCAATACCAGGAGCAGCTTTACATAAACATTATAAATATAATTAAAAATGAAGGTTCTAAAGGTCCCATATTGGCATATTTACAGCAATTAATTCAAATATGCAGCCACCCTAGAATATTAACAGGCAATTTCAATGCTGATTCTGAAGTTCTGCTGGAGGAAAGCAATAAATTAAAGGATACTATAAATCTACTAAGGGATATAGAAGGGAAAAATGAAAAGGCTATTATTTTTACAAAGTATAGAAATATGCAGGAAATACTTAGAAGGGTTATATTTGAAGAGTTCAATATATGGCCAAATGTTATAAACGGGGATATTAACAGCAATAGGCTAAAAATAGTATCAGATTTTGAAAACAAGGAAGGCTTCAATGTATTAATACTGTCGCCAAGAGCAGCAGGAGTAGGCCTAAACATAGTAGGAGCCAATCATGTAATCCACTATACCAGAGAATGGAATCCAGCTGTGGAAAAGCAAGCTACTGACAGGGTCTACAGAATAGGGCAGGCAAAGGACGTAAAGGTTTATTATCCAATAGCTGTTAGCAGTAGAGGAATTACAGTGGAAGAGAAGCTAAATGAGCTTCTGAATAAAAAGAAGAAGCTGTTTAGCAGCGTAATAATCCCTATGGATAAGTTGAAGATTACTGAGGATGAACTACTGGAAGGAATTATCTAGGTGTAAGTATTCTCGCTAATCCAGGCTAATGTATGTGAAAAGCAAAATAAATAATATCTATACCACCTTGAGTATTCATTAATAAATACAAAATGCAAAAAACGTTAATTTAATCATATGCAGTAGATGAATTAAGTATATATTTAGCAAGAAATAAAAAAGGTGGGAGCAATTCTCATTAGAACATTATATTGTACTCAAACAGACCATCTGGAACCAGCGTAGTATCATAAGAATAAAGGGAAAGGTGGTGTAGGTCCTGGTTTTCAGCAAGGGAATGTGATTTTGGAAGACAGGGAGATTAAATGTTTGAAAGAATATTCAATAATAAACGTTTTATTCAAATAATTGCCATAATAGTTATCATATTTTCATTAACAGCTTGCACTGATACCAATAATGGAAAATCAGCATACAATAATGATTCAGACCTTTCTTTTGAAGAACCATTGGATACAGGTGATGAAGAATCAGGGAATACCACTGTGCCTGAAGAATCTAGACCCGAGGAATCAAAGAATTCTATAAATGCTGCAAGCAGCTATATAGGACTAACTGTTAATGATGTGAAGGAACTAATTGGGGAAGACTATGTAGTAGTTAATGGTTGGAACAGTACAGGTTTTTATTTTGAAGATGTCAGCATATTTTTTCTTATAGGGGAGCTTTTACCCGAAGGGCAGAAATTGACTGGAAATGAGGTTGTTAAATATATAGAGGTCTATGATGGGCAGATATTACCGGGAGTATATGTTGGAGATACTGCTGAAAGTATTGCCAATACATTGAATATGGACAATCCTATACTGGAATACTCTGAAGCAAGTGTATCAGAAGGCGACCCTCCATATGAGCTATGTTTTGATACAGAAATAAATGGCTATGATAGTTCAGTTTATTTTTATTTTAGCTCCGCGGATCCAGGGGCAGTATGTGAATATGCATATATAAAGGCTCATGAATTATACTAGAATTTTTATATTAATTGTAATACTGTACTTTTTAAGATTGCTAACAAAGTGAAATTAGTAGAAGGATTAGTATGAATTAAGCTATTAAAATTTATATTATAGAATAAAGTAATTATAATTAAATTGTAGCGTTGATCTAACAGATAAATAATTCTTGAAAGGAATGATACTATGTTTAAGCCTCATGACTATGCCTATCAAATAGAAGCAACAGTAAAGGCTATATTTAAATGTGAGAAGTATGAACTTGGAGGAATAGCTGATGCAAACTTTATAGAAAAGGATCCTTTTATTGCTATAGCATTTGTACTGGGCAATTTTTATAACAAGGTAGATAGAAGCTTTAAAGAGAAGATAGATGAGTTTCTCAATGTATATTATTTAGATATGGGAAAAAGCATATCGGAGATTGGAGAGGAAAGGATAAAAAGCATAGTAAAGGATTTCAATAATATTATTGCAACTATATGAGAAAGTTGAATGCTAAAACTACAAAGCGTACTTAAATCCAAAAGGCGGGCAACAAGCATTGCCCACCTTTTAGTACCCATGTTCCATTTCTGCTTCTTCTTTTGTTCTGTGAACTGTGCCATGGGGGTGCTCTGGAGGTGCATATATAGAGTACAATTTTATTGGCACAGGACCAGTATTTATTAAGTTATGCCATGTGCCTGCAGGTATAAATATTACATATCCATCACAGACTCTTCTTCTAAATGTCAGACAATCTTTCCTGTTTCCCATCAATACAATTCCTTGTCCCTGCTCAATGCGAAGAAATTGATCAACATCAGGATGCATTTCTAAACCTATATCATCGCCAACATTAATACTCATTAGAGTTAGTTGAAGATAATTACCAGTCCACAGGGCAAGGCGAAAATAGTTGTTCCTTTTTGCTGCTTCTTCTATATTGATTACAAAGGGATGTGGTCCATAGTCTCTTAACATTACAGGGCATTTCCAGTTGTAATATTCTGGTCTATAGCTGTTATACATATCAATCACTCCTTTTGTGATTCCTATAGTATTATATGTTCAATGTGTACAAAGAGTGATAGAACACAAAAACCCCTTTGGTAAAATTACCAAAGGGGAAGCGAGGGAAGTAAATATGAACTATTTATTACATTTTGCACAGATTCCATAATAGTTAATACTTTTATTGTTTATTACAAAGCCTTTCATATCATCTGAACTTTTAATTACAGGAAAATCATATATCATACCACATTTTTCACATTTAAAATGTCCGTGAAAGTTCGTGTTGATGTCATATCTAATCTCTTTTTCATTAAGGGAAAGCTCATTTACAACTCCCTTTTCTTTAAACAGCTTCATGGTATTATATATG
>Ga0134098_1000741_pt1 | contig 31627 bp, 23 predicted proteins | sample 9_3taG_FD_94456 | JGI IMG/M metagenome (GOLD analysis project Ga0134098, IMG submission 94456) | Switchgrass degrading microbial communities from high solid loading bioreactors in New Hampshire, USA - 9_31_10_142_A3 metaG | ecosystem: Engineered > Bioreactor > Semi-continuous > Anaerobic >... | reverse complement strand
GTTCAGCTCCTGGTCGATGCGCTGCATCACCGAGAGCTCCTCCACCCGGCTGGCGAGCGCCTGGTCCGTCAGGGTGTACAGGCGGGCGTTCTCGATGGCGATGGCCGCCTGGCTGGAAAAGGTGGTCAGCAGGTCCTGATCGGCCGTGGTGAAAGGCAAACCGGAGGTTTTGTTGAGCAGCTCGATCACGCCGATCACCCTGCCTTTGACCAGCAGCGGAGCGGCCAGCAGGTCCTGAGTGGAGAAGCCGGTCTCGCGGTCGGTCCTGGATGACCAGGCCGAGCGGGTGCGGGCGTTGTTGGCGATGATGGCCTTCTTACTCGTCACCACTTCCCCCACCACGCCCGTCCCGGGGGGGAGGCGGCGGCCGGTCAGGTCGGCGGCCACCGGCCCGAGGACCACTTCGAAAACCAGCTCGCCGCTGGTCTCGTCGAGCAGGAACAGGCTGCCAGCCTCGCAGCCGATGATCTCGGCAGCGCTGTTCAGAATCTGGTTCAGCAGGGGGCGCAGCTCCAGCGTGGAGGTCAGGCTGCGGGAGATTTCGTTCAGCAGGGCAAGCTGGCGGGCGCGGCGCTCGGTCTCCTGCAGCAGGCGCGCCTTGACGATCGCCCCGGCGGCCTGGTCGGCGATGGCCTGCAGCAAATTCAACTGGCCGGCGGTGTAGATCTGCCCGGGGTCGCGCGTGCCCAGGCTGAGGGCGCCGATGGTGCGCGAGCCGTCGTTGAGGGGCACGCACATCCAGGCTCCCAGGCCGGGTTCCGGGGGCGTCAGGCCGCGCCGGCGGCACTCGCTCTCGAAGTCGTCCAGGCACAGCGCCCGGCCGCTGCGCAGCACCTCGAAATCCAGCCCGTCACCTGGGTCCAGCGGGCGGTTCTCGCGCTCCGGCCGGCGCTCATCGTCCACCAGGTAAAACGGATAGCTGGCGCGGCCGGTCTCGGCGTCCCTGAGCAGCAGGCAGAAAAAACCGGCGGGGATCACACGGATGGTCTGGGCGTAGATCAACTCCAGGATATCGTCGAAATCGAGGGTGAAGTTGACCCCCTGCGCCACGCGTGTCAGCGTGTTCATCTCGTGCACCCGGCGCTCCAGGTCGGCGAGGGCCCGGGCGCCCTCGATGGCCGCGGCCGCCTGGTCGCAGACCTCGAGCAGATAGTCTCCGGCGGCGGGGCTGAAAGGCTCCACCGGCTGCAGCGCCAGCCAGCCGACCAGCGCACCGCGCCCGGGCAGGGGGACAAGCACCCGGCAGCCGAGCAGCGCCAGGCGCTCTCGCCCGGCCTGCAGGTCTTCCGGATACAGCGCTGAACCGGTCTCGTCTGCAGCGATCCACAGCGGCTCGCGGCGGGCGGACAGCGCCCGGACCAGCGGGCTGTCTGCGGCGAAGCGCAGGTCCGACGTCGGACGGCCGCTTTCATCTGCGGCGGCCGTGTAACCGCCGGTCAGGGGGTCGAGCAGGAAGATGTGCAGCGCGGCAGGCCCCAGCGCAGCATGAATCTCATCGCGCAGCAGCGCCGTGATCGCCTCCGGATCCATCCCCTGGGTGAGCGCCCGGCTGAAAGCCTGCAGGCGTTCCTCCAGGCGCCGGCCGCCCGGCGGGTAAAGCGCTTCGATGAGGCGCCGCAGGCGGGTGTGCAGCGGGTGCACCAGCAGCACGCACAGGGCAGTAAAAAGCCCGATCAGCAGCGGGTGATCGGGGCGGAACACAGCCAGTCCGGTCAGGCTGAGGGCTGCCGCCAGCAGGGCATACGCCAGGCCAGCCAGCAGAACCAGCAGGATAGATGCCGCACGGCTTGAAAATGTGTGCGGCGAATAGCGGCGCGCAGAGGCGCGCTGGGGGGTGGGGGCCATGCCCATATTTTAGAGGATTTCGGCCCGGTCAGCGCCGAACCTGAAGATTCTGTTAACCCTGCCCTTCGGCCCGCCGGTAGTAGCGGATGAAATCCTCCAGCGCAGCCTGGTGACCCACGTCGTGCTGTGCTTTCTCCGACAGATACCACTTGTGCTCCAGCAGCTGGCAGTACAGCTCGACCGGGTCGTTCTGATTGTCGGCCAGGGCTTTCAAATGCTCGATGGTGGGCTGGTAGATATACTGCACCCAGTGCTGGGCGGCCACGCTCAGTGGGGTGCTGCGGTTGTTCTGGCGCGCAAGGGTGGCCTGCACCTCGAGGATCTCGTTCATCATCTGGCGCGCCTGCCCCTCCTCCGCCTCCAGCCCGGTCAGGCTGTAGAGCTGGTCGCGGTGGAAGTTGCGGTCGGTAACCACCGCGCGCAGGTGCAGGTGGCTGCCGCCCTCCCCGCTGGTCAACTCGACCTCGCCCACCGAGTAGCCCAGGCGGTTCAGGGCACGGATGCGCTCCTGAATGCGGTAGTGCTCGCCCGGTGTGATGATGTCTTCGTGGGTGATCTCCTCCCACAGCCGCTGGTAGCGCACGCGGATGTAGGCGCCGGTATCGCGCAGCGGGATTTCGGGGATCAGGCCGGCGAGCAGCCCCTGGGCCTTGAGGTCGGCCAGCTCGCCGTTGACGTTCTCCTCCATGATCTCCAGGTCCTGGTGGCGCAGGACCGGCGGCAGGTGATCCATATGGATTTCGGCCGTCTCAGCGTCGACCAGATAGGCCTGCAGGGCGCCGGCATCGCGGCGGAAGAGCGTGTTTGAAAAGGAGCAGTCGCCCCAGTAGATGCCCACCAGGTGGAGCTGCACCAGCAGGCCGGCGATGGCGTCCAGCAGGTGTGCCCGGTAGCGCTCCAGGCCGCTGCGCATAAAGAGCATGCGGTACGGCAGCGAGTGCTCCAGGTAGCGGGTGATCAGTATGCTGAAGGGCCGCCCGCCGTTATGCGTCGAGGCGTGCCCCACCGGGGTGACCACCGGCAGGCGCAGCGCCTCCATGATCATCAGCATGTTGTATTCCTTCTCGGCCAGCCCGGGCGGCAGCTCTTTGAAGGCAAAGAGCGTCTTCTCTTCGCTGACGAACACCACCGGGTGGCGCGAGAGACCGCGCGGCAGCTCCTCGAGCTGCACCTGTTCATTCTTCCATTCATCCAGCGGCAGGCGCCAGGGCAGGCTTAAAAATCCCGGGTTACCTGGCCGCAGAGAGATGGTGAGGGGAGATTCATCCATAGGAAATAGTAATTACTGGAAAGGCCATACCAGAGCTCACCTGCCACCTTTCGCCCCCGGCTTCATCCCTTATAAGGGCTGGTTTTTTTAATCTCTCCATGGCCTCCAGACTTTTGAACCCCGCAATCAGGCGCCCTTCGACCAAGCGGTCGTTCTTTGACCGCCGCTCCGGGTGCCTGGTTGCGGGATTTATTGCCCGCAGGCCGCGTAGACCGAGCATGCGCAGCATGCCGTTCCAAGTGCCTGCGGGCGGAGCGATCGTGCTGCTGGGCCTTTGGGCAATCTGTATGGCGCGGAATGAATTTACTGATCCCTGCATAAAAAACCCACCTCTATGAAGGTTACCCTCTGGATGTCTGCTCTCGTTCGTGGGCTTCCGCGGCCAGGCGGCGGGCTTCTTCCACATACGCCAGGCTCTGGTGGCGGAAGTAGGTGTTGTACAGCGTGGCATAATGCCCGCCGCGCTGCAGCAGCTCTTCGTGGTTCCCTTCTTCGATGATCTTCCCGTGGTCGAGGACGATGATGCGGTCGGCTGCCTTCACCGTGGACAGGCGGTGGGCGATGATGATGCTGGTGGTGTTCGCCAGGATCAGGTTGAGCGCTTCCTGGATCTGCCGCTCGGTGAAGGGGTCGATGCTGGCGGTCGCCTCGTCGAGGATGAACACTGCCGGCTGCTGCACCAGCACGCGCATCAGGGATACGAGCTGGCGCTGGCCCATTGAGAGCAGCGCCCCGCGCTCGCCCACCTCGGTATCCAGCCCGTGGGAGAGCGTCTCGAGCCACTCGCCGCCGCCGATCTGGTTGGCCACATACTCGATCTGTTCACGGTTGGCCCCGCCCGGACAGGCATAGCAGATATTTTCTTCCACCGTGCCCGAGAACAGGAAGGGCGTCTGCGAGACGATACCGAGCTGGCGGCGGTAATCGTTCAGATTAAAGGTGCGGATGTCGTGGCCGTCGATCAGGATACGCCCCTTCTGGAACTCGTAGAAGCGGGCGATCAACCGGGCGATGGAGGATTTCCCCGCGCCGGTGTGACCCACCAGGGCCACCGTCTCGCCCGGGCTCACGTGCAGGTTGAAGTCCTCCAGCACGGTCTCCTTATCCGAATAGCGGAAGCACACGTTCTCGAAGCGGATGTCGCCGCGCAGCAGGGGCACCGGGCGCTGGTCCACCTGCACCACCTGCGGCTCGGCGTCCATCAGGGCGAAGATGCGCTCCGCTGCCGACAGACCCTGCTGCACCTGGGTCCAGAACGCGGACAGGTTGAGCACCGGGAAGAAGAAGCGGTCCAGGCTCTCCATGAAGAGGTACCACGAGCCTACCGTCACGGTCCCGGCGGCGGTGGCCAGGCCGCCGAAGTAGAGCAGCAGGGCCGTAGCGATGCCGCTCAGCGCGTTCAACGAGGGGAAGACCATCGACAGGACCATGCCGCGGCGCACGTTCACCCGGTACGACTGCTGGTTGGCGCGGTCGAACTCTTCGAAGATCAGGTGCTCCTGGCGGAAGTTCTTGGCCACGGCGATCCCGCTGACCGTCTCTTTGATCGTGGCGTTGACGTTGGCCATGGCGCGCATACCCTCGCGGGTCACTGCGCGGGCCATGCGGCGGAAGCCCAGCGCGGCCAGGAAGAGCACCGGCAGAAAGGCGAAGGTGAGCAGCGCCAGGCGCAGGTCGATGCGGATGAGGAAAACGGCCAGGATCAGCGACTGGATGAACTGCGAGATCAGATCGGTGACCAGCACCACCGTGTTGCCGAAATCCTGCGTGTCGGAAGTGATGCGCGAGACCACCTTGCCGGAGGCGAACTCATCGTAAAACGACAGATCATGGGCCACGGCAGCCCGGAACGCCCCGGTGCGCAGGGCCAAGATGATATCGCCGATGATGCGCGCCACAATGCGGCGGCGCATCCAGTTGCTCACCCACACGACGACGCCCGAAAGCAGAACCGCGCCGACCAGGATCAACATCTGACGCTGGGAGTAGGTGGCACTCAGCTCGTCGACCCCGCGCGCCACCAGGACGGGCACCGCCGCCCCGCTCGCCGAGATGAGCAGGATAAAAACGGACACTGCGGCCAGCTGCGCGCCGAAAGGCCGGAAATAACTCACAATACGCCGCACCAGCTCCCGGTCGGAGTACTGGCGGTCGTAACGTTCGCTGTCTAAACCACTGAAGAAGCTCATTTGACCTCCGTGGTGTCTTCCGAGAAGATGCGCCGGTATGCTTCGGAGGTTTTCATCAGTTCTTCATGAGAGCCGGCTGCCGCCAGACGGCCCTTGCGCAGCACCAGGATGAGATCGGCCCAGCGGATCTGCGAAAGGCGGTGGGTAATGATGAAGGTGGTGCGGCCGCGGGCAGCGGTGTAGATGGCGCGCTGGATGCGGTCCTCGGTGGGGCTGTCGATGGCGCTGGTCGAATCGTCGAGGACCAGGATGGGCGGGTTGGTCAGGAAAGCGCGCGCCAGGGCCAGGCGCTGGCGCTGCCCGCCGGAGAGCGTCACCCCGCGCTCGCCGATGAGCGTGTCGTATCCATCATTGAAGGAGCGGATAAACTCATCCGCCTGCGCCATACGGGCAGCGTTCTCGATCTCCTCGCGGGAGGCATCGCGGCGGCCGAAGGCGATGTTCTCGGCGATGGTGCGCGAGAAGAGGAAGATGTCCTGCTCGATGATCGAGATGCCGCGCCGCAGCGCCTCCAGGTCCCACTCGCGCACGTCCACGCCGTCCACCAGCACCTGCCCGGCGGTGACGTCGTAGGTGCGGTTGATCAATTTGGTCAGCGTGGTCTTCCCCGAGCCCGTCTGCCCGACGATGGCCACGGTCATGCCGGGTTCCACCTTAAAGGAGATGTCTTCCAGCGCCGGCTCGCCGCCCGGATAGGCGAAGGAGACGGAGCGGAACTCCACTTCGCCGCGCATCGGCTGGCTGTACCCGGCCCGGTTCTGGTCCAGGTCGGTCTTGCGGTTGATCAGGTCCAGGATGCGAGCCGCCCCGGCGACCCCCAGCGAGACCTGGGAATAGGCGAACAGGGAGGTGAAGGTGGGGAAGCCGAAGAGCGAGAGCAGGCCGAAGAAGGCCACCACATCGCCCACGCTCAGCAGCCCCTGGCGGTAGAGGATCAGCGCGTGCAGCAGGCCGCCGGCCTGGGCCAGCCCCAGCAGCAGGAGGGGGATAAAGCGAGCTTCGATGTTCCCCTGCTTTACGAAGGCATCGCGGAAGCGCCTGGCGTTGCGGTCGAAGCGGCCCACCTCGGTCTCTTCCTGGGCCATGCTTTTCACCGTCTCGATGCCGTCGATGGCCTCGGCCAGGCGTGTGTTCATCTGCCCGAAGGCACCGCGCACCCCCGTGGTGACCGGCTGCAGCTCGTGCAGGTACTGCCAGAGGGCCAGGAGATAAGACACCAGGAACAGCGCCGGCACCAGCACCAGAGAAGGGTGGTAGCGCGGCGCAACGATCAGCGGCATAATCAGGAAGTTGAAGGAGCCCACCACCAGGTTGATCCCCGGGCTGAACATCAGGTTGATCTCGCGCACGTCGTTGGTTGCCCGGGCCATGGTGTCGCCCACCGGCTGCAGGCTGTGGAAGGACATGCCCTTGCCCAGCAGGCTGACGTACAGCTCGTGGCGGATGTCGCGCTCCATGCGCTGGCCGATCAGTTCGGCGCTGAAGTTGCGCGCGAACTGCAGCACGCCGCGCACGATCTGGGTGATGGCGATCCACAGCGCAATGTTAACCAGCGCACGCAGATCCGGCTGCGGCCCGGAGATCACCTCCAGTGCCATGCCGATAAACACCGGCACTACGGCGGCCAGGGCCGCGTTGCTGAAGGCGCCTACCAGCATGGAGAGCACCAGCGGCCAGTGCCGCATGGTATGCGAGATGATCCAGCGCACAGGGCCGCGCCGGTCGGTCGTACGCTGTTCGGGTAAACTGAATTCAGTTGAAACAGCGGTCATTCACTATTCCCCATGTGTAAAAGTACCGGCAGGATAGACCGGCTTATTTTTCGCTGTACCCGCGAACGGTCTATTCGGGTGAAGCGCTCCCGGGCAGGTCTGGATGGAATGGTATTCTTCGCCCCAAATTACCTTTGTGCGCCTACGACACCGGTAATGAAAGTTCGTCCGGGAACGGCAGTTCTGCCGCCAGGCGGTAAGGACCGAATTTAGGCAGTTTCTCTACCGGCACCCGGCGCATGCGCCCGCTGCGCGGGGTGATCTTGTAACACCCGCCGTTGCGGTGCAGCAGCGGGATAGCGCGGTGTCTGCGCCCGAAGATGCGCCGCATTACCGCCGAATGGTGACGGAAGTTCTCGCGTTCCTGCGGATAAGCCTCGAAAAGCTGCTCGAAGGCGGTGATGAACTGCTGCCGGTACTCCGCCGAGACCACGTGCAGGTTGCTGATCACCCAGCAGCGGTCCTCGAACTCCCAGTAGTACGACAGGCCCAGGAACCTCCCCTGGCGGTCCAGGTAAGGGAAAAAGGGGAAGGACCGGCAGGTCAGTGAGCGGAAGCTGCGCTGGCAGAGCAGGTGCCCCCGGCAGGCGATCAACACCTGCCCTTCCGGCGTCTGCTGGCGCAGGTAGTCGCTCTCGACCGGGTCCTCGCCTTCCCATTCATGCCACAGGTCCGTGTGCGCCTGCAGGTACTCCCACTCATCCAGGTAGGCGGTGGGCACGGCGTGGCGCGTGTCGCAGCAGAACGGCACGCCGTGCTCGTTGTACGGCGCGCAGCGATCGCCGCAGTTCAGCGCGGCGATGGGCGCCTCGAAACCGGCGTACAGGCGTGCAAAATCAATGCGCTCACTTGCACACATGGGATTTAGGATACCACAAAACCATGAGGTGTGATGCTGCGCGGGGGTATGCCCGCAGGCCGCTTCGACCTAGCTTGCGCAGCATGCCGCTCCGTGCGCCTGCGGGCATATTGCCCCGCACCCAGGCGTCTTCGACCGGGCATACGGAGTATGCCGCTCAGACGGCCTGTCAGCCCGGTCGCAGGGTGCCTGAGCGCCTATAACACCCAACCAGCCCCGACAGGCAAAACCCCCTCCTTGCCGGAGCGGGATTCTTGCCGTATAGTACAGGTATCCTGATCCGTCAAAGGAGCCCTGCAAACAATCATGCTCCGTGCACGCTACCGCCGCATCACCTTCTTCTTCGCCCGCATCCTGCTCAGCTTCGCCCTGTGGGACCTGGTCCTGCCGCGCCTGGGCCTGGGAGCATTTGCTCGCCGCACCCGGCCGGAGCGCCTGCGGCGCAGCGCGGCCGCATTCCGCCAGCTGGCGGTCAGCCTGGGCGGGGTGATGATCAAAGGCGGGCAGTTCCTCTCCACCCGGGTAGACGTGCTGCCCCTGGAGATCACCCAGGAGCTGGCTGGCCTGCAGGACGAAGTCCCGCCGGTGGACTTCCCCGCCATCCGGGGGGTGATCGAGGCCGAGTTCGGCCGCCCCCTGGAGCAGATCTTCGCCAGCTTCGAGCCGCAGCCGCTGGCCGCAGCCTCCCTGGGACAGGTGCACCGCGCTCAGATTACCGTCGAGACAGATGATGGGGAGGGCGGTGGAACTGAAGCGCAGCCCGCCCTGCTGCCGGTGGTCGTCAAAGTCCAGCGCCCGCAGGTGGAGGACCTGATCGCCACCGACCTGGCCGCCCTGCGCACCGTGGGCGGCTGGCTGCAGCGCTATCCCCCTATCCGCCGGCGGGCGGATGTCCCCGCCCTGCTGGAGGAGTTCTCCCAGATCCTGTACCAGGAGATCGATTACCTGGCCGAAGGGGGCAATGCTGAGACCTTTCAGGCCAATTTCGCCGGCGACCCGGGCGTGCGCGTCCCGGTGGTGTACTGGACGCACACCACGAAAAGGGTGCTCACCCTGGAGAACGTGTGGGCGATCAAGATCAACGATTACGAGGGCATCACCGCCGCGGGCATCGACCGGGCGGCGGTCGCTGCCCGGCTGCTGAACACCTATCTGCAGCAGATCTTTGAGGACGGGTTCTTCCACGCCGACCCGCACCCCGGGAACCTGTTCGTCCACCCGCTGGGCGAGGATGCACCCGTAGAGACGGAGGGCTGGGAGCTGACCTTTGTGGACTTCGGCATGACCGGACGAGTGCCGCCCAACGTAAAAGCCGGCCTGCGCGAGATGCTGATCGGTGTGGGCACCCAGGACGCCGCCCGGGTGGTGCGCTCTTACCAGACGCTGGGCATTTTGCTGCCGGAGGCGGATACCGGGCTGATCACCCGCGCCACGGAGGAGGTATTCCAGCGCTACTGGGGCAAAACGATGACCGAGCTGACCTCCATCAGCCCGCAGGAGGTGCGCGCGCTGGTGCTCGAGTTCCGCCAGCTGCTCTACAACCTGCCCTTTCAGCTCCCGCACAACCTGATCTTCATGGGCCGGGCGGTGGGCATCCTGGCCGGCATCTGCACCGGCTTGGACCCGCAGTTCAACGTCTGGGACCACCTGGCGCCCTTTTCGCGCAAGCTGATCGCCGAGGAGGCGCGCCCGGCGGCGGAAAATGTGCTCAGAGAGCTGGGCGACCTGGCGCGCGTGCTGGTGGCGGCGCCGCGCCGCGTGGACCATGTGCTGGAGCAGATCGAGCGCGGCGAGGTGGCCGTGCGCGCCCCCGAGGTCACCCGCGAGGTGCGCCAGATGGAGCGCGCCATCCGCCAGGTGGCGGTGGGCATCATCTTCGCCGCCCTGCTGCTGGGCAGCGTGCAGCTCTACCTGTCGTCGGCCAGCCCGTTCTGGCAGGTACTGCTGGCCGGCGCTGTGCTGAGCCTGGTGTGGGTGTTCGTGGAGGGAATCCGGAAGGGGTAGGGTTGACCTCTGTCACCTCGATACATGATTTTCATCCATTGCGAAGGCCCGTAAATCCGGGTAAAGTTAATTTGTACCGAATTTCACAATATCCTGTCGACCAAATTGGAGTAACCTGAATGGCTGCAGAAGTCAATATCGATGCCTTGATGCCTGCCGAGATGGCACGCAAAGCGGAAGTGATCGGTGTCAAGAAAGCGGGAATGAACGGTGTCACCATGTTCATCCTGGCGGTGCTGGCCGGGGCGTTCATCGCCCTGGGCGCCGTGTTCGCCACCACCGTTTTTTCAGGCGGGATCACCGTGAAGACAGCGGAAGGCGCCGCGGCCTTCACCACCGGGCTGCCCTACGGGGTCACCCGCCTGCTGGGCGGGATGGTCTTCTGCCTGGGGCTGATCCTGGTCGTCGTCAGCGGTGCAGAACTGTTCACCGGCAACAACCTGATCGTCATGGCATGGGCCAACGGCAAGGTCACCACCGGGGCTCTGCTGCGCAACTGGAGCATCGTGTACCTGGGCAACTTCGTCGGTTCGCTGGGCACCGCCCTGCTGGTGTTCACCGGCAAGCAGTACGAGTTCGGCAGCGGGGCCATCGGGCTCACCGCCCTGAACATCGCCAGCAGCAAGGTAGGACTGGGCTTTCTGCAGGCCATCGCCCTCGGCATCCTGTGCAACGCGCTGGTGTGCCTGGCGGTGTGGATGACGTACAGCGCCCGCAGCACGCTGGACAAGATCGCCGCCATCATCTTCCCCATCACCGCCTTTGTGGCTGCCGGCTTCGAGCACAGCATCGCCAACATGTACTTCATCCCCTACGGCATCATGGTGAAAGACTTCGCCAGCCCGGAGTTCTGGCAGGTGATCGGGCGGACCCCAGCCGATTACGCCGGCCTGAACTGGGGCACCTTCTTTATCAACAACCTGCTGCCGGTGACCATCGGAAACGTGATCGGCGGCGCCCTGCTGGTCGCGGCGGTGTACTGGTTCGTCTACCTGCGCGCCCCCGCCGCTCAGGCCAAACCGTCCGGCCAGGCGGTCCCATCCGAAAAAGGGGCCGGGGCGGACTGACCGCAGCCTTTGAATTAATTCAAAAGCGCCGGAACCTGCACAGGTCCGGCGCTTTTTCTTTCAGCAGCGCGCCTCAATTGGGGTCGGGTAAATAGGGCATTTCCGGGCCGGGAACGCCCAGCAGTTCCGCCAGCGCAGCGCGCATGGCGGTGCGGTCGTCCCACAGGTACTCCGTCTCGCCAAAGCACATCGACTGCTCGTGCCCCTTCCCGCAGGCGATCACGATGTCGCCCGGGCGGGCGCAGCGCACGGCGAAGCGGATGGCCTCGCGGCGGTCGGGCACGCGGAAGAAGGTCTCCCCTTCTACCCCGCCCTGGCTCTGCGCGCCGCGCGCCATTTCTTCGAGGATGTCGGCGAGCGATTCGGTGCGCGGGTCCTCCGCCGTGAGCACCGAAATATCCGCCAGACGGGCGGAGGTCTCGGCCATCATGCGGCGCTTGATGCGGTCGCGCAGGCCGGCCGAGCCGAACACGGCGATCACGCGCCCGCCCTGCTCTCCGGCCATCACACGCGCCGTCTTCAGGGCGTTCTCCAGCGCGTAGGGGGTGTGGGCAAAGTCGACGATCGCCGTGAAAGGCTGGCCCAGATCCAGGCGCTCCATACGGCCGGGCACGCCCGCCAGACTGGCGATGCCCCGCTGCGCCGCTTCAACCGGCACCCCCAGGGCCAGCCCGGCGCCGATGGCTGCCAGGCAGTTGGAGACGTTGTACAGCCCCTCCAGCCGGCAGTGCACCGGGATTTCAAAGCCCGGGCCCAGCGCGGTGAAGTGGATCCCGTCCTTCCCCGAGCGGACATCGCGGGCGTAGATCTCTGCGTTCGCGTCCAGCCCGTAAACCACGCGGCGGATCCCCTTATCGGGGGCCGCGGCGGTCAGCTCGTTCAGGAAATCGAAGGCGATGTCGTCGCGGTTGAGCACCACGCCGCGCGGCACGCCGGGTTTGGGCTGCGAGCGCAGCACATCGCGGAACAGCTCCGCCTTGGCATCGCGGTAGCCTTCGTAGCTGCCGTGATAGTCCAGGTGTTCGTGGGTGATGTTGGTCACCACGGCCAGGTCGATGTCGCAGGCAGCCACGCGCTTCTGCGCCAGCCCGTGGGAGGTGGCCTCCAGCACCACATGCGTCATCCCGGCGTTGACCATCAACCACAGATAGCGCTGCACATCGGGCGCTTCGGGTGTGGTGACGTGAAAGCCGGTGTCGAGCGTCTGCTCGCCGATGATGGCGTTGACGGTGGAGATCATGCCCACCTGCAGGCCGGCGGCGCGCAGCACTTCGAAGATCAGGTTGGAGGTGGTAGTCTTGCCATCGGTGCCGGTGACGCCGATCACCGTCAGCCGGCGGGCCGGGAAGTCGTGCAGCGCGGCGGCCAGATAGGCCATCGCCAGGCGCGTGTCTTCCACCTGTACATAAGGAACGCCCGCATCCACACCGGGGCGTGTGCCCACCACAGCAGCGGCCCCGCGCCGCACAGCATCGGGGATATAGTTGTGGCCGTCGGTGCTGCCGCCCGTCAGGGCCACGAAGATATCCCCCTTCTGCACCTGGCGCGAATCCAGGGCAAGCCCTGACACCTGCGGGTCACCCTCCGGGGAGCGGATCACCCCGGGGACTGCGGGCAGCAGCGTGGAAAGTGCAGCCGCTGCCGGACGGGCATCGAGATTCGTGTCAGTCACAAGCAGCTCCTTAAGTGTTCTCCCGCCGTGCACTGCCGCTCAGGCTGATCACGGCGAGGGTATGCAAAGACGCTCAGGAAGCACGCCCCTGAGCGCCATGCACAATTCTTGATATGGATGAAAACTGATCCTACACCAGACTCTGGCGCATATTCTCCAGCTGACCGGCCACCGAACCGTCGATCACGCGGTCTCCAACCCGGATAATCAGGCCGCCCAGGATCGCAGGATCCACGCGGAAGGTGATCGAGGTCTGGTCGCCCATGCGAGAGAGAATATCCCGCCGTACGACATCCTTTTCCGAATCGGTCAGGGGCAGCGCGCTGGTCACTTCTGCAGCTTCGCCTTTCAGGTCGACGCCTGCCAGCAGCGGGACCTGACCGGAGCGCACACCAGAGAAGAATTCTTCAATCAGCCGGTGTGAGCCCTGCTCGTCGAGGGCGTCGCCGATCAGGCGGCGTGCGGCAGCCATCGCCAGTGCACCGACCTGCCCGCGCAGGTCACCCAGCACTCGCTCGCGCTCCTGCTCCGCATCCTGTACAGCCGCCTCGCGCACCCTGGCAGCGTCGGCTTCCGCCTGCGCCAGCAGTTCCTTACCGGCAGCTTCGGCCCGCTCGGTGGCTTCGCGCACCTTCTGGTTCGCTGCAGCCTGTGCATCGGCCAGAATCTTCTGGGCTTCCTGTTCGGCGTTTGCGCGCGCTTCGGCTGCAATCCGGGCGTCTTCCAGGCCCTGAGCGATCGTCTGCCGGCGGCGGTCGAGCATGCGCATGATCGGTTCATACGCCCAGGCTCTCAAAACCACCAGTACGATCAGGAAGTTGAAGATTTGTACGAGTAAATACCCTAAATTAAGACCCAGTGCTTCCAATGCAGTCCTCCTTTCTCCTCACTTGGTTGAGCGCTAACCAACGAACAGGATCAGGAGAGCAACCACAAGGGAGTAAATGGCTACGGCTTCAGCAAACGCAATACCAAGGATCATGTTGATCTGGATGCTATCACTGGCGTCGGGGTTGCGGGCAATACCCTGCACGGCACCGTTGACCAGTACACCGATGCCCAGGCCGACACCAAATGTGCCGATCATAGCCAATCCTGCTCCGATGAGTCGTGCTGCTTCAACATCCATAGTGCTTAATCTAGCCTCCTTGTTCTGTTTCCAGGCGGTATTTTCGTCTCGTTAAACCGCCTCTTCCGGGTATTGGTTTTGGTTTAACCGGGCGAAAACCGCCCGAAAATCAAACGAATATGCCCTGCTGGCTCCACCCATCAGGCCACCTGAGGATGGTCGACAGGTAATTCCTCGTGTGCTTCGCTCGCTTCTTCGTCGTGGTGGCCGCCGTGGCCCATCGCTGCCTGAGCCATAAAGACCATGGTCAGCATGCCGAATACCAGGGCCTGGATCAGACCGACGAAGAACTCCATGATCAGGAACGCGGACTGCGCAAAAACGGGGAGCAGGGTACCGATGACGAAAAGCAGCACGGACCCAGCGAAGATATTCCCAAATAGACGGAAGGAGAACGACAGGATCTTGGAGATCTCTGACACCAGTTCGAGGAGCCCCACACCGAAGTCGATCACGCCGAACACCGGGCGGGTGAACAGTCCGCCAACGTTGAAGAACTTGGAAAGATAGCTCACGCCGAGCGCCCGCAGGCCGATGATCTGGGTGCTGATCACCGAGATCAGGGCCAGGGCGACGGTGAAGTTCAGGTCCGTCGAAAGCACGCGGATCCACGGGACCAGCGCGTAATTGCCCTCTTCGGGGGTGATGGTAGGCACGCCCAGCGGGGTCATTGCGATAGCGTGGCCGCCCTCACCGTGGGTTTCGTGGATCCACCCGAAGCTGTCCACGCCGGGGAGAAGCTCCATCCAGTTGACGATCAGGACGTAAAGGGTAATCGTAGCAAAGAAGGGGAAGATCGTGCGTGTCCACTTGCCGGCGGTAGACTCGGTCAGGTTGTAGATCGCTTCCAGAATGGCTTCGATCGCGCCTGAGAAACCCGAGGGAACCAGGCTGCCGCTGTTCGCCGCGCGGTTGACCGAGTAAGCGATCAGCAGGATGATCACATCGGCGATCAGCATGGCGATCATCGTGTTCGAGAAGGCGAAATTACCGATGTTGAACACCGGTTCGACCGGCAGGGCAATGTGCGGCAGCACAGGCGCATACCAGCGGGCCGCAATAAAGTTCAGAATGATCAACGCCAGAACAATCCAGCGGTTAACACCCCAGCGCCACCTGCTTTTATTCTCCACGTGTGGTCTCCTCCTGAGATTGATTTGAGTTCGTATTACTTTGAGTTCTAATTCTGGAGGTCGCCTTTTTTACGACCCAGAGCATTGCTACGATCGTTACCGGTACGCTGGCCACCATTAAACCCACCGTGAAGTATGCCCTGTCCGTATTGAATAGGTCGTCGAGCCACAATCCCCCAAAGAGAGCGGCCAGCACAATGACCAGTGTGAGACAGCCAACCTGTCCTGCAACTGCTGCAACCGTATATTGAAAAGCTTTCGTTCTTTCTTTATCAGGCAGGTTGGGCGTCCGGTTCATCGATCGGGAATTGTATCACAAGCACAGGAGAGAAGTCAATCAATACCAGAGGCAGATCTCCTTCTCTACCTGTGCTTCTAAGCATTAGAACATGGCCGAGGCGGCGGTCGTCGCCCAGTTGAACCAGGGCACGAAAACCGTACCGATCAGGATGACGCCCAGCACCAGGATGCCCAGCCCGAGGGCGTACGAGCGCGTCACCGGCAGCGGCTTGTCATCGTTATCGGAGCGGTACAGGTAGACCACCTTGAGCACGGTCAGGTAGTAGTACAGGCCGATGATCGAGTTGATCGCGCCGATCACCGCCAGCCAGATCAGGTTGGCGTTGATGGCCGAAGCGAACACGAAGACCTTGACCACAAACCCGCCCAGCGGGGGCATACCGGCCAGGGAGAGGAAGGCCACCAGCATTGCCAGCGCCAGCCCCGGCGACCGGCGGCTCAGCCCGGCGTAAGAGGCGATCTCGTCGGAGCCGGTCACGCGCCCCACGGCGGAGACCACGCCGAATGCGGCCAGGTTGGTGATCAGGTACGCGATCAGGTAGGCGATCACGCTGGTGACGCCCAGCCCGCCGCCGAGCGAGACCAGACCGATCAGGGCGTAGCCGGCGTGGGCGATCGACGAGTAAGCCAGCAGGCGCTTGATGTTGCGCTGCGTGAGCGCCAGCAGGTTGCCGAGCGTCATGGTCGCCACCGACAGCGACGCCAGGATGGCACCCCACTGCGCGGACATGGCCGGGAAAGCGACCAGCATCACACGCAGCAGCACGGCGAAGCCGGCCGCCTTGGAAGCCGTGGACAGGAATCCAGAAATCGGGGTGGGCGCGCCCTCGTACACGTCGGGCGCCCAGAAGTGGAAGGGCACCACCGAGATCTTGAAGCCAAAGCCCACCAGCACCAGCAGCAGCGCGCCGGTCAGGCTGACCGTCATCTGCCCGGAGAAGAACATCTCGCTCAGGCGCACCGCCAGGTCGTACAGGTTGGTCAGGCCGGTGAAGCCGTAGAGCAGGCTGAAGCCGTAGAGCATCACCGTGGAGGTCAGCGCGCCGAACAGCAGGTACTTGAAGCCCGCCTCGGTCGACTTGTCATCGCGCACGAGGAAGCCGGCCAGCACGTACAGCGGGATGGAGGTGGTCTCGATGCCCAGGTAGAGCAGGATGATGTCCGAAGCAGAGGCCATCACACACATGCCGATGGTGGAGGCGATCATCAGGAGGTAAAACTCGCCTCTGCGCCCCGCCTGGGGGAGGTCCATGGCGAAGAGCGCCGTGATGGCGGCTGCGGTGAGGAACATCATCTTGAAGACGAAGCCCAGCCAGTCGTGGCGCACCATGCCGCCCCACAGGGTCTGGGGCTGTACACCCGGCAGGCCGGCCAGCAGGCTGACCGCCATGATCAGCACCAGTCCGACGGCCGTCACCCAGCCCAGGTTGGTCTTGCGCTCAGCGGGCAGAGCCAGGTCGACCAGCAGCACCACAGCTCCCAGGACGACCAGCAGAATTTCCGGCAGTATTGCCAGGATCATAGGTAGTTCGATCACGCCGGGGAACACTTATGCACCTCCTAACAGGCGCAGGATGTAATTGACGCCCGACTGCACCATCGGGACCATCACAGACGGGTAGACGCCGACCAGGATGAGCACCCCGGAGAGCAGCACCAGGGCGACCTTATCGAGCACGGTGACATCCTGGATGTGGCCAGCGAACTGGGCCGGCATGGCGCCGAAGAACACCTTACCCACGATGCGGATGATATACGAAGCGGTGATAACGATAGATATCGCTGCCACGATGGCGATCCACGGATAAGAATTCCACAGCCCCATAAAGATGGGGAACTCGGCGACAAAGCCGGAGAAGCCGGGCATACCCATCGAAACCAGGCCGCCGACGATAAAGGCCAGGGCCACCATGGGCATGGCGAAGCGGAAGCCGCCCAGGTTGTTGATCTCGCGCGTGTGCGCCTGGTCGTACACCATGCCGACAACGGCAAAGAAGAGGGCCGTCATCACCCCGTGCGAGAACATCTGCACGCTGGCGCCCAGGATGCCCTGCGGCGTGAGCGAGGCAAAGCCCAGCATCACCAGACCCATGTGCGAGACCGAGGAGAAGCCGATGACGTATTTGAAGTCGGTCTGGATCATGGCGATGAAAGCGCCGTAGACCACGTTCACCAGGGCCAGCAGGATGATCCACCACATGTGCGCCTGGGCCCCCTCGGGGAGCAGCATGATCGCCACCCGCAGGGCGGCAAAGGCGCCCACCTTCATCAGCACGCCGGCGTGGAACATCGACACGGCGGTAGGAGCGGCCACGTGGCCGTCGGGGCTCCAGTTGTGGAAGGGGAAGATGCCGCCCAGCACGGCGAAGCCGAAGAACACGAAGGGGAACCAGAAGCGCTGGAACTCCGGCGAGAAGTTGACGGACTCCAGGGCGAGCATATCGAAGGTGCCCAGGCCCGAGGTGAAGTACATGGCCAGCGCGCCGACCAGAGCGATCATGGAGCCGACGAACAGGTACAGCGTCAGCTTCATGGCCGCGTATTCGCGCGTCTCCTTCCAGCCCCAGATGGCAATCAGCAGGTACATGGGGAAGACGGCGATCTCGTAGAAGAAGAACAGCATGAACAGGTCGAGCGCAGCGAACACACCGAACACGCCGCTCGCCAGGATGAACAGGAAGGCGAAGAACTCGCGCGGCCGGTCGTCGATCTTCCACGAGATCAGCACACCGGTGAACATGACGATGCCGGTGAGCAGCACCAGCGGGGCGCTGACCCCGTCCACGCCTAAGAACAGCGAGATCCCCAGCGGCGGCAGCCATTCATAGCGCTCCAGGAACTGGTATCCGCCGGCGTTGACGTCGTAATTGAAATAAACCCAGATCGAAAGGAAGAGAGCAAATGTGGCCGCGGCCAGAGCCGTCACACGAACTTCCGTCTTGCGATCGGCAGGGATCAGCAGCATGATAACCGCTGCCACGAGGGGAGTAAAGACGATGACGCTCAGTACAGGAAATTGCATGTGCCACCTCTTAGAAGAACATCACCACGGCCTGGTTGATGACATACAGGAACGAGGCCGGCCAGACGCCAATCCACAGCATCAGCACCATGAGCGGAACGATGACGAAGATCTCGCGGGCGTTGATTTCGGGCAGATGCCCCACCCAGCGCTCGTTCAGCGGCCCGTGCAGCACCTGGCGGATGCCCTTGAGGATATAGGCGCCGGTGAAGAACAGACCGATCATCCCCAGGGCGGTGAGCACGCTGAACACGGGCCAGGAACCGCGGATCACCAGGAACTCAGAGATAAATCCGTTCAGCCCGGGCAGGCCCAGCGAGGCCATTGAGGTGAAGATCAGGATGCCGCCGTAGACCGGGACCAGGGGGAACAGGCCGCCGTATTCGTTCAGGTCGCGCGTGTGCGTGCGTTCGTAGATCACACCCACCAGGAAGAACATCCCGGCCGCGGAAACCCCGTGGTTGAACATCTGCAGGATGGCGCCGTCCAGGGCAATGGCAGCGTTCTCCGTGCCGATCGCAGCAGCCGCCGCGGCGATGCCGAGCACCACAAAGCCCATGTGGTTCACCGAAGAGTAAGCCACCAGGCGCTTGAAGTCGTTCTGCGACCATGAAGCCAGGGCGCCGAAGATGATGGCCAGCACGGCCAGCACCGCCAGCGCGCCGGCGTACTGCTGTGATTCGGCCGGGTAGAGCGGCAGCACCAGGCGCAGGAAGCCGTAAGCGCCCAGCTTGAGCAGCACCCCGGCCAGCAGCATTGAGCCGGCGGTGGGTGCTTCGGTGTGGGCATCGGGCAGCCAGGTGTGGAAGGGCCACACCGGCACCTTGATCGCGAAGGCGATCACAAACGCCCAGAAAGCGATCGTCTTCACCGTGGTGAAGGGCACGCCGAAGAAGGTACCGTCTACGGAGGGCCAGATGCGGAACAGCTCGACCAGGTCGAAGGTCCCGGCCACCACGCCGATCATCTGGATCGCCAGCAGCAGGCCCAGCGAGCCCGCCATGGTGTAGATCATGAACTTAAAGGAGGCGTACCCCCGGGCAGACATCTTGCGCCCGCCCCATAACGTGCGCTCGCCTTTTTCGGAGCCCCACTGGTTGATCAGGAAGTACATCGGGACCAGACCGAACTCCCAGAAGACGAAGAACAGCAGCAGGTCGAGCACCACGAACACACCCAGCATGCCCAGCTCGAGCAGGAAGAACAGGATCATGTACGACTTGACCCGGTCCCCCACCGAGAAGGAGGCCAGGATAGCCAGGGGGGTGAGCAGGGTGGTGAGCAGGACCATGGTGAGCGAGATGCCGTCCACGCCCAGGTGGTACGAGGAGTTGATCGCTTCGTACCACACGGCTTGTTCCTCAAACTGGAAGCCGGGCAGGTTCGGGTCGAAGTTGAACCACAGCACCAGGGTAAGCGCCAGGGGGATGAAGCTCAGGATGAGCGCGGTCCAGCGGATCAGGTTGACCTGCTCTTTCGGCAGGAACAGCAGAATCACCGCCCCCAGCACAGGGGTGAACAGGATCAGTGTGAGTAGATGATTGAAGATAAAGTCCATCGGTTCGCTCCTCGAGGGTCGGCGGGCTTATCGAGCGAAGACCAGCAGGTAGTAGAACAGGGCGCTGAAGGTCGCAATGCTGACCAGGGCCAGGATCATGTACTGCTGGACGCGTCCGGTCTGGATTGGGCGGAAGACCACACCCAGGCGCTTGATGCTTTCGGCCAGGAGGTCGGCGCCGCCGTTGATGACCGGGCGGTCGAAGTAGTTGCGCAGCGCGCTGCCGATTGTGGTGGAGATTTGAGCAGCCGCGTGCAGGATCCCGTCGATCAGGCCCAGGTCCAGCCAGCGCACGGTGAAGACGTCGGCAATCCAGCCAGCCGGGCGGTAGAACACGGCGCGGTAGAGCTCATCGACATAGAAGCGGTTCTGCATGGCAGTGTGCAGCGAGCCGAGAGTCCGCTTCAGCGGGTCCTCTGCGCCGGCGTGCGTGTCTTTGTAAATCGTCCAGCCCAGGAAGAGCCCGCCCAGGGCGACCACCAGCGAGGTCAGCAGGGGGACGATGTTGAAGTCCAGGTGCTCGGGCGGATGCGGCAGGGTGTGCCCGACGAACTCCTGGAACCAGGGCGGCAGCAGCCCGCCGATCACCGGGAAGTGCTCGGGAATGCCCACCCAGCCGGCGCCGACGGCGAAGACAGAGAGCACCACCAGCGGCACGGTCATCGTCCAGGGCGTCTCGTGAGCGTGCTCGGCGGCCTGAGTGCGCGGCTCGCCCAGGAAGGTCAGGGTGATCTGGCGCATGGTGTAGAAGGCGGTCAGCAGCGCGGAGACGGCCAGCACCAGGAAGACGACGATCTGCCCGGTCCCGAAGGCCTCGGCCAGGATTTCATCCTTGGACCAGAAGCCGGCGGTGACGAGCGGGAAGCCCGAGAGGGCGAAGCCGCCGATCAGGAACGTCCAGAAAGTGACGGGCATCTTTTTGCGCAGCCCGCCCATGTTGTACATATCCTGCGGGTCGATGTGCTCGCCGGTGTGCAGCACGCCGTGCTCCATCCCGTGGATCACCGAGCCGGAGCCCAGGAAGAGCAGCGCCTTGAAGAAGGCGTGGGTTACCAGATGGAAGACCGCCGCCGTGTAGGCGCCGATGCCCAGGGCCGCCACCATGTAGCCGAGCTGCGAGATGGTGGAGTAGGCCAGCACGCGTTTGATGTCGTTCTGCGCCACGGCGATGACGGCGGCGAACAGCGCCGTGAAGGCGCCGATCACCGTCATGATCACCATGGTGGTGTTCAGCGGGTCGCCGTGCTCCCAGCCGGCGGTGACCAGCGGGAACATGCGGATGCCCAGGTAAACGCCGGCCGAAACCATCGTGGCGGCATGGATCATCGCCGAGACCGGGGTGGGGCCTTCCATGGCGTCGGGGAGCCAGATATGCAGCGGGAACTGCGCCGACTTGCCCACGATGCCGATGAAGAGAAGCAGCCCGATCAGCCCGGCAGCCGAGAGCCCCAGGAAGCCGGTGGGCGTCTGCGCCAGGCCCAGCAGCACCTCTTCATTGAAGAAGATCTGGCGGTAGTTGAGCGTGCCGGTCTGCGAATACAGGTAAGCAATGCCCAGCAGCATGAACACATCGCCGACGCGGGTGGTCAGGAAGGCCTTGACGGCCGCATCGCGAGCCGAGGGTTTGGCATACCAGAAACCGATCAAAAGATAAGAGCACAGCCCCATGATCTCCCAGCCTGCAAACAGGGTCAGCAGGTTGTCGGAGACCACCAGGGTGAACATGCCGAAGGCGAACAGACCGATAAATGCGAAGAAGCGCGAGTACATGGGCTCGACGGAGGGCACCTTGTGGGCGTGGCCGTGAGCGTCCGTCACCGTGGCTCCATGCGGGGGCAGGCCTTTGCGGTCGTGATCGCCGGCCGGCTGGCCGAAGTTGTGGTAGCCCACGCTGTACACGAAGATCATCAGAACCGTCCAGCCCACGAAGAACAGGGTCACAGCCGAGAGCGGGTCAATCTGCACGCCGATCTCGAACCAGCCCTCCCCAACCGGAAGCCAGCGGATGGCGTGGGTAATCGGATTCGCTCCCAGGTTCTCCACCTGCAGGGCCCGGAAGAAGACCACCATGCTCCCCAGCCAGGAAAGCGCCGCGGCCAGGATAGCGATCGTGTGGCTGAGCGCCTTGCTGCGGTTGGTGAACAGCACGATCAGGAAAAATGCCAGAAGCGGTGGGAGGGGTATAAGCCAGATGATAGTTTCAGTCGCCATAAGGGTCTCCACCTCTACCATTTCAGAAGGTCGATCTCGTCAGCCGATACGGTGCGGCGGCGGCGGTAAACGGAGATAAAGATCGCCAGGCCCACGGCAACTTCGGCGGCTGCGACGGCAAATACGATCACCGCAAAAACCTGGCCAGCGATCTGGGCGGGGGTCTGGTAGCGCCAGAAAGCGACCAGGTTGATGTTGATCGAGTTGAGCATCAGTTCAATGCCCATCAATATGGCCACGGCGTTCTTGCGTGAGAGCACACCAAACAGCCCGATCGAAAACAGGGCAGCAGAGAAGATCAGGAACCATGAAAGAGGGATCATTGCAAACCTCCAGATACCGCCTACCGGCGATCCCAGGCGACGACGATCGCCCCGATCAGAGCGGCCAGCAGCAGGACCGAAGCCAGTTCAAAAGGCAGCACGTACCCGTTGGGAGAAACCAGCGCCTGGCCCAGGGTCAGCAGCGGGTCGGTCCCCTCGGGGAAGGGTGCGGGGGCGGCAAAAAAACCGGGCCAGCTCGAAAGAACCCAAACCAGCCCGCCAAGGGTAACAACGCCCAAAAGGGCGCCCCAGCCCCAGTTGGCGTTCAGGGCAGGACCCTCCTCCGAAGTTGAACGCCGGGTGAGCATAATGGCGAAGATCATCAGAATGGCGATGGCGCCGATATAAATCACCACCTGCGCCACGGCCAGGAACGGTGCGCTGAGCAGCACATACATCACAGCGATCCCAAACAGCGAGAGGACCAGCCACAGCGCGGCGTGGATCAGGTTGCGTGTGATGACCACCATCAGCGCGGCCCCCAGCGTGGTCGCCGCGACGAGAATGAAAACAAGTTGCACAGGAGTCATGGGCGCTCTCCGAGATCAGTTGTTCGGTGTAGAAGGGGTAACGGAAGGAGCCGCGCTGACCGGGCCGCCGGCAGGGCCGGTGGGCTCCGGCGGAACAGCAACCGGGCGGGGTTCGGCAACCTTCACCCGCTCCCTGCGAGCGTAGCTGCGCAGCAGGGTCAGGGTGATCCAGCCGACCAGCAGGTTCGCGCCCAGCATCACCAGCGTGTAAACCAGGGTCGAAGCCCCGGCGCCTTCCAGAATGCGGTCGAGGAGTGCGGTTACGATCAACACCACCAGGGCCAGTGGTGTGAAGAACTTCCAGTTCAGGCTGAGCATATGGTCAATGCGGACACGGGGCAGCGTATAGCGCACCCACATGATCACCCAGTACATGAAGAGGGCCTTCACCAGCAGGTAAACGGCGCCCAGAATGGGGATCTGTTCGACGAAGGGGCCGCGCCAGCCGCCCAGGAACAGGGTGGCGAACAGGGCGCCCATCGTCAGCGCGTGCAGCAGCTCGCCGGCGTAGAACAGGCCGAACTTCATGCCCGAATATTCGGTGACATAGCCGGCCACCAGCTCCGATTCCGCTTCCGTCATATCAAAAGGAGCCCGTCCGAGTTCCGCAATGGCAGAGATCAGGAAAATGAGCGCTGCCACCGGTGCGACAAAGATAAACCAGACATTCTGCGAAGCGACGATGGCATTAATGCCCATCGTGTCGGCCAGCATCACCGGGATCAGCAGCGCCAGCACCATGGGGACCTCGTAAGAGATCATCAGCGCCACGGCACGGAAGGCGCCCAGCAGGGCGTACTTATTATTGGAAGACCAGCCGGCGATAATGATGCCCAGGGTGCCGATCGCACCCACCGCCACAATGTACAGCACGCCCACATTGATGTCGGCGCCAACGATCGTGGGGGCGTAGGGGATCACACCCCACAGCAGCAGGACCGTGGCCAGGGCGATGATGGGCGCCAGGTTGTAGAGGAATTTATCTGCGCCGAGCGGGGTGGTGTCTTCCTTAATCAAAAGTTTCAGCACATCTGCGAAGGGCTGGAGCAGGCCGTAGCGGCCCAGGCGGTTGGGGCCCAGACGCACCTGAAAACGGGCGACCACTTTGCGCTCGAGCCAGACCAGGAAGATATCCAGGACGAGCATGACCGTGGCGATCACGATCACCCCCAGGGCAAAGCGGATGACCAGCGCCAGCCCCGGGGCCATGCCCCATCCCGTTAGAAGGTTCTGCAGCCATTCTGCAATCGCATTAATTGGATCTGCCATTCGAACACTCCTCGATACAGGCTGTAAAAAAAGAAAAATTACTGGATAAAAACGCTCTCAGGTCCGGAGAAACCCCTGCATCGCTTTCTCGCGACGAAGTCAGGCCCGTCCGGGCGGACTGCCGTCGAAGTGATGTATACCGGTACGGAACTTGTTCAAGAGGTGCTGTTCCTTTCCGTTCCGGGGTTTATCCCTGTTGCATTCTGAATGGTGCTGACATTAAAAGGCTGAAGGTACAGTCCCCTCAGCCCTGGTTATTACTGGCGTTTTCCATCCCTATGCCCATTCAAGAGCGCCCTTACGCCAGGCGTAATATAACCCGCCAACCAGAATTAAAATGAAGATGATACCTTCGACCACTGCGAACAGCGGAAGCAGGTCAAAAGCCACTGCCCAGGGATAAAGGAAAATGACTTCAACGTCGAAGACCAGGAAAATAAGCGCAAAAATGTAGTACTGGATCTTGAACTGAACCCAGGTTTCCCCAACGGTCTCTACACCGCACTCGTAAGTTTGTAGTTTAATAGGGTTGGGCTTTTTCGGAGCGATGATCCTGGGTACGAGTAAGGCGAGCGCAGGGAATACCGGTGCCAGGACCAGGAAAATCCCGATGTACAACCATTCATCACCTAGCATAACTTCTCCTTCTAACCGGACCATCCATCCAGGTCTGGATTTGGTTATTCAACAGGCGACTTCAGACCTGTATTTTCACATCGTTGGGTCCAAGCCGGGGTGAATTGTACCATAAGTTACGAATTCTAAGCATTTATTTAGCCATTTGTGCATTAAATCTCAGAAATGTCTTAATGGATAATGGGAAAATGCTTAATTCATAACGGTTTCATAAGACGCCCGCCTGCAGCTTTTTCTCACCCTCCTTTAACTCGCCAGGGCTGCCGCAGGGCAGAAATTAAGATAAACTGAACCCGATTCGAAGTATAAGGGTAGGTTAATAATAGAGACTCAGTAGAATTGTGGGGAACCCGATGAACTCCTCAAGACCTGACCGCTGGTGGGACGTACCAGCAGCCGCCCTGCTCTTCGTTGCCCTCATGACAGCCGCCACAAGGCTGGTCGTCACCAACTGGACCGAAGAACTCAGAATTATACAGACTCTGACTCTGCTGGGCCTGGCCGCCGGACTGGCGCTGGGCTACAGCCGTTTTTCCCCGCGCATCGCGGGGTTGTTCGCCCTGGCCTACGGGCTGTTCACCACTGGCTGGCTGGTGGGCCTGACGCTGGGCCCGGGGATCGCCTGGCCCGAACGCATGGCCAGCATTGCCGGCCGCCTGGGCGTCATCATATACCAGCTCTTCTTCCGTGAGGCGATCTACGATTCGCTGCTCTTCGTGGTGATCATGAGCGCCCTGTTCTGGCTGTTGAGCGTGCATGCCGGCTACACGCTGGTGCGCTACGGCAACGGCTGGAAGGCGCTGCTTCCAGCCGGCCTGACGCTCTTCGTCATCCACTCCTTCGACCCGGCTATTGCCCGGCGTGCCTGGTATCTGGCCATCTTCCTGTTCTTCGCCCTGGTGCTGATCGCCCGCACCGCCTATCTGCACCAGCACAACCGCTGGCAGCAGAGCCGCACAGCCCTGCCGCCGCACCTGAGCCTGGACTTCATCCGCTTCACCCTGCTGGTGGCAGGGGTGATCGTGCTGCTTTCCTGGACGGTGCCGGCTGTCGCCAGCGGCATCCCGGCGGCCGAGCGGGCCTGGCAGCCGGTGCGCCAGCTGTGGAATGAGACCAAAGACCAGTTCGACCACGCGTTTGCTTCCCTGAAGTCCACCGTGGGGATCGTCAGCGACTATTACGGCGATTCGCTGGCCCTCGGCCGCGGCAACCGGCTGACCGACAGCCACGTATTCACGGCAGTGCCGCCCGCCAGCACGCCGCGCGGCACCCGCTTCTACTGGCGCGCCCGGGTGTACGATACCTACACGGGGACCGGCTGGGAGAGCAACAACAACCGGCGCGAATCCTTCCGCCCCGACCGGGACCTGCTGCGCCTGCGCAATCAGGCTGCGCGCTGGAACGGGTCGATCAAATTCGTCGCCGCTGCACCGCTGACCACCCTCTTCTCCCCCGCCGAACCACTGTGGGTCAGCCGCCCGGCGAGCATGGAAATGCAGTTGAATCCCGACGGCACGATCGAGATCATCTCGATCGTCGCCGGCTCACAGCTCCGCCAGGGTGAGGTCTACGAAGTGCAGGCTGCGATGACGCAGGCTTCGGTCGCCCAGCTGCGCCATGCGGGCACCGATTACCCCGACTGGGTGAAAGAGCGCTACCTGCAGCTCCCGCCCACGGTGACCGAGCGCACCCGCCGCCTGGCGGAAGAGATCACCGCGGGGCTGGACAACCCGTACGACAAGGTGGTGGCGATCACCAACTACCTGCGCGAAAACTACGCTTACAGTGAGACCGTGCCTGCCCTGCCCGAGGGACGGGACCTGGTTGACTGGTTCCTGTTCGACCTCAAGCAAGGCTTCTGCAATTACTACGCTTCGGCCGAGATCGTGATGCTGCGCTCGCTGGGCATACCGGCCCGCTGGGCCGTCGGCTACGCGCAGGGGGAGCGCGATGACGACGGCAGCTACATTGTGCGCCAGCGCGATTCACACGCCTGGCCGGAGGTCTACTTCCCCAACCTGGGCTGGGTAGAGTTTGAGCCCACGGCGTCGCAGCCGACGATCGTGCGCCCCGAGACCGAGGCCGAGGCGGAGGCGGCTGCCCGCGAAGCCTCTCCGATGCGCGAGGACTTCGAAGCGGAGCGTCTGCGCCGCCTGGAAGAGCTGACCCAGGGAGAACCGGCGCCCAACAACGTGCGCTTCACTCCCACACAGGCCGCGGCTGCACAGGTGGTCCGCTCAGGCTCTTATTTAGGCATCGCGCTGATTGCGGCGCTGCTGGTCTGGTGGGCTGCCCGGCTGGTCTTCAACCTGCCTCCCCTGCCGGTGCTGTTCGTGAAAGCGCTGGAGCGTGCAGGAATGCGCGTGCCTAAATTCCTGCAGCGCTGGGCTGAGCTCTCCACCAACCGCCGCCCGCCGCAGATCAATGTGCTGCGCATCCCCATCGCCATCGAGCGGACGATGCGGCGCGCCGGCCTGCGCCCGCCCGACTTCATCCGCAGATGGGCGCTGCAGGCTTCCATGCCCCCACTCACCCGGGCCTACCAGGAGATCAACCACGCCCTGACGCGCCTGGGCAGGCAGCCGGAACCGAAGGATACGCCCTACGAGCGGGCCAGAGCGCTGGTGAGCATCATCCCGTCCGCGCGTGAAGCGGTGCAGACCCTGGTCGCCGAGTACCAGCGCCAGGTGTTCGGCCGCACCCCGGCCGATGTGGAGGCCGCCCAGCAGGCCGGGATCGAGATCCGCGGCCTGTCGTACCGCATTTATTTCCGGATGCGGCTGGAGCGGCTGCTGCGCCGCCTGCAGCGGCAGGACGTCCCCGCCTCGCGCCCGTCGTTTGGGGATTGAGGGGGTACGGCGGGGGGAACCCATTTGTCTTTGGTAATTATCGAAGGGGCAGGTCTGAGACCTGCCCCTTCGATTTTGCCCCTTCGCGATTATCAAATTCCCGTCTCCACATGTTCTAACCCCGCAGATATCGATAACGCATCCTTGGCTATTATCGTACATTCAACGATGGATAATTTTCAAAATTATCGTCGTGCCGCGATGGATTCGACCGGATGTATTCGGTCACTCGCTGAAGATCATCCGCATCACGAACGATGGGTTCGTCATAACTGCGCTGCCAGACGGGAACGCCAGGGGTTCCCCTCGCCAGGTTGATCTTCCCGTGAGGAAAAGGATTTGAAGGCACGCACGATTTCTGGCAGCCCGTGCCGGCTGCGGTTAATATCGCGGGGGCGGGTCTTAGACCCGCCCTACAATCCGGACTCTGCGGTTCATGCTCAAACACATTCTGTCAAAATCTATTAACCTATGCGCAGGTTTTCCACATTTAACAAACGCTTAACCTACGCATCCCCTACGACTCCTCTACGCCGGGCTAAGCAAGTCGTTGGTTGACTATCCTGCCCCGGAGTTTTACAATAACTGCACCCTTGAGCCGCAAGACTCACATCTGAACTGAAATACCGGCCTCTGCCGGACCGGATGGGCCTGTAGACGAAGGTAGTTTCTACGCGCCTGTATACCGGCACGGCCAGGCACCCTCGCCGGGGAAGCCTGATGCCTCAGGGCTGCACTGCCGCACGCCTGGCCATCATCACATCCTCTGGAGTTCCTGAATGCCGCTGTCTCGTCTGAAAAAGTTCATCGCTGCACTGCTCATCGCGTTCACCCTATTTCTGGCCCAATTCATTACCCCTTCCGGACTGGGAAACCCATCCGCACTCGCCCGCCAGTGGGCGTCCCCCGCTCAATCGTTCGAAACCGATTACCAGGCTGACAGCGCTCCGGCGCTGCCCGTCACGGATTACAATCTGCTGCCCTCCCTGCGCCGCGCCGAGGTGGAACCCTCCCCTGCCCGGATCCTTTCAGCCGAGCTGCGCAGTTTTATCGCCCAGGTCGCCGATGGGACCCCGGACGTGGTGCGCGGCGTGTATGTGGAAGGCGTGCTGGCCCTGCCGGTGATCGAACAGCCGGAAGGCGAGCCCGGTTTCGTCTCGCGCGAGATGGGTGTGATCACCCAGTTCAGAAGCGCTGCCCAGCGCGGCGTCACCGGCCTGCTGGCGCACAATTACCTTTCGGGGATGGAGTTTTACAATCTGGAGATCGGGCAGGAGGTGGTGATCGTCTATGGAGACGGCACCCTGAGGATGTACCGCATCGTGGCCCGGCATGCCTACCAGAAGCTGGTCCCTTCCAGTTCCAAAAGCGATTACATCGACCTGGAGACCGGCGAACAGCTCACCACCTCGCAGGTATTCAAACGCTATTATGCCGGGGATCACCACGTCACGTTCCAGACCTGCCTGCAGAACCGTGGTCTGTCGAACTGGGGTCTGACGTTCTGGGTGGCCGAGCCCATCTAGACTGCCCGGAGGAGGACCGGCGGGTACTGCCGCCTGAGGTCCTGAGTTGAACTACACGAAGCCCGGCCTGTGCCGGGCTTTTTTATGATCTCGCTCCCACGCGGGAGCGTGGGAGCATAAAACCTGGGCGCTCCGCATCCATTGGTGTCCATACACAAACCAAGATTCAACGCTTCGGCGCGTTAAATGCTTGAACCACTGAGGCGCTGATCTTCGCTGAAGCGCTGAAGAACCAGCTATCAGCGTTTCAGTCCCATTCAGTGCTTCAGCGGTTCAAAGGGATTATTTCTCCCCCCCGCTTCCCAGGGGAATATTTATTCATCCGCGCCCTCCGAAACATCCGTGCCCATCTGCGTCCCCCACCTCCCGTAAATAAAAAGCGCCCGTGATCCTTCCATCACAGGCGCATTTCTGTAATCAACCTCTACCGCGCGAACCTGCTGATCACCCTTTCAGGGGAAAGCCCGACGAGGCCCAGACGTTCAGGTCCTTGCCCACCAGGTACGCCTCCACCCCGGCCAGCGATTCCACCAGGGTGCGCGCCTGCTCCATCCCCAGGGCCATGAGGGCCGTCGCCAGCCCGTCCGCCCAGGTGACCGTCTCGGCGGTGACCGTCGCGCTGGCCAGATCGGGCGCAGAGCGCCCGGTGCGCGGGTTCAGGATGTGGTGCTGTGAGTAATCGGCGCTGAAGGGCTGGAAATAATCCCCCGAGGTGGCCACGGCGCGGTTGGTCACGCCCATGCGTGCCTGCAGACCGCCTTCATTGAACCGCGGCGCCCGGATGCCGATGGACCAGTCCTGCCGGTCCTCACGCTGACCAGCCGCCATGAGGTCGCCCCCGGCCTCCAGGAACACATCGGTGTACCCCAGCGCCCGAAGCACGTCAATGCCGGCGTCCACAATATACCCCTTGGCGATGCTGTCCAGGGTGACGGCCATGCCCGGCACTGCGAAGCTCACCCGCTGTCCATCGATCTGAATCTTCTCATAACCGACCTTCTGCATGACCTCCGCGATCTCCTGCTCGCCGGGCAGTGCCGACTGAGCGGCGCGCCGGGCGTACAGGTCGTACAGCGGTTTGACGGTAATATCGTAGGCGCCGTCCGTCAGCTCGCTGATCCTGCGAGCGATGGCGAACAGCTCAATCAGGTGCGCATCGGCGGCCGGCAGCGCCCCGTCACGGTTGAGGACCGAGACCTGGCTGTCGGGCTTGAAGCGGCTGAACACGCTCTCGAGGGCCTGCATTTTGTCCAGGGAGCGGCTTGCGGCTTCGCGCGCGTCCGCCTGGTTGAGGCCCAGCAGGGTGATGTTCACTAGGGTGCCCATCAACAGGCGCGTCTCGGAATAGCGCAGGCGCGGGTCGAGCTGCAGGGCGTGCAGGGCAAAGCCCGAGGCGCCCGCGGCGGCGACGATTTTCAATACATCGCGCCGGGTGATCGACCGTTTGCGCGTGTCGTTTTTCGCCTTCATCTCACCAGCGCCCATCTCGCCACCTCAACAGACCGCTGCCCGCCAGCAGCACGATGTTCTGCACCTCCTGTGTCGAAACCGCCGCGGCGCTCTCGGTACGCAGCCCATACAGCAGATGCAGCAGCACCAACACAACTCCGGCAGTGACCAGCAGCAGGGTCACGATATCCCATTTGTTTGATTTTTGCGCGTCACCGTTTTCCATAATTGCATCACCCACTGCCGGATCTGGCGGAGCAGTTCGGTCACCGGCCGCACCGGGCAGAGATAGCGGCACCACGGCCGCCGGATAAATAACGAAGCGATCAGGACCAGGCTCAACAGGACGAACTGGAACCCCGATCCCACAAAGGCAAACAAAGTCCCGAACACCTCATAGCTGGAGATCGCCGGGTTGCGGTAGATCAGGGCCAGGATGACCGCCAGCCAGGCCAGGAAGCGCGGCGCCCAGGTGAGCAGCGTGCGGTAGCGTGTGGGGGTGTGGTTCTTCGCCTTACCCAGCGCGCCCAGGCATTCCTGCGCCGCCCCGAAGGGGCAGAACCAGTCGCAGTAAGGGTTCTTACTGTCCAGCAGGATGACGATCAGCACCCCGCCCAGCAGCATGTACCAGTACAGGTTGGTCTGCCACTGCGGCCAGTAACCAAGCAGGAACTTGTTGATCACCGCGATGCTCAGGGGCATGTTGAGCAGGAAGCCGAGGATGCCCAGACCCAGGAGCATCGAGATCCAGCGCGCCTGGCGGGTGTATTTGAAATTCTTGCGGTGGCCTACAAAGCCGATCCCGTACAGGGCCAGCAGCGAGATTTCGGGCAGGCCGAACTGGATCTGGGGGTTCTGCTCTTCCGCCACGGCATCGCCAAATTCGTTTTCGGCGATCTGCCGGGCGGCGAGGCGGGTGGCGTTGGCGATGGCGCGCGAGGTCAGGGTCGCGCTGGTGACCCCGTCGATGTCCTTACCCACCATCAGTTCGTCGCTGTACGACTTCCCCACCAG